>ERZ825896.246-NODE-246-length-75539-cov-13.208428_pt1 | contig 75539 bp, 67 predicted proteins | sample MGYA00519858_ERZ825896 | MGnify/ENA primary metagenome ERZ825896 (study PRJEB31778, sample SAMEA3449214) | human gut metagenome | biome: human gut; feature: human-associated habitat; material: faeces | place: United Kingdom | collected 2010/2012 ... | reverse complement strand
ATATAACAGATGAGATAATGGTAACTGTAATGGGCGGCTTGGCACAGGAGGAATCAGCATCAATTTCCAATAATGTCCGATGGGGCATAAGGAGTAAAATGAGAAACGGAACTGTTAAGTTCCATTCAGCACCTTTCGGATATAATTTGTATGACGGGGATTTGAAAATAAACCCAAGAGAAGCAGAAATAGTAAAAAGCATATTTAAAATGTTTTTAAGCGGAATGGGTTATGATTCGATATGCAGAGAACTGAATGAGAGTAAAGTTATAAAGAATGACAAAGAAACAAAATGGTTTCCGACATCGATCCAATATATTTTAACCAATGAAAAGTACATAGGCGACAGCCTGTGGCAGAAGAATTATAATACTTCAATGCCGTATAAAAAAGTCAAAAATAAAGGAGATCTTGAGAAGTATTATATAAATAATACGCATGAAGCAATAATAACAAAAGAAGAATTTGAAAAGGTACAGGAGCTTATAGAGCAAAGGAAGCATTCGAATAAGAATTTAATAAATAACTATCCGCTAAGTAAAAAAGTTTATTGCGGAGAATGCGGTTCATTATTTAAAAGAAGGTTTAAAAATGAAAAATCATATTGGATATGCCGTGAGCATTATTATAATGCAGAGAACTGTAGAACAAAACAAATATCGGAGCAGGTATTTTATACAGCTTTTACTGCAATGTACAATAAACTGAAAGCAAATTACAGTGTAATATTTAATCCAATGCTCGCACAGCTTCAAGAACTGAAGAATAAGAAATACGGCGGTGATAAGCAGTACATAGAAATCAATAAGGAAATTGCACAGTTAAAGGAACAAACTCATGTACTTGCAAGACTTAAAACGAAGGGATTTCTCGATGAAAGCAAGTATATAGAACAGGTTACGGAAATAAATGCAAAGATAGAAAAATTAAACCGTGAAGTCAGAAAAATTGTTAGGTGTGATGATGAAGATGAGATGATAGAGCAGATAAAGGAGATTGCATCAATAATTGAAAACGGTACTGATTTTATGACAGAATTTGATGATGTAATGTTTGAGAGCCTAATTGAAAAAATTATAGTAAAGAATCAGACGGAATTTGAATTTAACTTAATCGGTGGTTTGAAATTTACAGAGAGAATAAGCAATGTGCTATGTAACCAAAAAACATAGCGTATTTTTATTGTATTTGGTGATAGAAATTTAAAAGAATATGTGGTAATGTTTAAGTGAAGAATGGAAGAGAAAAAATGAAGAAAAACCGAAATATCCCCCTTGGCTATACCATGCAAAAGGGTGAAATAATAGCTGAACCTACAGAAAGTAAGGCAATTAGATATATATTTAAACTGTATTTAGACGGCAGATCTATGTCGGAGATAGCAAGACAGATGAGTATCAATCAGATTTCATATAACGGAATTACTTTTGACTGGAATAAAAATATGGTTAAACGGATACTTGAAAATGAAAAGTATCTCGGAAAAGACGGTTATCCTGCATTAATTGACAGTGAAACATTTTACCTCAAATGCTAGGAAAAAAATCAAAGCAACATCGGTAAATGAGATTTCAGAGGAACTTAAAATAATAAGAAGCCTAACATATTGTACCGAGTGCGGACACAGACTGTCAAGAATCGGAGGTAATACTCAAACTGATAAATGGGACTGCAGAAATCCCGAATGTTCAAGGTTTAATTATCGGCTGACAGATAATATGATAAAAGATATATTGCTTCACATTTTAAATGCTGTTATTGCAAATCCCGACTTACTGGATACAGATTCGGAGATAAGCGGTTACACACCAAACATTAAAGTAAAATGTCAGCAGAATGAGATAAACAGATCAATGGATAATCCGGAAATAGATGAAGGAACTGATTTCAGACAGAGAACAATTGAACATAACAATAACAAGGATAGAAGCCCAGCAGCTGAGAAATATGGAATACCATGAGGGATTGGTTATACAGGGCTGCGGAGGCGAACTTCAGGAGTGGGCAGATGGAATAAATGAAATGCTGACAGAAGAGGATATTTTGAAAAACGGAAGCAGGTTTGAAAAATGCTATGCATTTAAAAATGAAAACTTAACATGCATGCTGTTTCCGTTTGAAGATGTACAGCTTGAAATGGGAAAGCTTGCAATGTGGAGAGGGTTTAAAGTTGGATATATGTATTATATTTTCCTCCTCAAGCAAGGCTAATTTCTTTTGCATTTTTTTGATTTCAGCCATGGTCATGGTTTCAGTTTCTGAAACCTGGACTTTTGTATATTTTTTGATCCATTTATGCAGCGTGGAACTGCTCATTCCGTATTCTTTGCATATCTGCGTACTGCTTTTTCCGGATTCATACAAGCTTACTATGCTTTGCTTAAATTCCTCTGTATACTTAGTGTTTTCCATGTCTTTCTCTCCTTTTTTTATTATTATACCATCTTTCGCTTTTAGCTGTCCACTTTTTTAGTATAGCACCATTTGTCCAGAAATTGCCGGATGGGTATCACACTATGTTGGGCGAGAATGGCAGCACCTTGTCCGGCGGTGAACGTCAGCGGATTTCCATTGCCCGTACTCTCTTAAAGTATGCACCTATTACTTTGCTTGACGAAGCAACAGCAAGCCTTGACCCAGAAAATGAAGTGCTGATTCAGGAGGCCATCTCCCGGTTGTACTTCTGGAAAAATCTTTTACTGGTGATGCTTTTCACAAAATTCTGTCCATATGCTCTTGCTATTAGGAAAGCGCATATAGATCCGATGCAGATCCCGATGTAATTATACAGAAACCCTTTGACAGTCCCGAAAAAAGCAACGCCGAACGCACATCCTACAGCACCTGGCAATATTGGAATAATAACTTGTACTGCCTGTACAATTATAAAAAATATAGGTGCAAAGATCCCAGCTGAATCAAGCATGTGACGCATCTTTATTTCATCGGTCAATATGCCCGATTTATACCAATAAACAGACAGAGCAGACGTTATCAGTAACGAAACAAATTATTCGTTTATGGATAGAAATCCATTCCATAATCTTTTGCATATGTACCTCTGATCTATTTCTTTTTTTGTTTAGAGGTTTGGACTTTTATATTCGTTATCTGTAATAATTACAGTATTTGAAAAATGATGCCAATCCTCTGTAGCTGCAATAACACGAGTAGCAGGATAATTATTATCATTATTGTTATATGAAGTTTTTTCTGAATTTTCACTCTGATAAATAATATCTTCTAAAGATGGTACTGCATGTACTCCATAACGTGGTGCTTTGTAATAATAAATCCAAATCCCCAGTAACAAACTAACTGCAATTGCAATATCAGTAATAAGTATAATGAGTCGTTTTATCATTATTTCTTAGCCTCCCATAAGGATAAATGATTATGTGAAAGAATATTGAAAAATTTGCAAACTATTAACCCAATTATAATTCCAAGCAGTGCACCTGCCAGTATATCCGTTGGAAAGTGAACATAAAGATACAATCTCGAAAATGCAATTATTGAAGCAAACACATAAGCTGCTATACCCATTCGCCTGTCAGAATGCATGATAATTGTAGCTGCAACAAAAGAGGATAGCGTATGTCCTGACGGAAAAGAATAGTCCTGAGGTGTAGAAATCAACATTTGCACCGTTTCATTGATCCAACAGGGACGTTCTCTTGCAATAAGATTTTTCAGCAAAATATTACCAATGATAACGCCTGCGGACAAACCCGTTCCAATCATGATTCCTATTTTTCTATATTTTTTGAAAAATATCATGATAATTGCTGCTGCAATCCATATCAATCCTCCATTGCCAAGAAATGTGATTTTAGGCATAAGAAAATCGAGAAAGGAGCAAGCCAAATGTTCGTGGATCCAATTTAATAAACGTAAATCAATATTTGTAATTGTCTGCATGATGTGTCCTCTCTGATCTTTGATATGATATTTTGTTCTTTTCAGGCATAAATATCAGGAATCGTTGTACCAACATACTGCCGATAAAAAGTATGATCTCTGTCATAATTTTGGCGGAAAATGCAGGGATCCCGATAGTGGTTAATATCTGTAATAACACAGTATTTGCGGCTAAAATGCCGAATGCCAACGTGAAATATTTCAGTGCTTTCATATGGTTTCCGTATGAATGAAAGACATATTTTTTATTCAGATGATAATTAAATCCGCAGCTGATAACTCGTGCTAAGATATTGCTAAAAAATATAGGATTCCTGAAAGATAATATTCCAAGGAAAAGTGAAAAAATATTAAAAAGAATATAATCCAACACGAAAGAAATAAAAGATGAGCCTGAAAATTTTAAAATAGATTGATAGATTCGCAGAGAATCTTTGAAAGGATGAAAATGTGAATATGTATTCTTGTCATTAAGATAAACCGTTCTTATAGGAACTTCTACCCAATCTACTCCACATTCAGCACAGTTGAGCAGCATATTCATATCGATCTCCTTTTATATTTAACATAAAAGGAATCAATTCTGTCCGAAACGCACGCAGACCTGTTTGTGTATCCCATAACTTTTTACCGCTTGCCAAAGAAAAGACTGCCCGGGTAACTGCATTTCCAAATCTGCTTCTTAAAGGAACTTTTCCCTCAAATTTTCTGACACCAAGTATCAGTTTTTCATTATGATATTGAAGCGACTGACAAACAGATACTATATCATTCGATTGATGTTGTCCGTCAGCATCAACAGTAACAACACCACTTTCTTCAGGCATATGCTCTGAAATATAATGCAGTGCTGTTTTAATTGCTCTGCCTTTTCCATAATTGACAGTATGATGCAGTATCGTAGCTTTATCCTTTAATCTTTCAAATATTACGTTTTTATCAGGAGAACTGCCATCGTTGACAATGACAATTCTATAATTCATACAATTCAATTCGGATACCAGATTTTCCAGTTCCTCATTTTGTTCATATGCTGGAATTACGACAACCATAATAAACACCTCCGTCACCAATTCCGGATTGAATTACAGCTTGCTTTTTTTGTGGATAATATACCTTCATGCAGACATTAACACATGCTCTGACTGCAAAACTCAAATCTGTATGAAAATCGTATTTCTGACTGTGATGATAACAATCCAGAACAGATGTCAGATCCTGCTGCTCTATCCGGCTTTCACATTCTGATTTCAGCAAATCATACTTTTCAAAAGCATAGCAATTCAATGCACACTCATAAAGAATATGTTCACGAATATTCCCGATAGCTCCGCCGGAATGTACAGAGCAGCAAAAGTCACTGACATAATGTGCCATTTTTCCGTATACAAGCAGCGTAAATAAAGAATTCCTTCCTGAAATTCGTTCCAGCTTTTTTTGTACATATTTGCCGGATTTTGCATAAAAGTGACGGTGTACAAACTGCATAGGTGATAAATCAGGAATAAGTGAACCTATACAAAATGCAGTTTTTTCCAAAAATGTAAATCCTGTATGTTCAGCTGCAATTTTCGCAATTATAAAATGTGTTCGTAATTTCATAATGATTCCTCTTTTCTAAGATTTCCATGTAGACTGTTTCGACATCCTTTGCAAACTTTTCTGCGGAATATTTTTGAGCTGTCTCTACTGCGTTTTCAGACATGCTTTTATACAACTCATCGTTAAATAAAAATGTTCTGATCAGTTCCGAAAATTCTTTGAAATCTGTGTATTGTCCGCCGTTTTTGCCGTTTGTTATCACGTCATTCAGACAATCATCTCTTCGGCATACAGCAGGTAAACCGCTTGCCAGTGCTTCAATATAGGTCAGTCCCTGCGTTTCACTCTGAGAGGCACTGAGAAATATATCTCCCAATCTGTAATAAGCAGCAATGTTTTCCGGCTCAACTGCACCTGTAAAAATCATCTTGTCAGATATGTTTTCAGCATAAGCAAGATCTTTCAGAGCATCAAGATAAGGTCCGCCTCCTACAATTACAAAAACTGTATTTTCTATATCCAGTCGTTTAAAATATCTTATCAGCTCATCAATGTTCTTTTCCTTAGCAGCTCTGCCGACAGTAATCAGAACCCTGCTTTTTAGCGGTATGCCAAGTTTAGCTTTCAATTCATTTATTATGTTTACCGAAATTTCATCAGAAAATTTTTTCAATCTAAGACCTGTAGGAATAACTTTTATCGGTTGCTCTATGCCATAATCTTTCAGTAGTCTTTCGATTTTTTGACTGGGTGCAATGACTGCTTTAGTATGGCGAAGAATCCGCTTTGTCATCACTATTACCGCCTTTCTTCCCAAAGTAATACTGGGTGAGAAATAGTGGGTATAGTTTTCGTAAACCGTATGATAAGTATGAACGATTGGGCAATTTACCTCCGCCGCAATTCTCTTTGCCATAATAAAAGAAGAAAATTCAGACTGCGAATGAATAATATCCGGTTTCCAATCAATCAGCTTTTGCAGATGGCTCTGACTGATACGTAAGGCCGCTCTTGCTCCGCTGTAAATCCTGCCTACTCCTACAGAACCAATTCTATATACATTTTCGCTTTCACTGCTATGAAAATTCTCTGACGGACAAAGTATTTTTACATCATGTCCCAATCTGCGCAGTTCCGTTTCAAGATTGAGAATTGACGTAACCACACCGTTTATCGTTGGCGTATAACAATCGGCTGTAATCAGTATCTTCATATTTTTTCTCCTTTTCATTTTCTGTCTGCATTATAAATCAATTACATAACATCGCTATCATAATAATATAAAATATATGTAAAATCAGAATTCTCTTTTCTCAAACTTCATACTTGCAGCGGAAAGAAACAGGAGTGAAAAGCCAAGAAGAACGCCAATACCTAAAAACAGCCGGAACATCGGTACATTCTGTCCGATAATCATTTTATACAGTGTAAGATAGCTTGTAAAAATCGAGCTGCTGATTCTTGAAAAAACAAGCCCCAGAAGCGTAAATCCGCCATAAGCTGCAACTCCCATCCCAAAGGCAGATATTCCGTTTTTGCAGAATACAGATATAATACCTGCAAAAGAAACAAAAGCTGCTATTGGAATTACTGTAATGACGACTGACATCAGAACGGCAAATATATTTACTGATGTAAAGCCTGAAAATATCAGACTGAATATTAACGCTGCAATCACATTTGCAGCAGTCAGGAAAAACTCATAAACAATTACTGCCGCAAGCTTGCCGAAAAGAAGTTCTGTACGGCTGGCATGTTTTGTTAAAAGAAATCTCAATTCATTTCGCTCACATTCACTTGAAATCAAATCAGATGAAAGCATTAACGCTGTAAAGGGGACAAATACATAACAGCATAGGGAAAGAATTACATAAGGATAATTCTGTGAAGAAAATGAAATAATACTGTTTGAAATCAACCCGATTAATGCTCCGCATACCGTAATTCCCAATGTGACAGTCAGAATAATCCAATACTTTTTTCTTTGAAATATTTTATAGATTTCATTTTTTGAACAAATGCACAATGTATTCATTCTGCTGCCTCCTTTTCATTTATAATATGTAAATAATAGTCTTCTACGCTTCCGTATTCTATAATAGCAGTAGTTATACTGCTTTTATCTATGATATTACCATCCATCATAACTGCGGCCTTTGTACATATACGCTGAATTTCGTCTGCAATATGACTGGAAATCAGAATCGTACCTCCGCTTTGTGTATACGCTTTCAGAATATGACGAATTTTTGCTGTTCCTTTTATGTCCAATCCATTTGTAGGTTCGTCCAGAATAAGTAGTTTTGGTTTGTGCAGGATTGCCGCTCCAAAGCCCAGTCGCTGTTTCATTCCCATTGAGAATTTTCCAACAGGTTCATCCTTATATTTGGTAAGCTCCAGTTCCTCCAGGACTTCATCAATTCGCTTTTGTGAAAGTTCCGGATAAAACCTAAGCAGAATTTTCATATTTTCATATGCTGTAAGATATGGATAAAAAACCGAATTTTCAATCATACAGCCCACCTTCGACATGACATCAATTTCCTCATCAGGCTTTTTTTCAAATATTCTGAATTCTCCGCTATCTGCATGAAGCAACCCAACGAGCATCTTCATGATGGTTGTTTTTCCGCATCCGTTTGGTCCTAACAAACCGTAAATTTCACCTTGTTCTATTGTTAGGGATATATTTTCTGCTCCACGCTGATTTTTATACTTTTTGGTAAGATTTATTGCTTCTATTGCATACATTTTTACCACTCCTATATTTTCCCCGAAAGCCGCCGAAAAAATCCGGCGGTTAATTTTTTCGGGAAACAATTTCTGTTATATACTGCCCTCTATTGCAAACACGGCATAAAAGCCAAAGGCTTTTGAGAGCCTAGTATAAATCAATCATCATTCTCATTTTCGAGCGAAGATGATTTTTGCAGAGATGATGTGTCTATCATCTGCGGTGTTGTAGAGCCGATATCTGAAACATTTGCATTTATTGTAATATCAATCTGTGTATCTTTGCCATCCGATGTCTGACCGCTGATAACAATTGTCATATTCTGTGCAGACAAATTTCCTTTTGCAATGTCTGCATCCATGGTGACGCTTTCAATTCTGGCATTCTGAGTAATAGGAAATTCCTGCAGCAGTATATCTCCTAAATCATTTTTGCCGTTTTCATTATTTATTCCAGCGTTCATTTCCGTAAAGGCGGAAGCGGCCACATTTGCAATCTCCGGAATCTGAACATCGGTCAGCGACACTGAAATCGTATCACCGTGTGAAACGAACTGATTGCTCAGATCTCCCACAAACAAATCCGCTGTCATTTCCGCAAGCTTAATCATATTAGGAGTAAGCATCTCGTTTTCATCACGCTTTTCCTTGCGGCTTTTTTCGGTGTATCTGCTGCCGTCGCTTTTAACCTTTATATTACAGTCGGAATACTCCTCCTGTACCATACTTTGTCCTGAGACATCTGCTGTAATGCCTGCATACTGAACTCCGACAGCCTTTTCATAAACTGCACTGCCGCTTGCAATGACTTTTCCATTCTGCTTCATCTGAACAGCGGCATTGACAGTCAGATTGTCCTCGCTGATGGTATTTACTACAGCCGATTTGTAATTCTCATATGGATTACCTGCTGCATAGGAAACAACACCTGCCGTTCCCATCAATGCCAAACCTGCTGCCATGCAAGCTGCTGTTATTTTCTTTGCTTTCATTTAAATCATTCCTTTCGTTGTTTTCCTCTTTCGAGGTTGACTTTATTATAAAACCACACAATAAACTAACGCTAACCCAATTATAAACAAAAGATAAAATGGCATTAAAACTTATATAAAAAATACGCACATCCGAAGATGTACGTATCATAATCTATTATTTTACCAGCAGCAGCGTTCCCGCAGTTATCAGAACAAGACCAATCATGGATTTTTTCGTCAGCTTTTCTTTCAGCACAAAGTAAGAAAAAGCAATCGTTACCAGAATACTCAGCTTATCAATCGGCACAACTACACTTGCCTGACCGTCCTGCAAAGCCTTATAATAACACAGCCATGACAATCCGGTGGTCAATCCGGAAAGGCATATAAACAGCATATTTCGTTTACTGATAGCTTTGATTTCACTTTGTTTACCTGTTACGAAAACCATGAGCCATGCCATAATCAGCACAACAATTGTCCTTATGGCAGTACCAAGATTGGAATTAATTTCACTTATTCCGATTTTCCCGAGAATTGATGTCAGACTTGCAAATACTGCTGACAGAACAGCGTAGCATAACCAACCCCAGCCTTTTGTTTCATTGTCGGACTGCTTTTTGGTTATCATGAAATAAGTGCCAATACCAATCAAAAGCATACAAATAACTTTGACTGCACTGAGTTTTTCCCCAAGAACAAGGAAAGCAAGCAACATCGTCAGTATCGTACTTGACTTATCAATGGGCGCAACCTTGTTTACATTACCTATCTGCAAAGCCTTAAAATAGCAAAGCCAACTGCCTCCGGTTGAAAGTCCTGATAATATCAGAAATAGCAGCGTTTTTCCTGAAATGCTGTCAATGTCTTGAAAAGCTCCGGTTATCATGACCATAAGCCAGGAAAAAATCAGAACTATAATTGTCCTGATAGCCGTGGCAACTGTGGAATCTATATTTTTGATTCCAATCTTTGCAAGCACGGCAGTAACTCCGGCAAAAAGAGCTGAACCAAATGCAAACGTAATCCACACAGGCACATCACCTACGCTCTGAAACGATATCCCGCACCCCAAACTGTTTCAATATAATGCGGATCGGAAGGATCGTCCTCGATTTTTTCACGAAGCCTGTTAATATGAACTGCCACTGTTGCATTATCACCGACAGAGTCCATGCCCCATATTCGCTCATACAACGTTTCCTTATCAAAAACCATATCTGCATTTGTCACCAGAAAAAGCAGCAGTTCATACTCCTTATTCTTCAGGCTGATTTCCTTTTCTTTTACAAATACACGATGTGATTTCGGATTGATACGAATCGCACCTACTGTTATTTCCGGCTGAATCTCCTGTATGCCGCCTTTCAGTCTGTTGTAGGTTGCAATATGTGCCTGTACTCTTGCAACAAGTTCTCCCGGCGAAAAGGGTTTTACGATGTAATCGTCTGCACCAAGTCCCAGACCTCTGATCTTATCAATATCTTCTTTTTTGGCTGTTACCATAAGAATAGGTATATCCAGATGTTCCCGCAAGCTCCGACATACGGTGAAACCATCAATTTCAGGCAGCATTAAATCAAGCAGAACCAGCTGAAATCCGCCTTTTAATGCCGTATTCATTCCGCTTACACCGTCATTTTCAATTTTTACCTCAAATCCATTGATTTCAAGATAATCCCGTTCAATTTCAGCAATGGCAATATCATCTTCTATAATTAAAATTTTACTCATGCTGCTCCTCCTTTGGAATTGTCATCACGATACGCAAACCCTTTGGCTGTAAATTTTCTGCGTGAATCGAGCCGCCGAAGCGTTCCAGAATTTTTGAAGTAATGGCAAGCCCTAGTCCGCTGCCTTTATTTGGATTATTCCTTGACGAATCGCTGCGATAAAATACATCAAACAGCTTCGGCAGCGCCTCTGACGGAACTCCGGGGCCGTTATCATCTATAATGACGCTTACATCTTCAGTGGAATTTTCACAATAAATCTCTACAGCTACTGTTTCGCTGTCTTTGTATTTCAGACTGTTTTCCAGAATGTTGGTAATGGCATTGCGCAGCTGAACTGGATCAGCATAAACCTCCAGATCCTGCGGAATATCTTTGCAAAGAATCTGCATACCCTTTTCCTGATATTCCTTTTGATTTGATGTGACGACAGAGAGAATTTCTTGTCCAATGTTCAGCTTCTCAGGATAAAAAGGACAATCACCAAGATCAAGCTTTGAAAACAAAAACAACTTGTCTACCATGCGGTCGATGTCGTTTGCTTTCGAAAGGATGGTTATCATGTATTTCTGCTGCATCTGCGGTGTTGCCGCAACACCCTCCAGCAGCCCCTCAATATATGCTTTAATAGAAGTCAGCGGTGTTCTCAGATCGTGAGAAATTCCTGCAATCAGTTCCTTACGATTCTGCTCGTTTTTCTGAGTGATCTCTACGGATTCTCTTAATCTTACAGCCATATCGTTAAAATCCTCACAGACACTCTGAAACTCGTCCTGTTCGTTATATGTAATGCGATAATCCAGATTTCCGTCACGAATCTGATGGACACCGTCTGTGAGAATATCCAACGGAGCTTCTATTTTTCTGAAAACAAACTTTGTAAGAAAACGGTTTGTGACAATTACCGCAGCGATAATCATGATGCAAAGAATTACAATAATATTTTTTACCAGAAATTCATTGTATTGGCTTTCTTGTATTTCACTGCTGCTATAAATAAGAACGTGATAGGTTTCACCATTTACCAGAATTTTTTCTCCGTAAAGACAGCTTCCATTCATTGAAATATTGCCTTCACCACCTAAGCTTTCCATTGCAGAGATAAGTACAGCCTCCGTTTGGCTTTTGTTGCTGCTTCCTATGGTACAAACAATTCCTGTATCATCATAAATATCCAGTTTCATTTCCTGAGATGAAAGATACTTTTCAATAGTATGATATAGTTTGGAATCTGTAATATCTTCATTGCTGTCCAGAAATTCCTTTGACTGCTCCACAAGAAGTTCATGGATATACGAAAGATTGTTTTCTTTTACTGTTTCGTCCATAAACTGCTTGTAAAATAAATTCATAAACAGAAACATGGATATTAAAATTATAAGTATACTTACCAGTGCCGGAATGATCAGCATCAGGGTATTGGAAATAAACAGACGTTTTTTTATCGTCATAGCTGAATCAGCTCGTTTCTTATATTATCAGTATTTATTATATCATACTGTAGTTTTCTCGTCAATCTGTTCTGACTTTGCATACACAATTTTCATAGTCTGCATACCCATAATCACAGCACCGCCAATGATAAAAAATACAAAACTGAATGTGTCAATGGAAAGCAATGGCTGCGGCATATCAAGAGTAGTTGGTCCCATTACAATTGCATACAGTGAACCGAGCATAAGTCCGATAATGAGATACACCGTTGCCGCTCTGTGCTTATCAAGAGCTTTTCTGATGATCTTGATAATTGATATCACTCCGGTAACCACGCCCAATCCAAATGCGATCACGATTGGCAGTGCGTGAAAATTGAAATGCAGAATATCCTTGATTGCTGTGACAATTGGCAGATAAATTCCGAAAATCAAAAGCAGCGTTGACCCAGATATTCCCGGCAGAATCATAGCACAAATTGCAATTGCTCCGCAGACAAATACATATACAAATGTTAATATATTTGGGTTGCTCAAATCCATACCATTCCCGCCGCCAACCGGATTGAAATATGTAATGACGGATACCAGTACAATACCTATCATTACAAAAAATATTCTGTTGATTTTTTCTTTCAGACAGCTTTTTTCTTCGATAATCACAATGGGAATTGCAAAAATAATAAATCCCATGAATAATGAAGAAATCTGATAAATATGCGTTTCAAAGACGTTTGCCAGAATTATAACGGCAAGTCCAAATCCAATAGTCCAGCCAATGCCAAGCTTTATCAGATATTTTATTGCAGAAATTCTTTTTTCTTTTGTACCTGAAATTAAATTGTCCAACGATCCTACAAAATTGTCGTAGAATCCAAGTAAAAATGCTACTGTTCCGCCGGACACTCCAGGAACACTGTCAGCCAGTGCCATACAGAAACCGTAAATGAATGTCAGAATTTTTTTCATAATAAACTACTCCTTTATCGTTTGTTTTTTCCATGATACATCAGAAAATTCAAACGAATTGAAACTATAATTCAACCAGAGATAAAATATTGTTAAACTGTTTTTAAACTGAAAAAGAGCTGATGTACCTTTCATTAAGGTACATCGGCTCATAAAATTATCAGTCGTTGCTTTTTATGCCATTGTCATAAACCATTCCACGATTTCCGGGTCATAGTGGGAGAAAAACAGACTTTCACCACCGTCCAGCGCTTCAACGGCTTCCATTTCCTCTGCTGTCAGAGTAAAGTCGAAAACGTTGAAATTCTCCTCCATACGTTCCTTATGGGTGGATTTGGGAATCACGACCACATCGCTCTGCATCAGAAAACGCAAAGCGACCTGTGCTGCTGACTTTCCGTGTTTTGCACCGATTTCCTTTAAAACAGGATTGTTGAAGTAGTCATTTTTCCCCTCTGCAAAAGGTCCCCAGGATTCAATCTGTGCACCGCACTTTTTGAGATATTCTTTCGCAGTCTTCTGCTGCTGGAACACATGAGTTTCCACCTGATTGACTGCCGGTTTGATCTCAGCAAAATGGTGAATATCAATAAATCTGTCCGGATAGAAGTTGGACACGCCTATCGCTTTCACCTTGCCGGCTTTGTATGCCTCTTCCATGGCACGATAAGTACCATAATAATCTCCGAATGGCTGATGGATCAGCAACAGGTCAATATAATTTGTTTGCAGCTTGCGCAGGGATTCCTCAATAGACGCTTTTGCCTTTTCATATCCTGAATTGCTTATCCATACTTTAGTTGTGATGAACAGCTCATCACGAGGAACGCCGCACTTTACAATTGCGTTTCCTACGCCTTCTTCGTTACTATAAGCCTGCGCCGTGTCTATGGAACGGTATCCCACAGAAATTGCATCAAGGACGCATCTTTCCGCCTCCGCCGGGTCGATCTGATACACACCATAACCAAGTTTTGGCATTTTTACGCCATTATTCAATGTTACATATTCCATATTCAAATGCTCCTTCCCATTTCATAAGCCTGTACATACGCCGGGGTTTTTTGATAAGCAATGTTCCGAGTACAAGCTTAAAAAATCTAATTCTATTATCGCTCATTGCCTTTATATTAATAATGTAATTTTCTCCTTATCACAATGCTCCCACTATTTTATGTGGAATATATAATTCTTCAAGATAAGCAATATCTTCCTGAGAGAGTGAAATATCCAGTGCTTCTGTTGCATCATCAAAGATCTTGCTTTCGTTGCGCCGATAATCGGAGAAGTCACTCCCTTTGCAAGCAGCCACGCTATTGAAATCTGAGACATTGTAGCATCGTATTTTTTAGTAATCTCCGCCACACGCTTTACAATGCAAGAGTCCTTTTCCTGCATGCTGTCATATTTCTGAGCAGCTGTTTTATCAGTCTGACTGCGTTTTGTATCAGTATGCCATTCAGGACGTGAAAGTCTTCCGGACGCAAGGGGACTGTAAGGCGTGAGTGATACATTATACTGTCTGCAAACCGGAATCATTTCACGTTCGTCCTCACGGTACAGCAAATTATAATGATTCTGCATGGAAACAAATTTTGTCCAGCCGTTTTTCTCAGCGGCAAGCTGCATATTATGAAACTGATAACCGTACATCGCAGAAGCCCCCAAAGCACGTACTTTTCCGGATTTGACAAGTCCGTCGAGCGCTTCCATTGTTTCTTCAATCGAAGTATCATAATCAAATCTATGTATGATATACAGATCTACATAATCTGTGCCCAGACGTTTCAGTGAACTGTCAATTTCACTGTTTATTGCTTCTTTTGAGAGATGCCCTTCATTAAAGTAAACTTTTGTGGCAATCACTGCCTTATCACGAGCAATATTTTTCTTCAAAGCCTGACCGAGATATTCCTCGCTTGTGCCATGAGAATATACATTAGCGGTATCAAAAAAGTTGATTCCAAGATCAAGAGCTTTTCTGACAATTGTTTCAGTTTCTTGAGGATTTAGTGTCCATTGATGAAAATCCTCAGACGGTCTGCCAAAGCTCATACAGCCAACACATAGCTGTGATACATTAATTTCTGAATTACCAAGCTGTACATATTTCATTACTTTTCCTCCTCAGATCCATTTTTCAATCTCTGTTTTTGACATCTTCACACTGCCGCCACGAATGGCAAGTCCCGTTTCCACCTTCGCTTCCGGACATAGCTTTCTGATATCATTTATGCTTCCGCCCAGACCGCTTCCCTCATGAGTGCAGAATGGCTTAATAATCTTTCCGCTGAAATCAAAATGCTCCAGAAAAGTAAATACCGCCATTGGCATTGTACCCCAGTAGTTGGGGAAACCGAGATATATCTCACTGTATTGTTCCATCGTTTCCGGATAAGCTTTCAGCTCCGGACGGGCATTGCGATTCTGATCAGCCTGTGCCTGTGCAATACATTCGTTGTAGTTTTTGGAATAAGGCTGTGCCTGTTCGATTTTGAATGTGTCTGCACCTGTCAACTCTGCGATAATACCGGCTGCAATTTCCGTATTGCCGATAGCCAGCGTTTTTATCATGCCGCTTACGTAGTTTTCGTCGGCTCTTGAATAAAATGCTACAAATTTATCTGACATTACATATCCCTCCGTGTGCTTTGTTTATTGTATCTTTATTATATCACATGACAGCTTGACATGGAATCTCCGATATGTTATTATAGTATAAACTATTAGTTGATACTATACGGAGGCTGAGTATGTATAACCATATGCTTGATACGTTTATCGCAGTTGCTGACTGCGGCAGCTTTACAAAAGCATCGCAGCAGTTGTATATCTCTCCCACAGCCATTATGAAACAGATGAATGCACTGGAAAGTCATCTGGAGCTGAAACTGATTGAACGCACTCCATCGGGTGTACAGCTGACTTCTTCTGGTGAGATAATATATAGGAATTCTAAGTTTATGATAGACTATTCCCGCAAATCCATTGCGGAGGCCAAGGCAAGTGTTTATGCAAACGATACTACCTTTTGCGTCGGCACATCACTGCTGAATCCTGCAAAGCCATTTATGGATATCTGGTATTGTGTGAACAAAGACTTCCCCGAGTATAAGCTGCATCTTGTTCCTTTTGAGGATAATCATGAGGGGATACTTTCGGAAATTGAGAAACTGGGGAAAAGGTTTGACTTTCTGATTGGCGTATGCGATTCAAAAGCGTGGCTTTCCCGCTGTAATTTTCTTCCGCTGGGTAGATACCAGAAAATGATTGCTGTGTCCAGGGAACATCATCTTACGAAAAAAGGCCGCATAGATCTTGAAGACCTATACGGCGAAACGCTTATGATGGTAAAGCAGGGAGATTCGGGGGTGAACGATTTTATACGCAATGATCTGCAAAGGTATCACCCGAAGATTCGCATTGAGGACACACCGCAGTTTTACGATTTATCTGTATTCAACCGCTGTGCGGAAACCGGAAAGGTTTTGCTGACTATTGAATGCTGGCAGGATGTTCACCCCGGACTTGTTTCCATTCCGGTAAACTGGGAATACAGTATTCCTTACGGTCTGCTTTACAGCTTTGATGCACCGGAAGATGTGCTTAGATTTGTTGAGAGGGTAAAAGCTCTTAGAAATGAATGATACGCTGACTCTTATTTTTGTCAAGTTTTAATTCTGCGTAATACTTGCGAAGAATGAAAAAGCAGAAAGCTATAAAAAGCCTTCTGCTGATTCTATATATTATTTTGTTTTCTGAGTATTAAGGTGTGATCATCTAAATGTATATGTACGAATTTTCTGTGGCTGTATTTTAACCATTATACTCAATTTTTCCCTAAAGCGTACTGGCTTGTTCCTGCGAACTAAAAAACGAATAATTTCACACCTCGATTTGTTCCCGCTTACGATCCTGTCTGTTTAGTTTACTGTAAAACCGACTGTAACTATTTCATCTGTTGCAAAAACGGTTCGACGATTTAGGCAATGCACACAAACCCGCATAAATACTGGGTTTTTAGACTTTCTGTGATTATTCCCACTTGCTTCTTGAATCGTAATCTTAACCAGTTCGAGTTAAGCTATTTTACTTATGGTATCTCTATTATCTGTGTTGTCTGTGTCAGATTTGGAGTGTATGATTTTTTGTTGCCAGTAGTCATATTGCACATATTACAGTATCAGGAAATATCTGGCTGAGTTTAGAATTTTCATACTTTTATTCTTCTTCGATTTGTCCTTTTGCAGATGTGGTTAACTCCGTCATCTTTTGCATATAGGTGTCACCGTCAATTTCTTCATCAGAATATTGACGCATTAACTCATCAATTTGCTCTTTCAGTTCTTCTCTGGTCATTTTTCTTCCTCCTTATACTTTGTTACTTTGCCAGAAACGTACATCTGTTACTTTTCCGTACAGATCACAATGCAGAGGTTCAAAGAATCCGCCCTGTTCGAGTCGATCAGTAACATCAGCATTTGCTTGTGCGGTCTTGGTATCAGTCATCATTTTCCCTTCCATTCCAGTAGTCTTCATGGGATTCATAGATGTTGTCTACAGAAATACTATTTTTATGCCCACACTCAGTACACTTCCACACATAGTGATGATCATCGAAGCCGTCTTGAGCATTCAAATAAGCACTACAACGGTCACACCACCAATCAATATCTGGAAATCTATCACTCATCGTTTTTCACCTTCTTCCTCTATATGTTTTGAATCATACTCGTTAATTTTCTCAATAAGTTCTGATTTAATTGCTTCAATCTCATTTTCTTTTGTTTGTTTACGAGATTTTATTACATTAACCATTTTAACAGTACCAGCAGTTAGTACAGAAGCTCCTAAAGCAGAAATTACCACCCAAGGTAACATTTCATTTCTACCTCTTTGTCTGTTTATTTTTTCTAAAAATTCAATATATTTTTCTGGACCTCCAAATTCTTTTGCCTTTTTCGATAACTCTGCATAATTCCATTTTTTCAAAATAATTTACCCCCTAATCTTCAACTTCATCATAACATTGATAGCCTCCGAAAATGGCTATTGCATTAGCAATAAAGCTACAACCTTCAATCATTATTCCCACTCTATTGAAGCAGGTGGTTTAGTGGTAATATCGTAGACAATTCTATTAACATTCTTTACTTCATTAACTATTCTGGCAGATATTTTTTCAAGTATGTCATATGGAATTTTAGCGAAATCGGCGGTCATGAAATCAGTTGTAGTAACCCCTCTGAGAGCAAGAACATAATCATATGTTCTTGCGTCACCCATGACGCCTACCGTTCTAGTATTTGTAAGCACTGCAAAATACTGATGAATATCTTTATCTAATCCGGCTTTTGCAATTTCTTCACGGAAAATATAGTCTGCTTCCTGAAGAATTTTAACCTTATTTTCATCGAGATCACCGATAATTCTGATGGCAAGTCCCGGACCAGGGAACGGCTGACGGCTTACCAGTTCATAAGGCAGACCAAGTTCTGTACCAAGTTTTCTCACTTCGTCTTTAAAAAGAAGTCGTAATGGCTCAATAATTTCTTTAAAATCAACATGGTCGGGAAGTCCTCCGACATTATGATGAGATTTTATGACTGCTGCTTCGTCATCATCGCCGCTTTCAATAACATCAGGATAAATCGTTCCCTGAACAAGATAATCTACAGTACCTATTTTTTTAGCTTCTTTTTCAAAAACATTTATAAATTCAGCACCAATAATTTTTCTTTTCTGTTCCGGATCGGAAACGCCTTTAAGCTTTTCTATAAAATACTTTGATGCGTCAACTCTTACAAAATTAATATCCCAGTCTGCAAAAGCTTTTTCGACTTCATCACCCTCATTTTTTCTAAGAAAACCATGGTCAACAAAAATACTTGTAACCTGTTTTCCGACTGCTTTTGACAGAAGTGCGGCAGCAACAGAACTGTCAACTCCGCCTGACAGGGCTAATAAGACTTTTTTATCGCCGACTTTAGCACGGATATCGGCAATAGCTGTTTTAACGTAATTTTCCATTGACCAATCGCCTGTGAATCCACATACATTGTAAAGGAAGTTTCTGAGCATAGCTACGCCATTTTCGGTATGATTAACTTCAGGATGGAACTGTATGCCGTACAGCTTTTTATCTTCATTTTCAATAGCTGCTGCCGGACAGGAATCAGAATATGCAGAAGCCTTGAAGCCATCGGGAAGCTTTGATATGTAATCAGTGTGGCTCATCCATGAAATGCCTTTTTCAGGAAGTTCATTGAAAAGTTTGCTTTGTACATCGTAATTTGTTTCAGTTTTGCCGTATTCTCTCATTTCAGCTGTAGATACAGTACCTCCAAGAGTAAAAGCCATAAGCTGACAGCCGTAGCATATACCCAGAACAGGGATACCTAATTCAAAAATTTCCTTGTCAATTCTTGGAGCGTTTTCAGCGTAAACACTGTTAGGACCGCCTGTAAAAATGATACCTGTTGGTTTTCTTCTTTTTATTTCTTCAATAGGAGTTTTACGGCTGATAACCTCGCAGTAAACTCCGCATTCACGTACTCTTCTTGCAATCAGCTGATTGTACTGACCGCCGAAATTCAAAATTAAACAAAGCTGATGATTCATATTTAACTCCTTTGATTGAATTTAATATTTATATTATGCCATTTTTCGATAAAAATTGCAATAGATTTTGTAAATATTATTGTTGCAGTAAAACAGCAATTACTTAATAACATAATATTATTTTTTACTCAAAAATTTACTTGCAAATTTATATACTTGAACTACACTTTTAGAAGATAAATCCCATTTCTGTAATTCTTTTTGTATTAATTCGGGAAATTTTTTGCTTATATCCCTTAAACATGTCTCCTTTTATTCAAATTCTGTTTACAATATCCTTAACTATTTCTCCTGCAATAATAATTCCTGCAACTGACGGAACAAATGAAACGCTTCCTATAGTTTTTCGCTTTGTCGTTATTTCCTTGCTTTCTGCTTTATGTTCACAAGGTTTTTCCGTGGAATAAACTACTTTTAGTTTTTTTACATTTCTTTTTTTCAGTTCATGTCTCATGATCTTTGCAAGGGGACACATTTCTGTTTTGTATATGTCGGTTACTATGAGCTTTGTAGGATCAAGTTTGTTTCCTGTACCCATAGAAGAAATAACAGGAACATTTTGCTTATTTGCATTTTCAATCAAAGTAAGCTTAGAAGAAACGGTATCGATAGCATCGGCAATGTAGTCGAATCCGGATAAATCAATTTCGCTGCCGGTATAAAAGCAATCCAATGCTTCGACTGTTGCCTGCGGATTTATATCAAGAAGTCTATCTTTGGCAACATCTACTTTCTTTCTTCCGATTGTAGAATGAAGAGCAATAAGCTGGCGATTCAGATTAGTTATTGTCACTTCGTCATTATCAATAAGTATAAGCTTTCCCACACCGGATCTGGCAAGAGCTTCGGCAATATAAGATCCAACTCCTCCTACGCCGAAAATTGCAACTGATGAACTTTTCAGCTTTTTCATACCGTCTTGTCCAAGGAGCAGTTCTGTTCTGGAAAATTCATTAAGCACGCCAATCACCTCTGTCTGTTACAATTTTATATCCAGCTGATTCAACTCGTCTTTCAAGACATTTTCTGCATTCTGCTGCTTCATCTCCCATACAGATTTTATTATCGTAAAGGGAATAAAGCTTTCTGAATTTTACCGGAGACAGATTCGGCATTACTACATTAGCTCCTGCTTTTAGTCCAAGTTCTCTTCCTTTGGGATTTATAGTTCCCAAGGCGGTAGTTGACGGGATCAAGGCATGGGGGAGGAGAATACGGGTAAGAGCTACCATAACCAGAGTATCTCTGAGAGTACCGTTTTTAAAATCCTTAAATGGTGTTTCATTATGTGAAATAAACGGACCGATTCCAACCATTTCTGGTTCTAATTTTTTAATAAACAGCAGATCTTCCACAAGATTGTCATGAGTTTGAAAAGGGGAACCTACCATAAATCCTGCGCCTGTCTGAAAACCGATTTTCTTTAATGTTTTCAAACATTCTATTCGGTTGTCAAAGGACATTTCTTCAGGGTGAAGTTTTTCATAGTGTGATTTAGTTGCAGTTTCATGTCTCAGCAGATACCTATCTGCACCGGCATTAAATAATGCTTTATAGCTTTCTTCTGTGCGCTCTCCGAGAGAAAGGGTTACCGCACAATCCGGATATTTTCCTTTTATTTTAGAGATGATACTGCAAAGTACGCTGTCGCTGAAAAATGAATCTTCACCGCCTTGCAGTACAAAGGTACGGAAGCCAAGCTCATATCCGGTATCACAGCACAGCAGAATGTCCTGTTCCGTCAGTCTGTACCGGTTAATTTTATGGTTATCACGGCGTATACCGCAGTAAAGGCAGTTATTTTTGCAGTAATTTGATAGTTCAATTAATCCTCTGATATAAACGTCCTTACCGTATATTTGTTTTCTGATGTTGTCAGCTGATTCAAAAAGATATTCATCATTAGAGTTGTTTTCTATAATTGCAATAATATCTTTCTTTTCAGCCATATGAGTGCTTGAGATTCTGTCAATTATCTCTTTAATATTCATAGAAATCTCCAATTAATAATATTATTTTTAATCGTAATCATAAAACATTCTGTATTTTTTATCATTGTGCGCATAACAGCTTAAAACCAGTCCGATTGCTATATACATGCTGAGAAGCGCAGTTCCGCCGGCACTGAAAAACGGCAAAGGAATTCCGATAACAGGCATTACTTTCAGAACCATTCCTATGTTCATAAAACAGTGAGTAAAGATCATAGCAAATGTCCCCAGACAAATAAGCTTTCCCAGCTTGTCCATTGTATTTCTGCTGTTATTAAGTATTTTTATACAGATGTAAGCAAGTATTAAGATTACTGCAATTGCTCCTACAAATCCAAATACCTGACCAATATATGAGAAAATAAAGTCGTTGTGCATTTCAGGAACAATTACATAATCATCTTTATTTCCAAAGAGACCTTTACCAAATAATTTTCCCGAACCCAGAGCGGCAAGACCTAAATTCTGCTGATATTCAAGTCCCATAGGATCAGTTCCCGGGTGTATAAGCACTAAAATACGATTTTTATGAAGAGACTGTAATCCATAGTTCCAGATAAGATATATTGCCGGAGGAGTAATTACAATCGCAGCAATTATATATTTTATAGAAAGTCCTGCTGAAAACAGCATTACTACAAACATAAGAATAAACACCATAGCCGTACCGTAGTCTCCTTGCAGCGCCACAAGTCCGATTGGTATTGCTCCGTGAATAATCAGTAACAAAAGATGAAGCGGATGATTTATGTTTTCTTCATCTTTGTAAAGATGAAATGAAAAAGTAAGAATAAAAGCAAGCTTCAGAAATTCCGAAGGCTGAAGGGTAGTGAATCCCAGATTAAGCCATGCTCTGTCATCTGCTCCGGCGCGCTGGAGACCCAGACCGGTAAAAGTCAGCAGCACAAGAGCAATAGAGGCAGGAGCATATAGAAACCACAATTTAACCAGATGATGATAATCAATTGACGCTATAATGAAGCATACTGCAATTCCGAGTCCGGTAGATATAAGCTGGATAATATAGGTACGCTTTTCAATGTCTCCTATACCGACTTTATACATGGAATAAAGCATAATTACGCCTATCAGCGCACATACCGTTACTGCTATAAGCAGTCCCTTATCAAGACGTTTATAGTATTTGGAGATTTTTTTAACAAGTGTATTCATAATTTTACCTTTCTTCTGTTTGCCGAGTAATAAGAATCTGTTTTCATGAGTATTCACGAATAGATTCTGAAATTATTTACTGTTGTCTTGTTCCATATTCCAATATTTTCTATCAAGGCTTCTGAACTGTATAGCAGCGGATATATGTTCTTTTTCTATTATTTCGCTGGATTTCAGATCAGCAATTGTTCTTGCAACTTTCAGAATTCTGTCATATGCTCTTGCAGATAAACCAAGCTTGTCAAAAGCGTTTCCGATAAAAGCTTTGGCGCTGTCACTCATCATACAGAATTCCTGAAGCCTGTCAGGAGTTATATTTGCATTGCAGTTTATTTTACTGTTTTTAAATCTTTCATTTTGTATATCTCTGGCTTTTGTTACTCTTTTTCGTATTTCAGAAGAGGATTCTTCTTTTTTATTTGATGAAAGATCCTGAAATTCAACAGGAGCGGCTTCAATATGCAGATCAAATCTGTCCAGAAGGGGTCCGGATATTTTGGAAAGATATGTTGAAACCTGTTTGTGAGAGCAACGGCATTTGTTTCCGGGATGTCCGTAATAGCCGCAGGGACAGGGGTTCATTGCTGCTATGAGCATTATTGATGCCGGATAAACCACTGTTCCTGCCGCTCTTGAAATAGTGACTTTTCCGTCCTCCAGAGGCTGTCTTAATATTTCAAGTGTTTTGCGGTCAAATTCCGCAAGTTCGTCCAGAAAAAGTAGACCGTTATGAGCAAGAGAAATTTCTCCGGGTTTGGGTATTGAACCGCCTCCGGCAAGACCGGCGGCAGAAATAGTATGATGGGGAGTCCGGAAAGGTCTTTCGGTAACTAACGGCGATTTGGGGTCGAGCAATCCGGATATTGAATGTATTTTTGTAGTTTCAATTGATTCTTCAAACGTCATTTCCGGAAGTATAGAAGGCATTCGCTTTGCCAGCATACTTTTTCCGCTTCCGGGAGTACCGATAAGAAGTGCATTATGTCCTCCAGCTGCGGCAATTTCAAGAGCTGCTTTGGCTGTTTTTTGACCTTTGACATCTGAAAAATCAAACGTATAGTTTTCCGGTTTATTTTCAGGTATGAATTTCGGTTGTTTTTCAATTCTTGTACGCATTGTAAAATGGTCAAGGATCTGTGATACAGATTCGGCTGCATATATTTCGATACCTTCAGCAACGGAAGCTTCAAAAGCATTGTCCTTGGGTACGAATACTGATTTAAAACCGGTTTCTCTTGCAAGCAGAACCATAGGCAGGACGCCTTCTATAGGACGCAGGGTACCGTTTAATGAAAGTTCTCCGATGAAGCAACAGGAGTCAAGATTTTCTTTAATATAGCCTGCGGCTTTCAGTACGGCAACAAGTATAGCAATATCGTGAACAGAACCGCTTTTTCTTGTTCCGGCAGGGGCGAGGTTTACCATTACCTTAGCCACGGGAAATTCTATATTGCAGCATCTCATAGATGCTTTTATTCTTTCACGGCTTTCCTTTACTACAAGATCGGGAAGTCCTACGATATCAAATGCCGGAATTCCACGGCTTATTTCTATTTCAACATCAACATTGAATGCATTCAGTCCGAAAAGACCAAGACTGTTAATTTTTGCAAACATAAAATGCCCCTCCGGTATGTAATTTACAATTACATATATTATATCATGTTTGAGGGAAAATGTAAATAAATATCAAATTAAAGAGAAAAATATTTTTTCCAGGTATGTATATTTTTAGCTTGGTTCACATTATATGGATTTGGATAAAATATTTTATATGGTAAGTTACAAAAAGCGGCATAATCCCTTAACAGGACTATGCCGCTGGTCAAAAATACTTGCTTTTGACCGTAATTTTATATATTAGGGATTGTAACTGTCGGAGACGGTGATGAAGAATGCTGTTCAGCTCCATATCCTTCATTTCTTACAACCGAAACCTTATTGTAAATATCCATACCAGTACCGGCAGGAATAAGTTTACCGATAATAACATTTTCCTTAAGACCAAGAAGCTTATCGCTTTTGCCTCTGATTGCGGCGTCAGTGAGAGCCTTGGTTGTTTCCTGGAATGATGCTGCCGACAGGAAACTGTCAGAGCTTGAAGACGCTTTTGTAATACCCTGAAGTACAGGAAGAACGGTAACATATTCAAGATTTTCTTCTCCGTTTTCCATTCTGTCTCTGATTGAATTGTTAATAGCGTCCACTTCTTTTTTATCAACCATTGCTCCGGGAAGAAGATAGCTGCTTCCTGATTCGTCAACTTTGATCTTTCTGAGCATTTGACGAACGATTACTTCGATGTGCTTATCGTTGATGTCAACACCCTGTAAGCGGTAAACCTTTTGAACTTCATGAATAATATAATTCTGAACTGCCTGAACACCGAGAATGCTGAGAATATCAGACGGATAAACGTTACCCTCAGTCAGCTTTGTACCCTTTTCAATTACTTCATTTTCCTTAACTCTGATCTTGAAATTATAAGGTACCATATACGTTTCAGATTCATTTGTTTCATGATTGGTGACGATAACATTTCTGGTAGTCTTGATTTCTTCAATATGAACAACGCCGTCAATTTTAGAAAGTATAGCAGCATTTTTAGGTCGTCTTGCCTCAAACAGTTCCTCGACACGAGGCAGACCCTGTGTAATATCTTCCGCAGACGCAATACCGCCTGTATGGAAAGTTCTCATTGTAAGCTGCGTACCAGGTTCACCGATTGACTGTGCGGCAATGATACCGACAGCTTCACCAACGGCAACAAGATTACCGTTTGCAAGGTTAGCGCCATAACATTTCGCACATACGCCGTGTTTGGATTTGCAATGAAGAACAGAACGGATCTTAATTCTTTCAACGCCGGATTCACAGATTCTCTTTGCGTCTGCTTCAGTAATGATTTTATCCTTGGACATAATAATCTCACCGGTTGCAGAGTCTTTCAGATCGTCAACAAGGTATCTTCCTAAAAGTCTTTCAATCAGCGGTTCAATAATTTCATTGCCGTTTCTGATTTCATAAACTTCAATACCGTCGGCAGCATGACAGTCATGCTCACTGATAATAACGTCCTGTGATACATCGACAAGACGTCTTGTAAGGTAACCTGAGTCGGCGGTACGAAGAGCGGTATCGGCAAGACCTTTTCTGGCGCCTCGTGAAGAAATGAAGTATTCCAGAATGTTAAGACCTTCACGGTAATTGGCTCTGATAGGAATCTCGATTGTAGTACCGGAAGTATTTGCAATAAGTCCACGCATACCGGCAAGCTGTCTTATCTGATTGATACTACCACGGGCACCGGAATCAGCCATCATGAAAATAGGATTATATTTATCAAGTCCTGTTTTCAGGGCAGTTGTAACATCATCGGTAGCCTTGTTCCATACGTCGATTACTTTCTTTGATTTTTCTTCTGATGAAATATAACCGTAGTCGTATTGTTTTGTGATAACATCAATTTTCTTGTCAGCCTCTGCAAGAATATCCTTTTTCTGCGGAGGTATCGTAGCGTCGCAAACGGCAACGGTAATAGATGCCTGTGTTGAATATTTAAATCCGAGAGCCTTGATTTTATCAAGCACTTCTGAGGTTGTAGTTGTACCGTGAATTCTTATACATCTTTCAATAATATTTGAAAGCTGTTTTTTACCTACGAGGAATGCAATTTCAAGATCAAACTGCTTATCGGAATTAGTTCTGTCAACATATCCCAGATTCTGTGGGATACTTTCGTTGAATATCAGACGTCCTACTGTACAGTCGATTATCTTGGAAACTGTTTTATCGCCGATATCCTTTGTAATTCTTACCTTGATTGCGGCATGAAGTGAAACGTCGTGTTCATGATATGCCATAAGAGCTTCATTAACGTCTCTGAAAACCTTGCCTTCGCCCTTTTCTCCTTCCTTCTGCATTGTCAGGTAATAAGAGCCAAGTACCATATCCTGTGAAGGTACAGCAACAGGACAACCGTCGGAAGGTTTTAACAGGTTATTTGCTGCAAGCATAAGGAATCGTGCTTCTGCCTGTGCTTCTGCTGAAAGAGGAAGATGAACTGCCATCTGGTCGCCGTCAAAGTCAGCGTTAAAGGCTGTACAAACCAGCGGATGAAGCTTGATTGCACGTCCCTCAACCAGAACAGGTTCAAACGCCTGAATACCCAGTCTGTGAAGCGTGGGGGCACGGTTGAGCATTACAGGGTGATCCTTAATTACATTTTCAAGAGCATCCCATACTTCTGTTGAAGCTCTGTCAACCATTTTTCTTGCACTCTTTATATTAGCAATGACCTTTGTATCAACTAATCTTTTCAATACAAAAGGCTTGAAAAGCTCCAGTGCCATTTCCTTTGGAAGACCGCACTGATACATTTTAAGTTCAGGTCCGACTACGATAACCGAACGTCCAGAATAGTCTACACGCTTACCAAGAAGATTCTGACGGAAACGTCCCTGTTTACCCTTAAGCATATCAGATAGTGATTTCAGCGCACGGTTATTAGGACCTGTTACAGGTCTGCCGTGACGGCCGTTGTCAATAAGAGCGTCAACGGCTTCTTGAAGCATTCTTTTTTCATTCCTGATAATGATATCAGGAGCTTCAAGTTCAAGCATTCTCTTAAGACGGTTATTTCTGTTTATAACACGTCTGTAAAGATCATTAAGGTCTGAAGTAGCATAACGTCCGCCGTCCAGCATAACCATAGGACGTATATCCGGAGGAATTACCGGAATTACATTCAGTATCATCCATTCCGGTTTATTTCCGGAAAGTCTGAATGCTTCGATTATTTCAAGCCTTTTTAAAAGCTTGATTTTCTTCTGACCGGTTGGAAGACCTTTAAGTTCTTCTTTCAGATCGTCTGAAACAACCTCAAGATTGTTTCTCCACTCAGTATCGAGTTCAGCAAAAGTCTTGCATTCATCACATTCGCATGTCAGAGGAGAATGTGTACATTCCGCTTTTTTTCCGCCCAGAGATATTTTTCCTGAGTTTATAAGTCTGTTTTTATATACGTCGTATCTTTCAGGATCATATTCATGAAGAAGCTTCTGAATAGCTTCCGCACCCATTTCGGCAACAAAATCATCACCGTATTTTTCTCTGGCGTCAAGATATTCTTTTTCGGAAAGGAGCTGCTTTTTAATAAGTTCTCCGGTATTGCCCGGGTCAAGAACAATATACTTTGTAAAATAAAGAATTTCTTCAAGACGCTTTTGTGATATTTCAAGCACCTGACCTATTCTGGAAGGCGTTCCCTTAAAATACCATATATGTGAAACCGGAGCTGAAAGTTCGATGTGACCCATTCTTTCACGTCTTACTTTTGCGCGGGTAACTTCAACGCCGCAACGGTCGCAGACCTTACCCTTAAAACGTATTTTCTTGAACTTTCCGCAGTGACATTCCCAGTCCTTGGTAGGTCCGAATATTCTTTCACAGAAAAGACCGTCCCTTTCGGGTTTCTGGGTTCTGTAATTTATAGTTTCAGGTCTTTCAACAACACCGTATGACCAGCTTCTTATCTGCTCAGGGGATGCAAGACCGATTTTTATTGAATCAAAAGTATTAAATTCCAAACCGTTACCTCCTAGTCAGTCGCACGGGAAATGGCTATTCCAATGTGCGTAGTATTAGATATCATCATCGTCCATTGAAAGATCAAAGCTGAACATATCATCGGAGTCAGAATCATCCAGATCCTCCAGAATCTCATCATCGTCTTCATTGTCTTCCAGAGAAAATCCGGCGTCTTCCATTTCTGTATCATTATATGTGTCTGCATCTGCATTTTCATCTTCAAATGATACAGGCTGAGGTATAATATCATCATCGTCAAATGACTGCTTAAGATCAATTTCTTCCTGGTTTTCATCAAGTACTCTGACGTCCAGACAAAGTGATTGAAGTTCCTTGATAAGAACCTTAAAGGATTCAGGAATACCCGGTTTCGGAACATTTTGTCCCTTTACAATTGACTCGTAAGTGTTCACACGTCCTACAGTATCGTCTGATTTTACCGTCAGAATTTCCTGCAAGGTATAAGCAGCACCGTAAGCTTCCAGCGCCCAAACTTCCATTTCTCCGAATCTCTGACCGCCGAATTGAGCCTTACCGCCCAACGGCTGCTGAGTAACCAGTGAATACGGACCTACTGAACGTGCATGGATCTTATCGTCAACGAGATGGTGAAGCTTGAGGTAATACATATATCCTACTGTAACACGGTTATCAAACTGTTCTCCGGTACGACCGTCGTAGAGTATGGTTTTACCGTCCTCGTCCATTCCTGCTGCTCTGAAGCATGCTCTGATATCATCTTCGTGAGCGCCGTCAAATACAGGAGTCATAATATGCCAGCCAAGTGCTTTTGCAGCCATACCCAGATGAACTTCAAGAACCTGACCGATATTCATACGTGAAGGAACGCCCAGTGGGTTCAGTACGATATCAAGCGGTGTACCGTCCGGCAGGAACGGCATATCCTCCTGTGGAAGAATTCTCGAAACGACACCCTTGTTACCGTGACGTCCGGCCATTTTATCTCCGACTGATATCTTTCTCTTCTGAGCGATGTAACAGCGTACAAGCATATTTACACCAGGGCTTAATTCATCACAGTTTTCTCTTGTAAATACTTTAACGTCAACAATAACGCCTGATTCGCCGTGAGGCACTTTAAGTGAATTATCTCTTACTTCTCTTGCCTTTTCACCGAAAATAGCTCTTAGAAGTCTTTCTTCAGCCGTAAGCTCTGTTTCGCCCTTAGGGGTAACCTTACCGACAAGAATATCTCCGGCATGAACTTCTGCACCGATTCTGATAATACCGTTTTCATCAAGGTCTTTAAGAGCATCGTCGCCGACGTTTGGAATATCCCTTGTTATTTCTTCCGGACCAAGCTTTGTATCACGGCATTCAATTTCATATTCTTCTATATGAATAGACGTAAACACGTCATTTTTAACTAGGTTCTCGTTAAGCAGTACAGCGTCCTCGTAGTTGTAGCCTTCCCATGTCATGAAACCGATAAGAGCATTCTTACCCAGTGAAACCTCACCGTCGGCAGTTGCAGGACCGTCTGCCAGAACCTGACCTTTTTCAACCCTTTCGCCCTTATTAACTATTGGTCTCTGATTTACGCATGTTCCCTGATTGGAACGCTTGAATTTAGTAAGCTTATATCTATACTCAAGACCGACATCGTCTTTTATGATAATTTCGTCGGCGCTTACTGAATGGACTATACCGTCCTGCTTTGCAATAATACATACTCCTGAGTCCACAGCAGCCTTATATTCCATACCTGTACCGACATAAGGTCTTTCAGTTTTAAGAAGCGGTACAGCCTGTCTCTGCATGTTTGCACCCATCAGCGCTCTGTTCGCATCATCGTTTTCAAGGAATGGGATCATAGCGGTAGCGACTGATACAACCATCTTAGGAGACACGTCCATATAGTCGACAAGCTCACGTTCACATTCAAGGATCTTGTCACGGTAACGGGCGTTTACCTTAGGTCTTGCTAATTTGCCTTCTTCTGTCAGCGGTTCATTGGCCTGTGCTACTATAAAGTTATCCTCAACATCAGCGGTCATGTAGACAACTTCGTTTGTTACAACGCCGGTTTCCTTGTCAACTCTTCGGTAAGGTGCTTCAATAAAACCGTACTCATTAATTCTTGCGAATGTAGCAAGATATGATATCAGACCAATGTTAGGTCCTTCGGGAGTTTCGATAGGACACATTCTTCCGTAATGGCTGTAGTGTACGTCACGAACCTCAAATCCGGCTCTATCTCTTGAAAGACCTCCGGGACCAAGTGCTGAAAGACGTCTTTTATGAGTAAGCTCTGCAAGAGGATTATTCTGATCCATGAACTGCGAAAGCGGTGATGAACCGAAAAATTCTTTGATTGCGGCAGTTATAGGTCTTATATTTACAAGTGCCTGAGGAGTTATAGTCTCCATATCCTGAGACTGGAGATTCATTCTTTCCTTGACAACTCTTTCCATTCTGGCAAAACCGATTCTGAACTGATTCTGGAGCAGCTCGCCTACAGAACGGATACGTCTGTTTCCGAGATGGTCGATATCGTCCACGAATCCGACACCCTCGCAAAGATTTAGAAAATGGCTGATCGTAGCATAAATGTCGTCGAGAATAATGTGTTTTGGAACAAGCTCGTCAACTCTTTTTTTGACATTTTCCTCAATTTCTTCGGCGTCAGCAGATGTTTCAAGAATATCCTTGAGAACCTTGAAAGAAACTTTTTCATTAATGCCGTACTGTTCAACATCAAAATCGACATATCCGGTAATATCTACCATGCCGTTACCAATAACCTTAACTTCTTTTTCTACCATTCTGGTAGCGTTTTCTCCGGTTTCAGTGACATAGTATTCTTTTACTTCAACAGTCAGGTAAACTTCGTACACACCTGCCTGTTCAATTTCCATAGCCTTATCAAAGGAAATTTTCTCTCCTTCGTCAGCCATGATTTCCCCTGTCAGAGGATTGATAACGGGTCTGGATAGAATATGACCGGAAATACGTGTTCCTACGCCTAGCTTCTTATTAAATTTATAACGTCCGAATCTTGCAAGGTCGTATCTCTTGGCGTCAAAGAAAAGATTATTTAGATGTGCAATTGCACTTTCAACTGTAGGCGGTTCGCCCGGACGAAGCTTTTTATATACGTCGATCAGAGCATCTGAATTGTTCTTTGTTCCGTCTTTTTGAAGAATGGTCTGAGCCAATCTGTCGTCCGAACCGAAAAGATCGAAAATTTCTTCGTCTGAGCTTACGCCGATAGCTCTGATAAATGTTGTAAGAGGTATTTTTCTGTTTTTATCAATTCTTACGTAAACAACGTCACTTGAATCCATTTCGTATTCGAGCCATGCGCCCCGGTTAGGAATAACGGTAGCTTTAAACAAATCCTTACCTGTTTTATCTTTTTCAAAAGAGTAATAAACACCGGGGGAACGAACAAGCTGTGAAACAATAACACGTTCAGCACCGTTGATGATAAAAGTACCGCTTTCAGTCATAAGCGGAAAATCGCCCATGAAAATTTCGCTTTCCTTAACATCGCCGGTTTCCTTATTCCAAAGTGTAGCGGTAACTCTCAGCGGAGCTGCATAGGTCACATCTCTTTCCTTGCATTCGGCAATGGTATATTTTGGAGTATCGTCAATTTTGTAGTCAACAAAATTAAGTACCAGATTTCCGTTGTAATCAGTAATAGCGGAAACATCACGGAAAACTTCTTTCAAACCTTCATTTTTAAACCATTGATAGGAATTTTTCTGCACCTCGATAAGATTCGGAATTTCCAACGCTTCGTTAATTTTACCGAAGCTCATTCTGACATTCTTTCCAAGCTGCTTTGGCTTGACATTTACCATAGGCGGAGACCTCCTTGTTTTTTACAGCAGTTTTTTTACTGCCGGAACGGATTACTTCTCACGGATTTTTTTAATTCCGTATTTTTTCAAAAAAGCATCTTGACATAAAATCAAATATATGTTATACTATTTTGTCAAGAAATCTGTTCAGTCATATTGATACATTTTATAATTATAGTACATTTTTTTAAATTTGTCAAGTGCTTTTTACAAAATTTTAAGCGGACGTTTAACCGTCCGCTTAAAATTTATTTTATAAGTGCTGAAATTTTATTGCTTAACTCAATCGCACTGTCGATTTTCAACGCTTTCAATTATATCTGACGCTTCATCTAACCAGTTTCCGGAATAAAGCTCAATAGCTCCTTTATCACAGGCTGCTGCAAGCTTCGGATCAATCGGAAGTCTGCCCAGTACTTTCAGATTATATTCTTCCGCTACCTTATCAAGCTTGCTTTCGCCGAAAATATTTATTTTCTTACCGCAGTCAGGACACTGAGCGTAACTCATATTTTCAACTATACCAATAACAGGAATATCCATCATTTCAGCCATTTTAACGGCTTTTGCAACAATCATTGAGACAAGCTCCTGAGGAGAAGTTACTACAATGATACCGTCAACTGGTATAGACTGAAAAACTGTAAGGGGAACGTCGCCGGTTCCCGGAGGCATATCGACAAACATATAGTCAATATCTCCCCACATTACGTCGGTCCAGAACTGTTTAACTACTCCGGCGATAACAGGACCTCTCCAAATAACAGGATCCGTATCGTTTTCCAACATAAGATTTACAGACATAATATTAATACCTGTAGCGCTTTCAGCCGGGAAAATGCCTTCTTCAGAACCCGCTGCTTTTTCTTTTATACCAAAGGCTTTAGGAATAGACGGACCGGTAATATCAGCGTCCAGAACAGCGGTTTTAAATCCCTTTCTGTTCATGTTTACGGCAAGTATTGATGAAACTATTGATTTTCCTACGCCGCCTTTTCCGCTGACAATACCTATAACTTTTTTTATTCTGCTTTGGGCATGCGGCTTTTCCAGCATGCTTGTTTTGTCTCTTTCACCGCAGTCCTGGCTGCATGATGAACAGTCGTGTGTACATTCACTCATAATATTTCTCCATTCCGCCGTATAATTACGGCTAAATTTTTTGTTATAAAGAATTACATAAGGGGAGCGATCATTCTGAAAATTCCGCCGATAATCCTTTTAATTAAAGGACGTTTTTTACAGTCCTCCATGGTTATTTTTCGTGATTTTGCAAGAGTATTCAAAAAATCCATTTTAATTCGTGAAACAGAAGGTGTTTTATACATCAGCGTTGCGCATTCAAAATGAAGATACAGACTTCTGTAATCCATGTTTATTGTTCCCACTATTGCAGTACTGTCGTCTGAAACGAAATTTTTCGCATGTATAAAGCCCGGCATATATTCATAAATCTTAACACCCAGATTAATAAGTTCCTTATAATAATTCCAACTCAATATATTTACATACCATTTATCTGCAATGTGAGGGACTATAATTTTTACGTCAACGCCGCTTTTAACTGCAAATCCCAACGCCGTTATCATTTCATTGTCAATAACCAAATACGGAGTAGTTATATAAACGTATTTTTGGGCTTTATTAATAATATTAAGATATACTAATTCTCCTACAGGTTCATTGTCAGTAGGGGAGTCGCCGTACGGCAGAACGTATCCTTCGCTTATACGATTAAATTGGGATATATTTGCCGGTCTGTATTTTTCATAATCGCTCAGTTGTTTGGTTTTCCATTCCCACATTTGGATAAACATAACGGTAAAGCTCCATACAGCTTCGCCTTTAAGCATTACTGCGGTATCCTTCCAATGACCGAAACGTTCTTTTTCATTTATATATTCATCAGCCAGATTTACGCCGCCATTAAATGCAGTCGTTCCGTCTATTACCAAAATTTTTCTGTGATCGCGGTTGTTTTGCGCAGTTGAAAGGAAAGGTCTGAATTCATTGAATATACGGCATTTTATACCTTTGGTTTCCAGATACTTATCGTAGTGATTAGGCAGAAGAAACTGGCTTCCCATACCGTCGTATAAAAGTCTTACTTCGACGCCCTGTTCTGCTTTTCTTTCAAGAATATCAAGTATGGTATTCCACATTTTGCCATGATCAATAATGAAATATTCCATAAAAATAAAACGCTCTGCTTTTTCAAGCTCATAAAGCATAGAAGCGTATTTTTCTTCGCCGACGCTATAATATTCAACAGTCGTATTTTTATATATAGGATATCCGCCGTAATCATTTACGTACTTTGCAAGATGAGCCATATAAATACTTTCTCTTTCAAGATCATATAGAATGTTTTTGTCCTGAGGGATCAATGGTTTTGTCATTTTTATGATCTGATTTTTTTTCCCTTTGAAGAACAGAGTACCCAGTTCTGCATGAAGAAGGATATAAATTAGTGCTCCAACGATAGGTATCAACATAATTAGAATGGTCCATGAAAGCTTGTATGCAGGATTAGTTTCCTTTTTGTTTATAACGAAGCATACCATTAAAAGAGACAGAATAGTCTGTGCGCCATAGATCAGATTAGTATATTCATAAAGTTTAAAAAAACAAGCAAGCATAAAAAGAGCCTGAACGGCAAGAAGCAGTATTATAAGAAAATTTCTGTTAAATATTTTTTTAAAAAATTTTTTCAAGTATTTGTCCCTCCCAATATGTCAATTGAATTTTATTATATCATATTTTGATTTTTTTAGCAACATTAAAGTTTATTTAGCGTTTATAATCGTATTTTATTTGAAGTTGTGAATAATATCACATGTGTATGCGATATCTTTATCGGTGTGTGCGGCAGAAACAAACATAGCTTCAAACTGTGACGGAGCGGTATAGATTCCGTTTTCCAGAAGGTATCCGAAAAATTCGGCATATTTTTTTGTATCGGACTGTTTTGCATTATCGTAATTTTGAATTGCAGCATTATTGAAGAAAACGGTTAACAGAGAACCGACTCGGTTTACATTCAGTCCGGAATCTGTTGCAGCAGATTCTATCAGATACGATTTTCTTTCAAGTTCATTATATATGTCCGGATTGTTCTGAAGAATTTTTAACGTTGCAAGTCCTGCTGAAACGGCAATCGGATTTCCGGAAAGTGTTCCTGCCTGATATACTGATCCTGACGGCGCTACGCATTCCATAATTTCTTTTTTACCACCGTAAGCTGCAAGAGGCATTCCGCCGCCGACTATTTTTCCGAGAGCCGTCATGTCTGGTATTATTCCGTAATATTTCTGCGCTCCGCCTAAGCTTAATCTGAAACCGGTGATAACCTCGTCAAAAATCAGCAATGAATTATACTGACAGGTTATATCTCTGAGAAATTTTAAAAATCCTTTCTTTGGCGGTATAACGCCCATATTTGCGGCGCACGGTTCTACAATTACACATGCTATATCGCTTCCGTATTTTTCAAAAAGTTCAGCAACAGAATCAATATTATTGTATTTTGCAAGCAAGGTATTTTCAGTAAATCCTTCAGGTACTCCGGCGCTGTCAGGTATTGAATTTGTAAGAAGTCCCGAGCCTGCTTTTACCAGCAGACCGTCGGAATGTCCATGATAGCATCCCTCAAATTTTACTATTTTGTCACGCCCAGTAAATCCTCTTGCCGCACGGACAGCGCTCATTACAGCTTCCGTTCCCGAATTTACCAATCTTAGCATTTCCATTGACGGAATGTTTTTCTGAATAATCTGTGCCAGTTCAACTTCTCCCTTGTGACATGCGCCGAATGTCAAGCCTTTGTCACAGCTTTTCTTTACTGCGTCAATTACTTCCGGATATGCATGTCCGAGAATATTAGGGCCCCATGAGCAAACGTAATCGATGTATTCATTACCGTCGGCGTCATATATCCTACTTCCTTTAGCTTTTTCAATAAACAGTGGAGTTTTGCCTACATTTTTAAATGCGCGTACAGGACTGTTTACTCCGCCCGGCATAAATTGCAGTGCCTGACTATAAAGTTTTTGAGACTTGGAAATGTTCATATATCTTCCTCCAGCCATTTTGCAGCGTCCAGAGCATGATATGTAATGATAATATCAGCTCCGGCACGTTTTATTCCTATAAGATTTTCCATAACAATCTTTTTTTCATCTATCCAGCCCAGTTTTGCTCCGGCTTTTACCATTGAATATTCTCCGCTGACATTGTAAGCGGCAATCGGTAAATCGTATCTGTCCCGGGCAGCTTTAATAATATCAAGATAGGCAAGGGCAGGCTTTACCATTACCATATCGGCGTTCTCCTCAATGTCGTCGGCAATTTCACGCAGCGCTTCACGTCCGTTTGCATAATCCATCTGATAAGTCTTTCTGTCGCCGAACGACGGCGCTGATTCAGCTGCGTCACGGAATGGTGAATAATATGCGGATGCAAACTTTGCGCTGTAGGACAATATTGGAATATCATAAAATCCGCTTTCGTCAAGAGCCTGACGTATTGCATTTACTCTGCCGTCCATCATATCCGACGGAGCGATTATATCCGCTCCTGCCTGAGCAAGACTTACTGCCATTGCAGATAACAGCGGCAATGTTTCATCATTTAATACTTTATCATTTTTTACAACTCCGCAGTGACCGTGCGACGTATATTCGCATAAGCAAACGTCTGCTGTGACGAGCATATACGGATATTTATTTTTTATATAACGTATTGCCTTTTGGGTTATTCCATTGCAGTTATATGCTTCGGACGCTTGCTCATCTTTATGTTCAGGAATACCGAAAATAAGCAGTCCGGAAATTCCGCTGCTGTCTATTTCTTTTAAAATTTCATCAAGTCTGTCTATAGAATACTGAAATACACCCGGCATTGATTCCACAGGATTTTTTTTATTTTTTCCCTCAACTACGAATAGGGGATATATAAAGTCGCTTTTATTAAGATGCGTTTCACGCACAAGATTCCTGAGCTGATTATTCGCTCTCATACGTCTGAATCTGTTCATTTTTTACCTCCCGTAATATTGTGTCTATAATACCCTGAACGTTTTGTATATCGGATATATAAAATTTATCAATACCTTTTTTTATAAGGGCCTGTGATGTTACTTCGCCGATACATATAATTTCAGTACTGTCAGACAGTGAAAATCCATTTTCAAAAAATGCGTTTACGCCTGATGAGCTTGCAAAGGTAATAAAATTAGAATTAATTTTCTCATCGTATTCTTTTTTATTATTCATCTTCACATCATATATTTTTATATCGTCATATATAATTCCCGATTTGTCAAGAACATCTGTAAGGACAGAAGAACCTTTTTCTGCTCTTAGTATCAGAAGCTTATCAGTTTCGGAAACGGTTTCGGCAATACGCTTGCCCAATTCTTTTGCAGTATATATTTCGGGTATGATATCAGGATATATTCCCGCTTTTTCAAGTATTTCTCCCGTACCGTTTCCGATAACTGCAAATTTTACATTTCCTAACTTTCTGATATCAATTTTCAGTTTTTTGAAATGTTTAAGGAATATTTCTGCTCCATTCATACTGGTAAGTACGATCATACTATATTTTTGAATATTTAAAAGAGAATCGTAAAATATCTTGTTATTACCGTATTCACATATTTGCAGGTAATCAAGCTTGTTAATATCAGCACCTAGGGCGTACAGCTGTTCTGACAGTTTATCCACTAGTTTTTCTGTTCCAGTTACAGAAACGGAGACACCCGTAAGCAGACGATTGATATTTGTTGAAAAATCAAATGCGGCAGTTTCTCCTATAATTATGACAGCCGGAGTTTTTATTTTATGTTTTTTAACTTCGTCAGCTATATTTTTTAAGTCGCTTCTAATTGTTTTCTGCTTAGCAGACGCTCCGTGGGAGATAACTGCCGCCGGTGTATTTTTATCCTTACCGTTTAAAATCAGAGTTTCTGTAATTTTTGACAGATTATTCAGTCCCATTAAAATAACCAGAGTTTCATCAGTTGATGCATACTTTTTGATATTTTCAGGAATCAGGTCCTCGGCAGTATGTCCTGTTATAACATGAAAGCCACGACTCATTTTCCTGTGAGTTACCGGTATTCCTGCCAGTTCCGGAACAGCTATGGCGGAAGTTATCCCTGGTACTATATCGTATGGAATATTGTGTTTTTTCAGAGCAAGAATTTCTTCTCCTCCACGGCCGAAAACAAAAGGATCTCCGCCCTTTAATCTTACGACAGCTTTGCCGTTCAAAGCATTTTCAACGAGTATTTCGTTTATCCGTTCCTGTTTTTCGCAGTGATGTCCGGCACGTTTGCCTACGCAGATTTTTTCGGTGGTATCTGCTGTAAAATCAAGCAGTCGGGAGTCGATTAAGCTGTCGTAAACAACGGTATCGCATACTTTTAATAAATTCATTCCGCGCAGAGTGATCAGGTCGTAATCACCGCAGCCTGCGCCCACAAGATAAACCTTACCAAGCTTGTTCATAACTTTAAAACCAACTCCTTTGCAAGTTCTAGGTTATGGGAAATGTCGGCGGTTCCGGACAGTATTTTATTCATATCTTTCGAAACTGTAAGCGTAATTTTTCCGCCGCATAATTCAGAATATGCTCCCACAGGCATTGAACAGTCTGCGTTTAAGGTTCTTATTACACATCGTTCTGTTTCAAAAGCCTTAAAGGTGTTAATGTCGTTAATTTTTTGTATCACAGGCGTTATAAAATCATTTTTACGGCTCTCTAGTGCAATTATTCCCTGACATGGAGCAGAAAGAAAATCCATATAATCAAAAGCAGTGATACTGTAATTTTCTGTTTTAATTCCAAGACGTTCCAGACCTGACACCGCAAGAATAACAGCATCGTATTCTCCGTTTTCAAGCTTTGAAAGGCGTGTGTCTACATTTCCCCGAATATCTTTAAATGTTACTTCATTATATATTTTTTTCAGATTAAGCCTGCGCCGTAAGCTTCCTGTACCTACAGTGAAATCTTTTATATCAGTGATTTGTGTGTCTTTTTGTGTAACAATAGCGTCTCGATAATTTCCTCTGGGCAATACGCCGGAAATTTCAAGATTTTCTCCAAGAAATGCAGGAAGGTCTTTGGCACTGTGAACAGCAACGTCAATATTTCCGCACTGTAATGCCAATTCAATTTCAGAGACAAAGATTCCCTTGCCGCCGATTTGTGAAAGAGGTTTATCAATTATTTTGTCGCCTTTAGTACTGATATAAATAATTTCTGGTTCTGCATCCGGAAAAAAAGATGTTAATCTTTCTATAAACATATTAGTCTGAGCCACTGCAAGTCTGCTTTTTCGTGTTCCTATTTTAATTTTCATACTCTTTTTATCTCTCAATTTCATTTTATGTTCATGATATAAATCAGGATTTATTGCTATAAAAACAATTCCATTTCATTCTCTTTCTTTATAAATCCTCGCTCAACATATAATTTCTTTCCTTGCTCACTGCTATTAAGCCATAATCTTTTTACATGAATTTTTGAAGCATAATTTATTATTTCATTTAAAATACAATTTGCAAATTTTTGCTTTCTAAATTTTGGAGAAGTATATATATTTAATATATAACCCTCTAATCCGTTTAAATTTTCTTCATATGGAATACGTTCAAACAAACATAGAGAGCCTATTGCGACAAGTTTATTCTCGTGTAATATCCCCCAACTAATTAAATCCTTGTTTATATGCGATAAGTAATATTGCTTCGTTGCGGATTCCAACTCAGAAATATCTGTTTTTCTATTGATTTCTTCTAATTCTTTCAATAGTTCCATTCTTAATTGCCAAAATTCGTTTACCGATTGCTCATCTAATTTTACAATAATATTGTCCATACTATAACCCCATTCAAATCTCGATTTACTTATAATTTTTATTTAACAAAATGGAGATTTTTTATTTCTTCAATCATATTAAAAATCTGTATATCATCGGGTAAATTTTCACTTTCAATACACATTTTCAATATTTTTTCAAAAGCTTTTTTCCTGACTGCTTCAGATGAAATTTCCCGTTTTATTTTTTCACGGAATTTTCCTAGTATTTCGATAGTTTCCAGACATTTTTCATCAATCATATTTTCCGTTTTCATGCGTAAATATGACGCAAATATCGGACTCTTACCAGAGGTGGAAATCCCGACGGTAATATCATTTTTATGAACAACTGCTGGAAAAATAAAACCGCATTTATCAAGATCATCAACAGTATTAACCAGAATATTTTTTTTTCTGCAAAGTTTAAATATATGTGCATTAAGCTGCTCGTCGTCTGACGCACTGATTACAAAAAAAGCGCCATTAATGTCGTCGTCCTTAAATTTTCTCTTAACAATTTTTATACCGTTTAAACTTGTAATGTCATCAGAAATTTCAGGGGCAATTACGGTAATGTCCGGTTCAAAGGGAAGAAGCTTTTCGATTTTTCGAGCCGCAACGTTTCCGCCACCGACAATTATGCATTTTTTGCCTTTAATATCAATAAAAAAAGGGAAGTACCCCATAGTATCACTGCTTTCCATATAGTTTCATGATTCTTAAAACCTCGGCAAATTGTTCAGCATTCATTTCCGACTTGAATTTATAGATAATATCCTCGAAAGGCTTTGAACGGATTTCTTTTTTTACTGATTCAATGTACGGCAAAAAGTTATGAAAATAAAGTTCTTTTTTCAGTGTATCCGTTTCTTTGGCAATTATCTCACACGCAGTGTCAACACTGTTCATTTTTAAGATATTGTTGCTTTCAGACAGCTTTTCAAAATAATCGATTCCGATAAGTTCTGCGTCGTTTAAGTATGAAATACTGCTGTCAATATCCGGCGGTACTGCAAGATCAATAAATAAGCGTTTTTTATTTTTGTTTAAATATTTTTGAAGTTCGCAAAGGGTTATAGTATAATGAGGACTTGATGTGGCACTGATAATGCAGTCAGCGTCGCTTATATATTTGTATCGCTGTGAATAATTAATTACATTGATACTGGGATTTGCAGCTATTTTAAAATCAGGATTATGCTCTCTTAATGTTACTGTTATATTTATGGATTTATGCGACATTAAATTTTTTAGTACTGTAGTACCGGTTTTTCCGGTTGCGCCGATTAAAAGAACATTTATATTTCCCCCAAGTTTAACAGCTTCGTTTGCAGCCAGCGAAGCAATCGAAACAGAGGTTTTCGATAAAGCAGTTTCCGTTTTAATTTTTTTTGCACATGCAATAGCGGACTGAAATATGATATTTAATTCATGTGATACGGTATCTGCTTCTTTAGCTGAATGGTAAGCTTTTTTGGTTTGCCCCAGTATTTCGTCTTCACCTATGACCATAGAGTCAATTCCGCTGGCAACTTTAAAAAGATGTATGATGGCTTTTTCCTCTTGATAAAATCTTTTTTTAGCAGAGAAGATTTCTTTCGGTATCTTACTGTATTCTGCAAGAAGCTTGTCAACGTATTCAGGCGCCGCAGGACTGCCGCAGAAATATACTTCAGTACGGTTACATGTACATAAAATTACACATTGAGAAATACATTTTGCCTTCATAAGTTCAGACATAAATTCACGTTGTATATCGAGAGAAAATGCAAAATTTTTGCGCATTTCGGCATCAGCACTTTTATAGTTTATACTGGTACAGAACAATTATTATCACTGCTTTCGCTTTAAGTTAAATAAACTGTTATTAATAATATCATATAAATTCACTTTTTTCAATACTTCCCGTTTATTATAGTAATATTTAGAGGCAGTTAAAAGATTGACTTTTATGTATCAGCGGTATATAATATATAATAGCTGTGAATTGTAGTATTAAACTTATGGGAAAGGATATAAAAATGAAAATTTCTACAAAAGGACGCTACGCACTTCGTATGATGTGTGATATAGCAGCAAACGATAACGGATCTGCTATTCCTCTTAAAGAGATTGCCGCACGTCAGAACATTAGTGTAAAATATCTGGAGCAAATAGTTATTCTTCTGAGTCGTGCAGGTTTTGTAAAAAGCGTAAGGGGTGCGCAGGGAGGCTATAAGCTTACCAATCCGCCTAAATACTATACAGTAGGTATGATTTTGCGTTTGACGGAAGGAAGTTTAGCTCCGGTTTCATGTCTTGAGGACAATGTTAATACCTGCGGACGTGCATCGGAATGCAGCACATTATTTGTATGGGAGCAGCTATACAGTGCCATTTGCAATGTCGTGGATAACATTACTATTGAGGATATATTAATGCATTCGGGAAATAACCGTGGAGATGATTATGTGATTTAGACCCAAACGTCATAATTAACAAATCGACTATACTTCAGAGGTTAGTTAAAAAAATAATAATAATTCCTATTTTATACTAAATATTATTGTTATATGGAGAACATTTTGATAAATATTAATATTGACTTTTTTGTGCTCAGATGTTACAATGTTAATGTTGAGATGAGGGATAAAACCATATAACAAATTGCAGTTATATTATTGGGTTAGCAAAAGCTAACTTATTTGAATATATTGCATATCATAGATTTACAGTATAAAATATTGCTGACTACAGCTTAAGGCTGTTTTATTAAATAGGAGGTTATAATATGGCAAACTTTGAACAGTGGCATGGATTTAAAGGAAGAAAGTGGATGGAAGAAATCAATACCCGTGATTTCATTCAGAACAATTATACTCCTTATGACGGCGATGAATCATTTCTAACCGGTCCGACTGAAGCTACAAATAAGCTTTGGGGAAAACTTAAGGAATTACAGAAAGAAGAACGTGCCAAGGGCGGCGTTCTTGATATGGATACAGAAATTGTTTCAACAATCACATCGCATAAGCCGGGATATCTGGATGAAAGTATGAAAGATCTTGAAAAAATCGTAGGTCTTCAGACAGATAAGCCTCTTAAACGTGCATTTATGCCTTTCGGCGGAATAAAAATGGCTGAAGAAGCTTGTAAAACTTATGGCTATACTCCAAGTCCTGAACTTCATAAAATATTTACAGAATATCATAAAACGCATAATCAGGGCGTATTCGACGCATATACGCCTGAAATGCGTGCAGCCCGTAAGAACAAGATTATTACAGGTCTTCCAGATACATACGGAAGAGGACGTATCGTGGGCGATTACAGAAGAGTTGCTCTTTACGGTATTGATATGCTTGTTGAGGAAAAGTCCAAGGATCTTGCTTTCTGCGGAAACGGTAAAATGCGTGACGACGTTATCCGACAGCGTGAAGAAATAAGCATGCAGATAAAAGCGCTTAAAGAAATGAAAGTAATGGCAGAATCATACGGATTTGATATTTCAGCTCCTGCCAAGGACGCACGTGAAGCATGCCAGTGGTTATATTTCGGTTATCTTGCAGCAATCAAAACACAAAACGGCGCTGCAATGAGCGTTGGACGTATTTCTACATTCCTTGATATTTATATTCAGCGTGATTTAGACGAAGGAAAGCTTACAGAATCAGAAGCTCAGGAGCTTATCGACCATATGGTTATGAAGTTTCGCATGGTTAAGTTTGCACGTATTCCTTCATATAATGAACTGTTCTCAGGAGATCCTGTTTGGGCAACGCTGAGTATTGCCGGAAAGAGCGTTGACGGTCGTCATATGGTTACTAAGAACGATTTTCGTTTTCTGCATACGCTTGAAAATATGGGACCTTCACCTGAACCTAATCTTACGGTTCTTTATTCATCAAATCTTCCGGAGGCGTTTAAACGTTATGCGTCTGCTATTTCCGTGCGTACAAGTTCTATTCAGTATGAAAACGATGAAGTTATGCGTGTTGAGTGGGGCGATGATTATGCTATCTGCTGCTGCGTATCTGCTACTCAGACGGGTAAGGAAATGCAATTCTTCGGTGCACGTGCAAATCTTGCAAAATGCCTTCTGTACGCAATAAACGGCGGTGTTGACGCTAAGACAAAGGTACAGGTAGGGCCGAAATATATTCCTATTACTTCGGAGTATCTTGATTATGATGAGGTAATGGCAAAGTTTGACGACATGATGAGCTGGCTTGCAAGCATTTATGTTCATACATTGAATCTGATCCATTATATGCACGACAAGTACTACTATGAAGCTGCCGAAATGGCTCTTATTGATACGGATGTAAGACGTACATTTGCCACAGGTATCGCAGGTTTCTCACATGTTGTTGATTCACTTTGCGCTATTAAATACGCTAAGGTTAAGACTATTCGTGATGAAGACGGTATTGTTACTGATTTTGAAACTACAGGCGATTTCCCAAGATACGGCAATGACGATGACCGTGCTGATGAAATTGCAGTATGGCTGCTGAAAACTTTCCTCAGAAAGATTAAACAGTGCCATACATACCGTGATTCAGAACCTACAACCTCAATCCTTACCATTACTTCAAACGTTGTTTATGGCAAGGCTACAGCTTCACTTCCGGACGGAAGAAAAGCCGGCGAACCGCTTGCACCCGGTGCAAATCCATCATACGGCGCTGAAAAGAACGGACTGCTTGCTTCACTTAATTCCGTTGCAAAGCTGCCTTACGAATATGCACTTGACGGTATTTCAAATACACAGACAATTAATCCTGACGCTTTGGGTCATGAAGAGTCCGAGCAGGTTACAAATCTTGTAAATATTCTTGACGGATACTTTGATCAGGGGGCACATCATCTTAATGTAAACGTATTCGGCAAAGACAAGCTTATTGACGCTATGGAACACCCTGAAAAGGAAGAATACGCAAACTTTACTATCCGTGTTTCCGGTTATGCAGTTAAGTTTATCGACCTTACCCGTGAACAGCAGCTTGATGTTATTTCAAGAACATGTCATGAAACAATGTAATAAAATAATAAAAAATGAAATAATATTAATGCAGGTCTCCCCGCTGATGCGGAGAGACTTTGCTATGGAGGAATCGTGATGGATCAGAATGATGTACAGAAAGTCCGGGTTCACTCAATTGAAAGTTTCGGCGCTGCCGACGGTCCCGGAGTAAGATTTATAGTTTTTTTACAGGGCTGCAATATGCGCTGCAAATACTGTCACAATCCGGATACTTGGAATATGAATGACGGTGAAGAAATGACTTCCGATGAACTGTTAAAACGTGCCCTGCGCTACAAAAACTACTGGAAAGATTCCGGAGGAATAACAGTAAGCGGCGGAGAACCTCTTCTGCATATTGACTTCCTGATAGATTTCTTCAGAAAAGCAAAGGAATACGGCGTGCATACCGTTATTGATACCGCCGGAAATCCTTTTACACGCGATGAACCGTTTTTCTCAAAATTTAATGAATTGATGAACTATACGGATCTTTTTCTGCTTGATATAAAAGAAATGGATAATGAACGTCATAGTTATATTACCGGATTTAGTAATGATAATATTCTTGATATGGCAAAATATTTGTCTGAAATAAAAAAACCTGTATGGATCCGTCATGTACTTGTACCTCAGCTGAGCGATTTTGATGAAGATCTTGATAAGCTTTCAGAATTTATTGATACGCTTGATAATGTTGAACGTGTGGAAGTACTTCCTTACCATACACTAGGTGCATTTAAGTGGGAAACTTTAGGTATCCCGTATTCGCTTAACGGTGTATGTCCTCCAGATAAGGAACGTATATCTAATGCGAATAAAAAGCTTAAAACTTCTATGTATAAGTAATCAGAATTTGGAGTAAAAACCAGTTTTTATGGTGAGTTTTACTCCATATTTTTTATACCCATTTTCTTCTTTAAAGTGTAATAGTATAATATAAGCTCTGCTAAGTATAATAAATTATATGTAGATTTTATTGTATATAAATAAAGGAGAATATTATGCCGTCAACCTATGCACACTACCGCTTCGGACAACAGGTATATCGCCGTCTGCCTGAAAAAATCCGTTCTGAAATTCAACCGTACAAAAGTTTGTTTGACATTGGATTGCATGGCCCTGATATTTTGTTTTATTATTACCCCTTGTTTTCTAATAAAGTAAATCGGATAGGTTATTCTATGCACGATAAATCAGGGTATTTTGTATTTCCAAAGTTTGGTAAAACAGTTATGGGATCAGAAAATCCGGCAGCGCATTTTGCTTACATTTATGGATTCCTTTGTCATTTTGCTTTGGATAGGGAATGTCACGGCTATATCAGCGCTAAAATAAGACAAAGCGGAATACGTCATGCAGAAATTGAAGTGGAATTTGACCGATATTTGCTGGTGCATGATAAAAAGAATCCGCTGACTCAGATTCTTACAAAGCATATAAAGCCAGGTTTGTTAAACGCACGTATTATATCGGACTTTTTTCAAAATGTTAATGCACTTCAAATACAGAAAGCAATGCATTCTATGATTTTTTATAATCACCTTTTAATCGCACCTCATAGACCTAAACGAAAATTTATTTATACGCTTTTAAAAGTTACAGGCAACGATAAGGAGATGCATGGACTTGTCATGAATCTGACACCGAATTTGAATTGTTCTGACAGTAATAAAAAACTTTGCCGACTTTATATTAATGCTTTAGATAAAGCAGTTACTATGATTAATGAATATAAAGATAATTTATTTGCGGAATTGCCTTGGAGGAACTGGTATTCTTATTCTTTTGGTTCTCAATATCAAGGAAGTGAAGTATAATGAAATTTAAGCTGTCAAAGGCAGAGCGAAACTGGATTTTATATGATGTGGGAAATTCAGCGTTTATTCTTCTTGTTTCTACACTGATTCCGATTTATTTCAATGGTCTGGCAGAACAAGTCGGTGTTAATTCTTCGGATTCGGTTGCATATTGGGGTTATGCTGTTTCTGTATCTACGCTTATAGTTGCTCTGACCGGTCCGGTTTTAGGCGCAGTTTCGGATAAAAAAGGACGAAAAAAACCGTTGTTTTTGGTGTCCGTTTTAATTGGCGCTGTGGGATGCTTGTGTCTTGGATTATTTAAAAAGTGGCTTTTATTTTTAATTGTATTTGCATTGGCAAAGGTGAGCTATTCAATAAGTTTGATTTTTTATGATTCCATGCTTCCGGATATTACTGACTCTGATCGTATGGACAGGGTTTCGGCACAAGGATATGCTTGGGGATATATTGGCAGCTGTATACCGTTTCTGCTATGTCTTACTCTCGTATTGGGATCAGATATAATTGGATTGTCTATTAATACTGCAATGATTATATCGTTTGCGGTTATAGCCATTTGGTGGATAATTTTTTCCGTACCATTACTGCGTATTTATCGCCAGAGATATTATGCTGAGGACAGTCGTTTTGGAATTCAGAGTACATTTCATAACTTATGGAATTCATTGAAGGAAATTGCTGCAAATAAACAGATATTTTTATTTTTGCTTGCTTTTTTGTTTTATATTGACGGCGTATATACAATTATTGAAATGGCAACAGTTTACGGTTCTGCACTGGGATTAGACAGCGCCGGATTGCTAATAGCGCTCTTGGTTACACAGATCGCAGCGTTTCCAAGTTCAATTTTGATTGGACGCCTTTCCCGGGACTTTTCTTCAAGGCTGTTAATTTCAATTTGCATTTGTGCATATTTCTTTATTTCAATTTTTGCTATTTTTATGTCAAGACAGCTGCATTTTTGGATACTGGCATTGATGGTCGGTATGTTTCAGGGAGGTATACAGGCTTTGTCAAGAGGTCATTTTGCCAAAATGATCCCGCCGGAAAAATCAGGAGAATATTTTGGAGTAATGGATATCTGTGGTAAGGGTGCTTCTTTCATTGGAACAACAACGATCAGTTTGGTTTCGCAGCTTACAGGAAATGCAAATTTGGGAATTGGCGCATTGGCATTGTTTTTTGCAGTGGGATTAATTCTATTTCAGCTTTCGTTTAGGAAACACAGCAATTAAACTACTTATTAATTTATCAAAATTCCAACTTAAACCAACAAAATATTCTAAAAAAACCCCGTTTAAATAAACGGGGTTTCATGTTATAATTTAGTTACTTAAAAGAAAGGACGGTAAAAAACATGCAGGCAACATTAAAAAGAGAAAAAATAATTTCAAAGGAAAAAACAAACTATATGGAAGTTCTGGGAGGAAACAGAGTAATTTACAGAGTAACGTCTACAAAAGTTATTCAGTATGGTAATGAAAAGATTACATACGGCATTGAGGCTGAAATGAAAAAAGGTCTGATTAAATTCAAAGAAACTATTGATGATTTTTCAGACGATGTTAGAGTAGCAGTAAGTTTTGCAGAACTGCTTGTAAGAAATAATATCAAACCGGTTTTGATTTATAATGCGGCGCTTTGTTTCCTGAGAAAAACGATTTAAAGAAAAAAATTGTATAATTCGGATTATGGTATTGAAATTTGGATTTTATTAGTGTATAATATTACTATTAAACTTGAAAGGAATTTTAGTATGTACGATAATCTGATGGATACAATTGGTTTTCTTTCTAAGACTGATCCTGAAGTGGGACAGGCTATGGAAAAGGAACTTGCAAGACAAAAAAGAAATCTGGAGCTTATTGCCAGTGAAAATATTGTTTCACCTGAAGTAATGGCTGCAATGGGCTCGGTACTCACAAACAAATATGCGGAAGGATATCCGGGAAAGCGTTATTACGGCGGATGCGAATGTGTTGATATTGTAGAAAATATTGCAATTGAAAGAGCTAAAAAGCTTTTCGGCGCCGGATATGCAAACGTTCAGGCTCACTCGGGTGCGCAGGCTAATACAGCCGTTTATTTTGCACTGCTTGAACCAGGCGATACGGTTTTAGGTATGAGCCTTGCTCACGGCGGACATCTGACTCACGGTTCACCGGTTAATATGTCAGGAAAATATTTTAATTTCGTTTCTTATGGTCTGGGCGATGATGAAAAAATTGATTATGACAAGGTTGAAGAACTTGCTAAGGAAAATAAGCCGAAGCTTATTGTTGCAGGTGCAAGTGCATATCCTAGAATTATTGACTTCAAGCGTCTGTCTGAGATCGCTAAATCTGTAGGAGCTTACTTAATGGTTGACATGGCTCATATTGCCGGTCTTGTTGCGGCAGGCTGTCACCCGTCACCTGTGGGCTATGCAGATGTTGTTACAACTACAACTCACAAGACATTAAGAGGTCCCAGAGGCGGTCTTATTCTTACAAATGACGAAGAACTTGCTAAGAAGATCAATAAGTCAATTTTTCCGGGAATACAGGGCGGTCCGCTTATGCACGTGATTGCCGGCAAGGCAGTATGCTTCGGAGAAGCGCTTAAACCGGAATTTAAAACCTATCAGCAGCAGGTAGTAAAGAACGCACAGGCTCTTGCTAAAGGACTTGTTGAAAGAGGTTTTGATCTTGTTTCCGGCGGTACTGATAATCACCTTATGCTGGTTGACCTTCGTCCTTTTGATATTACCGGAAAGGAACTGGAACACCGTCTTGATGAAGTTTATATTACAGTAAATAAAAATGCAATTCCGAATGATCCTCAAAAGCCGTTTGTTACAAGCGGTCTGAGAATTGGTACTCCCGCAGTTACTACCAGAGGTCTTGGTGAAGCTGAAATGGAAAAAATTGCAGAATATATTTACCTTGCAGCTAAGGATTTTGAAAACAAAGCTGACTTTATCCGTGAGGGCGTTACTGAAATCTGTACAAAATATCCGTTGTACGAATAATATAAAAGCTTTAAGCGGCGGTTTTATAACTGCCGCTGTTTTTTCAAAAGAGGTGAAGTTTATGAATACCCCACTTGCAGATCTGATACGTCCGAAAGCTCTTGATGAAGTCGTAGGTCAACAGCATCTGATTGGAAACGGGAAACCGTTGAGACGTATTATTGAAAGCGGCCATATACCTAATATGATTTTTTACGGTCCTTCAGGTACAGGAAAAACTACAGTTGCGAGAATTATTGCTGAAAATACTAATATGTCGCTGCATAAGTTAAATGGTACTTCTGCTTCTATTGCCGACATTAAAGATGTCATTTCCGAGATAGGTACTTTTGCCGGTGCTGATGGAATTCTGCTGTATCTGGACGAGATACAGTATTTTAATAAGAAACAGCAGCAGAGTTTATTGGAATATATAGAAAACGGTCAGATCACTCTTATTGCGTCAACTACTGAAAATCCTTATTTTGCAGTATTTAATGCGGTTATCAGCCGTTCTACAGTTTTTGAATTTAAACCTCCTGAGTCGGAAGAAATTGAAAAGGCGGTACTTAGAGCATTCACTTTGCTGTCAGAACAAAACGGTGTAAATTATAAACTTGATGATGATGTAATTAGGCATATAGCAGTAAGCTGCGGAGGAGATGTGAGAAAAGCAGTCAATACTGTAGAACTCAGTACGCTTGCAGGAGAAATTTATCCGGACTTTGTTAAAATTACTATGGAAACAGTTTCGGCACTTGCGCAGAGAAGCAATATGAAATATGACCGTGACGGCGATCAGCATTACGATATACTTTCTGCTTTGCAAAAATCTATCAGAGGTTCAGATGAAAATGCTGCTTTGCATTATGCCGCAAGACTTATGGCGGCAGGAGATATTATTTCATTGTCAAGAAGATTGCTAGTCATCGCATCCGAGGACGTGGGACTTGCATATCCAAATGCGGTGACTATTGTAAAATCATGTGTTGATTCCGCCATGCAGTTAGGGCTACCGGAAGCAAGAATTCCTTTGGCTCAGGCAGTAGTTCTCCTTGCTACTGCGCCTAAGTCGAACAGCGCCTACGAAGCGATAAATTCGGCTATGGATGATGTAAACAAAGGATTGGCGATTGATTTCCCAAGATGTCTTCAAAATAAGCATTTTGACGGTGATGACGTTAAAGTTAAGGGACAGTTTTATAAGTATCCCCATGATTATCCCAATCATTGGACAGAGCAGCAATATATGCCGGATGCTTTGAAAGGAAAGGTTTATTATAGATACGGAGATAATAAGCAGGAACAGTCTGCTAAAATGTACTGGGATAAGATAAAAGGCGGTGAGAAAAAATGATTAAAAAAATTGTAAGCTATATTGGTATAGCTGGTATTCTTTCTATTATAATTTTAAGTATATTTGATCGTTTATTTTTTATAAGCAAAAAGGTATTTGCTGTATGGTTGGTGATATCCGTTATATTGCTTCTTCCTATACTTATACGTGAATTGCTGTCATTGAGGAAGAAAAACAAAGATTGAAAGTAGAATTTTAGGAGTATTTTATGAATGAATTTATGATACCGCCTGATCATGTGAATTTTCTTGCAAAAAAATTATTCGGAAATTCGGGAAAGATAAAGGACGTTTCAATAGCTTATTTGCAAAAAGAGGGCGGTGGTCCTACTGAACCGCATACTCATTCTCATGACCATTTATTTATTGTAACTTCGGGTGAGGCAAAGATAAATTACGGCAATGAAATAATAATACTGAAAAAAGATGAGTCTTTTTTAGTTAAAGGAACAGTTAGTCATTCGGTATGGAATAATATTGATGAGGAAACTGTTATGGTGGGAATATCTGTTGAAAAGTAATAAAAAGGAGGGTTTGTATGAAAAGCAAAGATATGAAATTCAGATTAATTATTTCAGCTGCGGGACTTTTGATTACTGTAATTTGTACAATTTTATCAGTCTTTACGTCTATTGAAACAACTTCCGTTAAGATTATCGGATCGTTTGTATCAGTTGTTATAGTTTCAGCAGTGACATGGAAATTTCCGAAACGATTTTTTGTTCTTGCAATATTATTTGATATTTTTGCTGCTGCTTTGGGTTCAGTAATTAACCTTTACAAATATATTGGTTTTTATGATAGATTTGTTCATTATCTGAGCGGTATTTTATTGGCTGAAGCGGGAATGATCATTATTTCTTTTATATTTGAAAAGCGCAGTATCAAAAAAGATATACCTGTCATGCTGGCATTTTCATTTTTCTTTTCATCGGCATGCGCCGGATTTTGGGAAATATATGAGTTTACTGCGGATAATATTTTAAATATAAATATGCAGGGAAGTAATTTAAATACAATGGGAGATATCGTGTCCGGAGTGCTTGGAGCAGTTACTTATCTGATATTGTCGGTATTATGCAGGAGACTGTGCGGTACTAAGAAAGATTCTGATAAAAAATAGTTGCTATTTTTCCCGAAAATGTATATAATAGAAAAGAATTCAAAATATTTCAGACTGGAGTTTATTTATGAGTAAAATAGAACGTTTTTTTTATGAAATGAAATTCAGAAAAATTGCTTTTATCGGCGTTGGAGTTACAAATACAGATTTGATTAAATTATTTCTCAAAAAAGGAATTCAGGTAACTATATGCGATAGAAAAGATCCTGACAAAATGGGAGATGTTTATAATCAGCTCAAAAGCCTTGGCGCAGAATTCTGTCTGGGCGACACTTATCTGGATACTCTTACTGATTTTGACGTTGTTTTCAGATCGCCCGGAATGTATTTCAACAATCCGAAGCTTGCAGATGCAAGAAAAAAGGGTGTAGTTATAACTTCTGAAATGGAAGTATTTTTTGATTTATGTCCTTGTAAAATATATGCGGTAACAGGCTCGGACGGTAAAACTACAACGACTACAATAATTGCCGGACTTCTAGAAAAATCCGGTAAAAAGGTATATAAGGGCGGAAATATAGGTAAAGCATTGCTTCCTCTCATTGAAGAAATAAATGAGAATGATGCAGCTGTAGTGGAACTATCGAGTTTTCAGCTTATTTCAATGAGAAAATCTCCGGACGTGGCAGTGATTACAAATATTGCGCCTAATCATCTTGATGTTCACGGTACAATGGAAGAATATATTGACAGTAAGAAAAATCTTATTATTCATCAGAATGCTTTTAGTAAGACTGTACTTAACCTTGATAACGAAACAACCAATGATCTTGAAAGTATAGTAAGAGGTCATCTTGTTAAATTTTCAAGGAAAGATGTACCGGAATGCGGTGCTTTTCTTTCTGATGACGGTTATTTATGTTATAATAATTATGGCATTACTGAAAAGATTCTTCACAAAGATACCATAAGGATTCCGGGCATTCATAATGTTGAAAATTACCTTGCGGCAATTAGTGCAGTATGGGGAGAAGTTTCACTTGAAGATATAAGAGATATGGCTGAAAATTTCGGCGGAGTTGAACATAGAATTGAATTTGTAAGAGAACTTGACGGAGTAAAGTGGTATAATGACAGTATCGCTACAAGCCCTACACGTGTTCTTGCAGGACTCAATTCTTTTGATCAGAAGTTAATAGTTATTGCCGGAGGATATGATAAAAAAATACCTTTTGAACCTATGGCGGAAACAGTAAATCAAAAGGTAAAAAAATTGATCCTTATGGGAGTTACGGCTGAAAAAATTGAGAAAGCCGTAACTGAATGCTCGTCATATAATTCAGAAAATCTGGAAATTTATCATGTTTCAAGTATGGAAGAAGCAGTGCAGAAAGCAAGGGAAATATCAGAAAGCGGCGATGTCGTAACATTGTCTCCGGCTTGTGCAAGCTTTGATATGTATCCTAATTTTGAAGCACGTGGAATTCATTATAAGAATCTTGTAAAGGAGCTTTAATAATGAGTCTTGAACTGAAAAATGTAATATTTGATTTATCATCTGCTGACGGGGTGTCCGGAGAGGAAAGCTGTGCTGCACAGTATGCTTTGAAATATCTGAAAAATTATACTGATGATTGTTTTATAAAAAACGGAAATGTAATCGGTAATTTTGGAAATAGAAAAAACGGTACGCCTCATATATTAATTGATGCTCATATTGATCAGGTAGGATTGATAGTTACAAATATATATGAAAGTGGATTTATTGGATTTTCAAATGTGGGCGGAATAGACAGACGTCTTCTTCCGGCACAGCAGGTGTGTATACACGGGAAGAAAAAACTTGCAGGAGTTGTATGTTCAACTCCTCCGCATTTGTCAGGCAGTGATAATAAAATAAACAAAATTGAGGATTTTTATATTGATACCGGTATGAGCTTTGAAGCAGTGTCAAATATTGTTGAACCGGGTGATAGAATAACCTTTGCATCAATGCCAAAGGAACTTTTAAATGACCGTATTACAGGTCCGGCACTGGACGATAGAAGCGGTGTGGCTTCAATTTTGTATGCGTTGGAGCTTTTAAGGAATCAAAAATACGAGTGTAGTTTTTCTGTAACTTTTTCTGCTCAGGAGGAATTAGGGGAGAGAGGCGCAAAAATAGCAGCCTTTGATATTGATCCGGATATTGCGCTTGCAGTTGATGTAAGCTTTGCATACTGCATTGGCGATAAAGAATCTGAATGCGGAAAAATGGGACAAGGCCCTATGATCGGTATTTCACCGTCCCTTTCACGGGAAATATCTGATAAGCTTATAGAAATCAGCAAAAATGAAAATATTCCTTATCAGTTGGAGGTCATGAACGGATTGACTTCTACAAATGCAGATCAGTTCAGTGTGAACAGAACAGGCTGCAAGGCGTGTACAGTTTCAATACCGCTGAAATATATGCATACTCCGTCTGAGATTATTCAGATCGACGATGTTGAAAATACCGGCAGACTTATTGCCGCTTATATAAGGAGTGTAAGCAATGTTTGATAATTTAAAGGAATTGTGTCTGCTAAACGGTACATCGGGCAATGAAGATGCAGTACGTGAATATATAATAAATGAAATCAAGGATTACGCAGAATATCACATTGATAATTTGGGAAATATAATTGCATTTAAAAAAGGTAAAAAAGTACCTCAGAAAAAAATTATGCTTGACGCTCATATGGACGAAGTTGCATTAATTGTCACGTCAATTCAAAGTGATGGGACACTGACAGTTGATACTGTGGGCGGTGTGGACGCTTCTGTTGTAATCGGCAGACAGGTAATAGTCGGCAGGGAAAAGCTTGTTGGAGTGGCAGGAGCTAAAGCAATTCATAAGCTTTCAAAAGATGAACGTGAGAAAAAGCCTGAGATTGATAGTCTTTATATTGATTTTGGCGCTGAAAATGCAGATGACGCTAAGAAGTATGTAATGCCGGGCGATATAGTTTATTTTTCTTCTGATTATATTGAATTCGGAGATAACATGATAAAGTCAAAAGCGCTTGACGACAGGTTCGGGTGCGTTTTGCTAATTGAATTGATAAAATCAGATCTTGAGTATGACGCATACTTTACATTTACGGTACAGGAAGAAATCGGACTGCGTGGTGCAAAAACAGCGGCATTCGGAGTAGATCCCGATATAGCAATAATCGTTGAAGCTACTACTGCAGCTGATATAGAAGGCGTTCCTGACAATAAAAAAGTTTGCAGATTGGGTGATGGCGCTGTAGTGTCATTTATGGACAGAAGTACCATGTATGACAGAGAGCTTTATAATTATGCGTTTGAAATTTCAAAGGAAAAAAATATAAAGTGTCAAACTAAAACTATGATTGCCGGAGGAAATAACAGCGGAGCAGTTCATGTATCGGGAAACGGAGTCAGAACCATTGCCGTTTCCGCACCGTGCAGATATTTACATTCGCCGTCATGCGTTGTTAAAAAGGATGATTTGGTGTCATGCTATGAAATGGTAAAAGCACTGTTGAAAAAGGTGGCTGTTTTATGATACGCCGTATTAGCGACAGGAATGATATTGACTGCAAAGCGCTTTCCAAAACGCATCTGGGGAAAAAAATGCTCAGCTATCTTGAAGCTTATGGAACGGATTACGATTTCTGCCGTTTTTATGTAAATGAGTCGGGTTCGGTATTGCTTATCATTAATTCTACTCTTCTTATAAGCGGCAGCAATTTTGAAAAAGAGGAGCTTTGCGGTTTTGCAGCTATGCATCAGCCATTTAGAATTGAGGGAAATCAGAACGCTTTAAATATGCTTTTTGGAATCGACGGCTATCACAGTCTGCACAGAACATGGTTCAGGCTTACCGGAGATAAAAATATTGATGTAGATGAAAACGATATTGAATTTGATCCGCCGCTTGATGAAGTTTATGAAATACTGTCAGAGGGATTTCCGAATCTTTTAGAATATCCGCTCTGGCTAACAGATACTTCTCATAGAGTACGCCATGGCATAAGCCGTGTATTTGTTTATAAAAACAGTACTACAGCCTCGATAGTTTATGATATTGACGGTACTGTTTTAGTGGGACAGGTTGCTACCAGACTTTCAGCCAGAGGAAGCGGATATGCCCGTAATTTTTTAAAATGGCTGGCATGTTATCTTGAAAAACAAAATAAAACGGCATATTTAAATGCGCTTGATACACGGGAAAGCTTTTACCGTGAAATTGGATTTGAAGTAAATGCCAGCGAATATGTTCTTGAGAAGATAGACAATAAAAACGAAAGCGCTGAGAAAGGAAAATTAAATACTAATGACTAATAATTTTTTTGGATTTGATTCAAAGATCATTGAGCTTGCAGATAAAGCGGAGAAACTGTGTGATTTTTCCGGAACTGACAAAATAAAGGAATATAATACGGCTAAAGTTCTGTCGGCATTTATTAATAACAGGGTTAGTGAACAGTGCTTTTACGGAAGCTCAGGATATGGCTATGGAGATATGGGACGTGAAACGCTTGACAAGGTCTATGCACAGGCTTTCGGTACTGATGATGCACTTGTAAGACATAATTTTGTATCCGGAACTCATGCGTTGTCTACTGCATTATGGGGAGTTTTAAGAAGCGGAGATACAATGGTATCTGTTACGGGAGCGCCTTATGACACTTTAGAAGAAGTAATAGGTATTGCTGGAACTAAAGGCAGTGGTTCGCTTATAGATTATGGTGTTAAATATAAACAGGTTGACTTAATGTCAGATGGTAAACCTGATTTAGATAAAATTGCTTTAGAAATATCGGACGCTAAGGTTGCATACATACAAAGATCGAGGGGATATTCTCTTCGTCCGGCACTGAGTATTGACGATATAAAAGATATATGCAGGACTGTCAAGAATATAAATCCAAACGCAGTAATAATGGTCGATAACTGCTATGGTGAATTTGTTGACGTAAAAGAACCTACTGAAGTCGGTGCAGATCTAATTGTCGGTTCGCTTATAAAAAATCCCGGCGGCGGTATTGCCAGAACAGGCGGTTATATTGCCGGTAATAAGGATCTAGTGGAATTGTGTTCTTATCGTCTCACATGTGTGGGAATGGGCAAAGAGGTCGGCTGTACGCTATCTCAGAACCGTGAAATGTTTTTGGGATTTTTTATGTCTCCTGAAATAGTTGCGAATGCTGTTAAAACGGCAGACTTTGCCGCTAGTATTTTTTCTTTGCTGGGATTTGAAAGCTTTCCGTCAAAAAGTGAAAAACGAAGCGATATTATTACCGCTGTAAAGCTAGGAAATCCTGAACTTTTGAAAGCCTTTTGCCGTGGTATACAAAAGGGATCGCCTGTTGATTCATTTGTGACTCCGGAAGCATGGGACATGCCCGGATATGAAAGTCAGGTTATTATGGCGGCAGGAGCGTTTACAATGGGAGCTTCTATCGAACTTTCAGCAGACGCTCCTATAAGAGATCCATATGCAGTATGGATGCAGGGAGGTATAACTTATTCAAGCGGAAAAACAGGAGTAATGCTTGCTGTACAGGAAATGGTAAATGATGGTCTTATAAAAATATAACTGATATAGTTTTACAAAATTTTCTTTTTTCTATTTATAAATGATTAAAAAAGATTACAGAATTAATACAATTCTTAAACAACTGAAGGTTTAGGCGGCTAAAATATTGACAACTAACCGGATAACTGATAAAATAATTTAGGGTATTGATAAAACACTAGAAATTAAACTGCAATAAATTAAATTTGCTTATGGAGGCTTTTAATGTCTGAGAATAAACTTTGTATGGGATGTATGGAATATAAGGGTACATCACGGGTTTGTCCGAAGTGCGGTTATGTTGAAAACACGCCGTATCTTCCTGCATATATAGCTCCTGAAACTATACTTCATGAAAGATATCTCGTAGGACAGCTTCTTAGTTCAAACGGACAAGGAGCAACGTATATTGCTTATGATACGGCAGTAAGCTGCAAGGTATTGCTTAACGAATATATGCCTGACGGACTTTGCGTGAGAGTAAAAGGGAAACCGACTATCAGTGTTAATTATAATAATCTTGCACAGTATAAAGCATTAATGGCTGAATATACTGAACTGAATAAGTCTTTAGCTAAAATGAGAAGCCTGAGCAGTCATCTGACTCCGACTCTGGATTTGTTTGCTGAAAATAATACAACATATGCGGTTTACGAATACATAGAAGGAGTTAAACTGGTTGATTATCTGAAAGAAAATGCAGGAGAACTTAGCTGGAGTGAAGTCTCGGCAATGTTTCCGCCGCTGTTTACAACATTAAGTCTTGTACATAATGCCGGAGTTCTGCACAGAGGAATCAGTCCGGAAACTATTTATGTTACCGATAAAGGCGAGCTTAAGCTGACTGATTTTTGCATATCAGGTGTCCGGACTATAAATACTGAATTGAAAACGGAAATTTTCCCCGGGTACGCAGCGCCTGAACAGTATTCAGCTGCAAGCCGTCAGGGAACGTGGACAGATGTATACGGTATCTGTGCTGTATTGTACAGGATACTTACCGGTTCAAAACCTGATCCTGCAAATATCAGGCTTGAAGGAGATAATCTGTATACTCCTCAGGAGCTTAATCCAAATATACCAAAGCATGTTTCTGATGTTATTATGGACGGTATGAATATCCTCGGCGAAGACAGAATACCGACTATAACTGAGTTAGTAACAAGACTATTTGATCAGCCTGCTGCCGGATTCAGCAAGACTCAGACATTGTCGCTTTCACGTAACGGAATAATGGAAAGCAGTCAGGAAATGGCGAATAATGCTCCTTATGACGATTATAATCAGAATGATGAATATTATGATGACGATTATGATGATTACGATGACTATGATGATTATGACGATGGAGATGTCGAAGGTGGAGATGAAAATTTATCTGCATTTGATAAAGTAAAAATGCCGATAATTATAGGCGTTTTGTTGGTTGCCATTATTCTTGTAATCATTGTAATTATGGTAAAGCTTTTCGGCGGTGGAAATGAGAATTCAAATATTCGTGATACAGTAAGCAGCATGACTGACAGCAGCTCCGTTACGGATAATATTGTAGAGATAACTGAGGAAGAAACAAAAGAAACGGAAGCTGATAATAAAATGCCTAGCCTTGTAAATAAAAAATATGAGGATATAAAGGAAAATTTTGAAAAGAAATATAATGTAACTTTAGAAGCTACTTATGAAGAAAATGCCGATTATCCGAAAGAAATTATTTTCTGGCAGGAAATTGAAATAGGTCAGCCTATTAAAGAAGGCATGACAATTAAAGTTAAGGTCAGCAGCGGTAAAACCAGAGCTTATGTTCCTGAATTTGAAAATTGGAAGCTTGATGATTATATTAAACTTGTAGAAGAACGTGGAATAGAGTATACTAAGGTTTCTGAAATCAATTTTGATTATGAAAACGGATATGTAATACGTGTTTCACCTGATCCGGGAAGTGAAATAGATCTGGATTCTGATGAAGTTCTGACGATTTATTATGCTGATAATCCTGAAGAAACAACAGAAGAACCTACAGAGGCTCCTACAGAAGAGCCAACGGAAGAACCTACAGAGGCTCTGGCTGATAATCCTGAGGAACCTGTGAACAATGATTCGCAGGCGGTAGTTGAGTAATTAAAACAAGCCCTTTATGGGCTTGTTTTTTTGTATACTATACGTTAATAAACATGAAAAACATAAAAAAATAGCTTGCAAACATAAATTCCGTAGTTTAGTTTGCAAGCATTTATTTATGATTTTAAGTTTTATCTATTTTATGACATATTCCCGCACTTGGACAATTTTCACATCCGCATCCGCAGGAGTTTTTGCCTTTCTTTTTATCTCTGATTAGTTTTGTTATAATTAAAGAAACAATTATTAAAATAATCAAGGCAACGATAATTGTGCCGATATTATTTACTAAAAAATTAATCATAATCTCACCTCTGAATATATGCTAAACGGACAGTAAAAATTACCGCCCGTTTATATAATTACTGTTTATGATTTGATTCTTACTTTTGCGGTAAGCTTATTGCTTTCCTTATACGGTCTTACTAGCATGTATATAATAAATGCTATAAGGATCAGTGCAACAATTAAACCGAAAACATTTACGTTTCCTGTAAAAATACTGCCTACCTGATAAATTATCAATGAAACAGCGTAAGCAAATACACATTGATATCCGATTGCGAACAATGTCCACTTAGCACTGTTCATTTCACGTTTGATAGCACCCATTGCGGCAAAGCATGGTGCACAGAGTAGATTGAATACTAAGAATGAGTAAGCTGAAAGAGCTGTAAAGTATGTTGAAACTTCACTCCAGATCTCATCACCGTTTTCCGACAGTTCTTCTCCTGCAAAGTGGAATAGCTGACCGAAAGTAGTGACAACATTTTCTTTTGCAATAAGACCTGTAACAGTAGCAACAGCAGCTTTCCATTCACCCCATCCAAGAGGTGCAAATATCCATGCAAATCCCTTACCGATTTTTGCAAGAACGGAATTATCAAGATCTTCGACCATGCCAAAGCCATTTTCCCATCCAAAGCTTTGTAGGAACCAAAGTACAATAGCTGAGAGGAGAATAACTGTACCGGCTTTTTTGATAAAGCTCCAGCCTCTTTCCCACATTGAACGAAGTACGTTTCCTACTGTTGGAAGGTGATATGCAGGAAGTTCCATTACAAACGGTGCCGGATCTCCAGCAAAAATTTTAGTTTTCTTAAGCATAATACCTGAAATTATAATAGCTGCTATCCCCACAAAATATGCAGATGCTGCAATTAAGCCGGAGTTATCGAAAAGTGCTCCTGCGATAAGTCCGATAATCGGTAACTTTGCTCCGCATGGAATAAAAGTAGTTGTTGTAATCGTCATACGACGGTCACGTTCATTTTCAATTGTACGGCTTGCCATGATTCCCGGAATTCCACATCCTGTACCGATAAGCATAGGAATAAAGGATTTACCTGAAAGACCAAATTTACGGAAAATTCTATCCATTACAAATGCAACTCTTGCCATATATCCGCATGCTTCAAGGAATCCTAAGAAAATAAACAGGACAAGCATTTGAGGTACGAATCCCAGTACTGCGCCCACACCGCCGACAATACCGTCAATTATTAAGCCATAAAGCCAGTCAGCACAGTTGAGCTTATCAAGCAAATTGCCCAGAAGTGTAGGAATACTCCAACTTTCTTCACCAAACAAACTGTCATTGGTCCAGTCAGTAGCCCAACCGCCTACTGTAGTAATAGATACATAATAAACGATAAACATAACTACTGCGAAAATCGGCAATGCAAGGAAACGGTTTGTTACTATTTTATCTATTTTATCAGATACGGTAAGTCCGCCTTTATTTTTCTTTTTGTAACAACCCTTTATTATTGAACTTATGTAAATATAACGTTCATTGGTAATAATGCTTTCTGCGTCATCGTCCATTTCCTTTTCGGCAGAAGCGATATCCTCTTCAATATGATTTTTGACATCTTCAGGAATTGAAAGCTGTTCCAGAACCTTATCGTCACGTTCAAATATTTTTATAGCATACCATCTCTGCTGTTCTTCAGGAACATTATGTAAAAATGCTTCTTCAATATGTGCGATCGCATGTTCAACGCATCCGCAGAAACTGTGCTGAGGAACAGTGCTTTCTTTAGCTTTTGCTGCTGCAACTGCTTTTTCTGCAGCTTCCTTAATACCGGTGCCTTTTAATGCGGAGATTTCGCAGACTGCACATCCAAGCTCTTTAGAAAGCTGTGCAATATTAATTTTATCTCCGTTTTTTCTTACAATGTCCATCATATTTACCGCAATGACAACAGGGATTCCCAGTTCCACTAGCTGTGTTGTAAGATAAAGGTTTCTTTCAAGGTTTGTACCGTCAATAATGTTCAAAATAGCGTCCGGTCTTTCTCCTATAAGGTAGTTTCTGGCTACGACCTCTTCAAGGGTGTAGGGAGAAAGTGAATATATACCCGGAAGGTCAGTAATAACAATATCTTTATGACCTTTTAGCTTACCCTCTTTCTTTTCAACTGTAACGCCCGGCCAGTTTCCTACAAATTGATTTGCGCCGGTCAAAGCGTTAAAAAGTGTTGTTTTACCGCAGTTTGGATTTCCTGCAAGTGCAATTTTAATCTCCATAAATCAATATATCCTTTCTAAGTTAGTTTATACTAACTTGATATCAAAAATAAAACGGAATTATTCCGTTTCAATCATTTCAGCGTCTGCTTTTCTAAGCGATAGTTCGTATCCTCTGACTGTTACTTCAATAGGATCACCGAGCGGCGCTACCTTTCTTATGTATACTTCTGTTCCTTTTGTGATTCCCATATCCATAATTCTGCGCTTGACAGCGCCTTCACCGTTTAGTTTTTTTACTTTAACGGTTTGACCGACTTTAGCATTTTTTAATGTCATTTTTTCTCCTCCATTAAAATTATATCATAATTCTGCTTGCCATTTCTTTTGAAACTGCAACTCTTGATTCTTTAATATTAACTATTACGTTTCCGCCGGATTCATTTATCACCGTAACGGTACTTCCGACAACAAAGCCAAGGTTTTCCAGAAATTTTTTCGTTTCCGGATTGCCGCCGACTTTTTTTATTATATTTTCTTCTCCTGCGTTTGCAAATGTTAAAGGCATCATTTTTTCCTCCTGATACAGCAAGCAAATTAATAGTTAGATTTTGCTAACCTTTGTACTATTTAGATTAGCATAATCTAACCAAAATGTCAAGTCCTGTACATATAAAGTATAATATTTTATATAAACTTTGGAAATTTGCATAAATTTAAAGAGTGTATTTATTAAAATTTTATGAGTTTTTAAAACTAAATATTATTTTAAATTACAATTATTTGGCATGATGATATTTGTGCTTAGGACTGTATTTTATGTTTGCGGACGGAATGATGCCGTAAATTTTATCATTAATAATAAATTTCAAAACCGATGCATATAATTAACAAAAAGTGCATTGGAGTGAGTTGATTGAAGGGGCAGCCGAATGACAGAGCAATAATATTGGGACAATACATATTGGATAACAATGCTACCGTAAGGGCAACAGCAAAGAAATTCGGAATCAGTAAAAGTACAGTACATAAAGATGTGAGTGAGAGATTGATAAAAATACAGCCTCAGCTTTATTCTGAGGTTAAAAAAATACTTGAAAAAAACAAACAGGAGCGTCATATAAGGGGAGGAATGGCAACTAAGAAAAAATATGAGGAAATTGCAAGAAAAAATGAAAAAAACTGCGGTAATTATTAAATTACCGCAGTAAATATATATCAAAGCAGATGTTCGGTTCCGGACGCCGAAGCTTTTCTAAGGGCATATAAGCCACATCCGGTATCCTGAAGCGGAACGGAATACCTGCTTATTTTTAGTGTATGCTGAAAATCATAAATTGCAACATGGAAATATTTAAATTTTATTTGACAAAAAATTCCAAAAATATATTGTGCTTTTTGCCGAAATATGATACAATATAAAAGTAAGTTATAATTATTACAGGAGTATAAAATATGAATGAAGAAAATATATACTATATAATAGAAGTATGTGTAGGCGGAGAAAAGCTGTATATGTACTCTAAAAGAATAGCGGTTCATTTTCCGGATATATCTAAAAAGTTTGTACATAAAAGATCCGCCAGCCGATATTATAAGGATTCGGAATTTACTGAATGTTATCACCGTATACTTAAGTATGACAAAGAAAAGGATGAAATAATTTTGTGAGTTGTATTTATATATATAACCACAGACGATGTCCTCTTGAGCGAGAATGTTTTTGTATTCAGACAGCTTACAGCAGTAAGCCGTCTGCGCTTGCAGGGAACAAAGTTTTAAAGACGGGTAAAACCGTCTTTTTTATTTTCCAAAAACAACATATTCATAATTTCTTGACATGAAAAGATTATATGTGATATAATAAACACCGTAAGTTCTAAATAAAAACAGAAATTTTGATAATATATTTGTATGGAGGTTAAAATGCGGGAGATAAAAAGAAGACAATCCTCAGATAAAACAGATGTCTGTTCTGTTTTATCTGCAAAGGACTTTTTTAAAAAATTAAAAAAGTATTTTATACCGTGGCTCATAGCTGCAATGGTGCTGGCAGCTGCTGTTTTAGGATATAGCATTACAATTAATATTATTAACGGACAGGTATCTGTTTTAGTTAATTTTAGTTATGACGGTATTGAAGCGGGAATGGATCCTTTGGGAAATAAATTTGATGTAAACGAGATAAAATCTAGAACTTTAATTGAAAAATGTTTAGATGATCTTGGAATGTCCGAAGCAGACCCTGAAGCAATCTATAATAATATTGCAATTTCAGGACTTGTACCTTCAGATGTTATTGATAGAATAACCAGTTATACACCGGTTTATGATTCTGATGAAATAGTTTCATCTAAAAATATTCAGGATAGTACATATTATCCTACCCAGTATTCCATTGAATTAGATTGCCGTAAGGCAGGATTGAGCCGTAAGGACAGCGTTTTATTTTTAAATCGTCTTACTGAAGAATACAGTAATCAATTTTTTGAAAACTATGGATATAATAAATCACTGGAAAATGCAGTGATTTCAATTGATTATAACGATTATGACTATGTAGACGCAGTATCGGTTTTTGATTCGTCGCTTAAGTCACTGAAGGAATATATTGATGATCTGGCTAAACACGATAATATTCGTTTTCGTTCAGATCAAAGCGGATATACTTTTGCTGATTTGTCGCAGTCTATTGAAACAATAAGAACAGAAGATCTGGATATGATTCTGTCATATATTGTTTATAATAATGTAACCAAGGATAAAGAAAATCTTATTGCAAATTATGAATTTAAGATTGAGGAGCTTACAAGATCAAAAAATATATATAAGGAAAGGCTTCAGTCAATCAATGATACTATCAGTAATTATGAAAAGAATTCTATTTTGATATTCGGCAATGCTACTGACGGTTCTAATGCGACTCTTAATCAATCGTCTGATACATATGATAATATGATAGATGATAAAGTAAGGGCAGAAACTAATTTATCAACATGCGAGCAAAATATAAGTCTTTATGAAAATCGTATAAAGTCACTTAAAAGCGGAACACAAAAATCAGGAGTTTCTGAACTGGTCGAAAAAGATTTTGAAAAGTTGAATAATAAAATTCATACTATGTTGGAAGCCGTTAATATTACAGCTACGGAATATTTTGAAGAAGTTTTGTTTTCAAATGCATATAAAATATTATCGCCTGCTGCAGAATCGGTGTTTTATGTAATAAAATCGTCTGTAAAAGATTCTGTAAATATAATATTAGCTATTGAATTAATTCTCATGGCAGCATATCTAGTTGTTTCGGCAGCAGCAGTTTATATACCTTATGACAATATTATCGGTAATATTAAAAAGCACAAAAAGCGTAAGGGAGGGAAAAGAAAAAATGGATAATGAAAAAAATATTAGTGTTACCCTTAAACAGCAGGAAGATTCTTCTGATGAAGTAATTTTATCTCTGGGTACTATATCCAAACAGATAAAAAAATACTTATTTATATGGATAGTTATATCAGTGTTTATAGGAGCTGTTATAACAGGCGGAGTGCTGGCATTTAAAAGAAATACAAGTACAAGTAAGATTACCGCATTAGTAGGTTTTAATTATTCCGGTATAGAATCAGGTCTGGCTCCTGATGGGAATGAGTTTGATGTAAATAAAATAAAGTCTCCTAATATAATTGAGTCTGCATTGACAAATATAGACGAACCTTTATCGTATGTAGAAAATGTAAGAAGAAATATTTCCATTAAAGGCGTTATCCCAAGTGATGCACTTGATAAAATTTCATTATATCAAAGCGTATATTCCAAAGGCGGCAGCGCTGCTTTGGACGCTGTTAATTCTCTTTTGGAAATTGGATATTATCCCTCATATTATATTATAACATTTGATTATAATTTAGCGGGTATAGACCCTAATAAAGGCAAAAAGATATTGGACGGTATATTGGATTCGTATCAGGATTATTTCTTTAAAACGTACGGTTTTAATAAGGCTTTGGGAAATTCTGTTGTTGCAGTTGATTATAAAGATTATGATTATCCTGCAGCTGTTGATGTTTTTAATGAAACACTTGATGATCTGGATTTATATATCCAAAAACTGCAAAGAAACGATATGACAAATTTTCGTTCAAATGTAACCGGATATTCATTTAGTGATTTGCGTGCAGCTGTAAATACTATTAAATCTGCTGATTTAAGTTCGCTGTCATCATATATTACAATAAATAATATAACTAATGATAAGGAACAGCTTATTACTTATTATGAATATAGAATTGAACAGTTGGAACGTGAATTAAAAGTCAGTGAATCAAAGCTCAAATCTATTACTGACTCAATTGATGCATACGAAAAAGACAAGCTGCTGATTTTTGGAATGAACGATGAAAATACTGAGAATTCATATACTCAGGCTTCTAAAAAATATGATGACCTCATAGAAGAAAAACTGGAAGTTCAGGATTCTGTTTCCAGAAGCAAACAGAATATATCATATGTGAAAGACAGATTAAGCGCTCTTAAGGAAAATAATTCTAAGAAATCAGAAGATATTGAAAATGTTGAACAAAGACTTGAAGAAATATACAATAAAATTTTAAATATTATTGATATAACAAATACAACATCAGATGAATATTACGAAAATATAGTATTTGCAGAAGCTTACAATATACTTGTGCCTGCCACAGGAGAAGAGCCTAAGGTAGAAATTGGTAATTTTATTATGCCGCTTTTAATTTGTGAAGGTTTAATATTTGTTGTGTTTGCAGCGATAATCATTTTTTCTTCTATATCAATTGACAGTAATAAAAGAAAAGATAAAGTTAATACAGCAGAAAAGCCGGAAGTAACAGACGTAAAACAAAAATAAGCAGTAAAGGGTATTATTTTATAATACCCTTTACTTTTTAAAAAGTTATATAAACGCTTGACAATTGTGAGAAAATAATGTACAATATTTATAGTAAAATTGGAAGTATACATTTTATTAAGGGGGAATTTATGATGAGTTTGAAGAAGAAAATTTTGTCGGTTATTACATCTGCTGCATGTATTATGTCTTGCGTATGTATGTTCGGCAATCAGGCAAATGACCAGTATACTGCTGAGGCGGTTGGGTTAACAGGACAGTCGGCATTTGATATTACATCTCAGATGGTAATTGGTTGGAATCTTGGTAATTCACTTGATTCTACAAATGACAATTTGACTATGGATTCTTCACCTAAAAAGTTTGCAATGGCATGGGGAAATCCTGAACCTACTAAGGAACTTATTGAAGCAGTTAAAAACGGAGGATTCAATACTATTAGAATCCCTACCACATGGTATCAGCATCTGTATCTTGACGAATCAACAAACACTTATAAAATTGATGCTAAGTGGCTGGCTTATGTAAAACAGTTTGTTGACTATGCTTATGATATGGATATGTTTGTAATTCTTAATGTGCATCATGAGAATTGGGTAAACGTAGCTAAATTTACTGATGAAACATATAATGACGCTTCTAAAAAGCTGAATGACATATGGTCGTGCCTAGCTGAAACATTTAAGGATTATGATCAGCATCTTGTATTTGAAGGTATGAACGAACCTCGTGAAACAAATAATCCAAGCAACTCTGAATGGGGAGACGGTGACGCTAATTCATGGAATTATATTAACAGACTCAATAAGGTGTTTGTTGATGCGGTAAGAGGTCAAGGTTCTTCATATAATAAAGAACGACTTCTGATGCTTCCGGGTTATCATGCAGGAAACAGCGTTTCAACTGTAAGGGCAATTGAAATTCCTGAAAATTCAGGAAATGTAGCATTGTCAGTTCATGCTTATAATCCTTATTTCTTCTGTATGGATACAAGTAATATGGCAAATCATACATATCCGGGTGCAAGCGGTTACGGCAGCGATTATAAAACTGAGCTTCAGACAATGTTTAACAGTTATAAAAGCATTATAGCTGAAAAGAATGTTCCAATTGTAATGGGTGAATTCAGTGCTTCTGACTTTAACAACACAGATTCCCGTATAAACTGGGCTAAGGATTATTTGTCAATGGCTAAGGATGCAGGTATTCCATGCGTACTTTGGGATAATAATGTTGTTGCGGACGGTAATAGCGATAATGGTGAGGCTCATGGTTATATTTACAGACTTACAAATACATGGTATCCTAATTCGGCGCCTGTAATTGCGGCTATGATGGATACTGTAGGAGTATCAGACTACAATCTTCCGGAATATAAAGAATATGTAGCACCGGAATTTTCATGGGATAATGTTAAAATAGGCGATGACTGGATCGAGTTGTATTATAATAAAGACGGAAATGCTTTGACTGCATGGACTCCTGATAAGGTATCAGGCTGGCAGCAGTATCTGAATGAGGATTATATGTATGCTATGGTATTTGATGCAATGATTGATCCTGCAATAGTTGCTCAAACAAGCAATGACGGATGGTACTATATATTATCTGATAATGATTTGAATTCTGATTTTGTTTTATATTATACATATGAAGATATAAAAAAAGTTTTTGATTCAAATTCTGCAGATATTGGCAGTATATCTGATTTGTACGTAAGTGCTCATGCCGGTGATGCAACAATTTATGGACTGTATGCTGTTCCGGTTAATTCAGTTCAACCATCTACTGAAGAAACTACAGAGGAGACAACAGAAGAAGTTAAACCTGATATTATTCCGGGCGATGTAAACGAAGACAAAAGGGTTAATGTATTTGATTCTGTTGCGCTTAGAAGAATGTTATTAAATAATTTAAGCCATCCAGTACCTATGGTTGTTCTTCCACCTTCTCCAAGTCCAGCTGATACAAACGGAAACGGAACAATCGAAATTGCCGATTTGGTACTGTTGAATCAGTGGCTTGTCGGAATGGATGTTAAATTAACAACTTATGTTCCTGAATAAACAAATTTACTCCTGCGAATGAACCTCGCAGGAGTTTTATTTTAAAATGAAATAAAAACTTATGAAAGGTAAAATATATGTTTGTAATGATACCGGAGTATTATAATAAATTTAAATGTATTGCGAGTAAGTGTTCTGATAATTGCTGTATAGGATGGGAAATAGATATTGATAGTAAAACATATGAAAAATACAAAAATGTTACGGGCAGTCTGGCAATGAGTTTAAAAAATAATATTGTATTATCAGAAGACGGCAGTTATTCTTTTAAGCTTACTGAAAATGAACGCTGTCCGTTTCTTGATGAGAATAATTTATGTAAGCTTATAATTGAAAAAGGTGAGGATTTTTTGTGTGACATATGTAAAGAGCACCCCAGATTTCATAATTGCTTTGGCGATAAAAGGGAAACAGGCATTGGAATAGGCTGTATCGCAGCCGCTGAAATAATCTTATCTCAGAAAAATCAGATTAAATATATTACATATCAAATTAATGAATCTGAGTATGAAATTGATTATGATCAAAATTTTTTAAAATACCTTACAAAAATACGAAATAAAATTTTTGAAATATTGCAGAATCGTAATAAAAATATGAATAGACGATTGATTGAAATGCTTTTATACGGTGAAAAAATTCAAGCTGAAATTGACGGTTATACTGAATTGGAAATACCAAAAAAAGAATACAAAGAAGCTTTTTTTGATAATTTTAAAAGGATACTTGAAGAACTTATTCCTCTTAATGAGCAATGGAAAAACGCTGTAAAAAACTTAAAATTTCAAAGTACATTGAAAATTAATATTACTGAGTATGAGCAACTAGCAGTATATTTTATATATCGTCACTTTTTGTCCGCAGTATACGACAGAGATATTATTTCAAGAATAAAGCTTACTATAATATTTTGTCTTACAATTTTATGGATTCCGGATAATTACAGTTTAATTGAAAAGGCATGTCTAGTGTCTAAAGAAATTGAATACTGTTCTGAAAATATTGATTTGCTTCTGGACTTTTCCTATACTGAAAAGCACTTGTCTATTGATTGTCTTATGAATATTTTGACAAATTAATTGCAATTTTTTTATTGATATGATATAATTAAAGCAATTGAACTGTAAACGGAGAAAATTACAATGTTAGTAAATTTAATAAATATAAATAAATACTATAATGGAAAACATATTTTAAAAAATATTAATTTAACTGTAAATGAAAAGGACCGTATAGGTCTTATAGGAATAAACGGATGCGGTAAAACAACGTTATTGCGTATTCTCACAGGAAAGGAGCTTCCGGATCGTTCTACTGAAAAAGACGGTATAGTATCATTCGCCTCTAAAACTTCAGTAGGATATTTGGAGCAAATGTCCGGTTTGGACAGGGACAGTACAGTTATAGATGAAATGAAAAGCGTTTTCAGTTATCTTGATTCTGTTTTGGAGAGAATGAAAGAACTGGAACATATAATGAAAGAATCTTCTGAAATCAACGAAGAAATTTCGGAGGAATATTCAAAGCTTTCGGCATATTATGAATCAAATGACGGATATACAATTGACGTTAAAATAAAAACAATTTTAAACGGTATGGGATTCAGCGAAAATGATTATAACCGAATTATCAGCGGATTCAGCGGCGGTGAAAAAACTCGTCTTGCAATTGCAAAACTTCTGCTTGAAGAACCAAATCTGCTTATATTAGACGAACCTACAAACCATCTTGATTTTAAAACTGTGCTTTGGCTCGAGGAATATCTTAAGGACTATAAAGGAGCGCTGCTCATAGTATCTCATGACAGATATTTTCTTGATAAGGTAGTTACTTCTGTCTGCGAAATAGAATATGGCGTCCTTACAAGATATAAAGGTAATTATACGGCTTATACCTTATTGAAAAGTGACAGTGTAAAGCGTCAGCAAAAGGAATATGAAGCTCAGCAGAAAGAAATTGCAAAGCTTGAGGAATACATTGCTAAGAATAAAGTAAGAGCTTCAACGGCTGCAAGCGCTAAAAGCCGAGAAAAAGCTTTGGAACGTATGGAGCTTATTGAAAAACCAAGTATTGCGTCAAATAGCGCTAATATTAAGTTTGAGTATAAAATTCAGCCGCCTTTTGATATACTTGACGTAAAGGATGTTGATATCAGAGTTGGCAGCGGTACCTCTGAAAAAATTCTTGCAGAGCATATTTCTTTTGAAATTAAAAGGGGAGAGAAGCTAGGAATTATTGGTGATAATGGAATCGGAAAATCATCTTTTCTGAAAGTACTTCAAGGGATTCTTCCTCATTCAGGAAAAGTGAGATGGGCGTCAAATGTAAAGATTTCTTATTTTGAGCAGGAAAGTGCAAATCTCGATCCTTGTAATACTGTAATTGACGAACTGCATAGGCATTATCCTTTGCTTACCGATCTTGAAATACGGTCTTTGCTTGGAAGTGTTGGAATTAAAGGTGAAAACGTTTTTAAGGAAACGGGAGTTATAAGCGGCGGGGAAAGAGCTAAAGTATGTTTTGCATTTATGATGCTTGAAAAAGGGAATGTACTTATTCTGGACGAACCTACAAACCATCTGGATCTGACTTCAAAAGAGTCGATAGAAAGAGCTCTTGACGAGTTTGACGGTACTGTTATATTCGTTTCTCATGACAGATATTTACTTAATAAAATTGCCGGAAAAATTTTGGAAATAAGAAGTGACGATACAGAAATGTATAACGGAAACTTTGATTATTATCTTGAAATAAATAATAAAAGGGAACAGATTGCCCGTCAGGCGTTAGAAGCTGAAAGCAAAGCCAAAGCTGAACAGGAGTATAAAGAGAAAAATGAAAGAGCATATAAGTCTAAGGAGCAGCGAAGTCTTGAAGCCAAGAGAAGAGCCCGTGTAAGGGAACTTGAAACTTTGATTGAAGAAAAACAGTCTGAACTTGACAATTTGCAGGAGGAAATAACCAGAGAAGAAGTATACAGCGATTTTGAAGTTATGAATAAAAAATGTACGGATATAGAACAGATAAAAAATGAAATAGATGAAATGTTTGATGAAATAGTTGAATTAAGTTAAAATTACTTTTTATTAATATAGATCGTTAATGTTAAAATGCCAAAATCCGGAAACTATCATTTTGTACTTTTAGTTGGCTCTGATGAAAAAAACTTTTTGTGTATGGATCCATTAAACAAATACAATGAAATAGTGTCTTTGTCTGAATTTGGGAATAAGATTTATTCTGTAACGTACTGTGAATAAAAGGGTTATTTGTATATGTAAAATAAAAAATGGCTGACGTTTTATGCAGACATCCTAAACGAAGAAATAATAAAACCGAGAAACTAAATCAAATCGAATAGGATAAGGAAACGGAGTACAAAAACAATTTGTACTCCATTTTTAAATTATGTGATAAAATGGCATAATCTTACTGATATATGTTTTATAATTAAAACGGTGCTGTAAATCCTTTTTTATGTTTACAGCACCGCTTTTTGCTCAGGTATCATTTGTTTAAAAGATTATTCTACCTTCACCATTCTATATCCGACGCCGATATGCGTTTGAATATATTGCGGAGAGTCAGCATCTTTTTCCAGCTTTTTACGTAGCGTCGCCATAAAGACGCGTAAAGAAGCAATATCGTTATCCCAACTGCTGACCCAAATTTTTTGCGTGATCAATGTATGAGTCAAAACCTTGCCGATGTTTCTTGAAAGCAAGCATAAAAGCTTATATTCAATAGGTGTAAGGTGCAGCTCTTCATCATCTAGGTAGGCACAACCTGCGGCATAGTCTATGCTAAGATTGCCGTTTGTGAAAACGGATGCTTCGGCAGCTGTTTCGTTCTGTATCATATTAAGCCGCCTTTGTGTAACTCTGAGCCTTGCTAAAAGCTCTTCTACCGAAAACGGTTTGGTCAGATAATCGTCGGCTCCTGCATCGAGTGCATCGATTTTGTCGGTATCCTCGCTTCGTGCACTGATAACGATAATCGGCATATTTGACCAAGTACGGATTTTTTTAATTACTTCAACTCCGTCTATGTTCGGAAGTCCTAAATCGAGCAGGACAATATCGGGATTATGCGACGACGCTTCCAAAATGGCACTGGAAGCATTTGGTGCGGTTACAAATCTATAATTGTGTGCTTTAAGGGTCGTTGTGATAAGGTTTTTGACTGAATTATCATCTTCAACAACCAATATCAAGGGTTTATTCATGAATTTCTACCTCCCCGGCAGGTAATGTAATAGTGAACACCGTACCGTGCGGTGTATTGTCTGAAACTGCTATTTTGCCGCCATGTGCATTTACTATCGATTTACACAGTGACAATCCCAATCCTAAGCTGCGGCGGCTGTCAGCTATTTTGTTAGCTCCGCTGTAAAACATATCAAACACCCTTTCTTTCATATCATCGGGTATTCCATCACCATTGTCGGCAATGGATATTATCGCTTTATCTCCCTGCTTCCAGGTTTTAATCAGGATATTAGAGCCTTTCGGTGTATATTTAATGGCGTTATCAACAATATTTATGATAACCTGCACCATAAGTTTTGCATCCATTTTAGCGAGAAGATAATCTTCCTTATTTTGAACTGAGATATGGTGTTCAATACTTTTTCGGTTCACATGATGAAGTGCTTCGGAGATCACATCGTCTACTAAATCCTCTGTAATGTGCAGATTTAACCGTCCCTCTTCAATTCTTGTTACCGAAAGAAGATTTTCCACAAGATTGATAAGCCACATTGAATCATCGTAAATATCGGTATAAAGCTGCTTTTTTGTAGCCTCATCAAAGGAATTGCCGTTTGATAAAAGATTGCTTGCATTGCCTGAAATGGAAGTAAGCGGTGTTCTCAGATCGTGCGAAATTGCACGCAGGAGATTGGCACGAAGCTGTTCATTTTTAGCGAGAATTGCCGCTTCTTCCTTTTCTCTTGCGTTCTTTTCATTTTCCAATGACATGGCACATTCACCGAGTATGGATAACAGTATACTTTTTTCAAATGAGTCAAGCGGCTCTTTACCGATATAAATCCCGACAACTCCGTAAACACAGTTGTTTACTCTGATTGCAAGATACAGGCATTTAGCACTGGAAAGCGTTTCGGTAGTAGCCCCTGCGTGCTTGTTGTTTTTTTGTACCCACTCCGCAACCGCTTTCTCATTTGTACTTGTTATTTCTTCGTTCGTTTTATCATCTGAAACGGTAAAAATATGCGGTTCGCTGAGTTTTTTATTTTCCGCCAAATAGAATACAATATCTTTACCGAGCAGCTTGATAAGCTGATTTGCTGTTGCAGAAACGATTTCGTTTTTACCCTTTGCCTGTTGTAAAAGCTGGTTTGTGTCGAACAATACCTTTGTTCTGTAAGCCGCCTGTGCTGTCTGCCTTGCATGATTTTTGAGTTTTACGGCAAGCGAGCTTGTGAGCAGTGCCGCCAAAAACATAATCAGGAATGTAATAGGGTAGCCTTTGTCGTAAGCCTGAAGAGTGAACTGCGGATCGGTAAAGAAATAGTTGAAAACCAAAACGCTGACAATAGAAGAAATCAGGCTGTAAATCCGATGTCTTGTAACGACCGATGTTATAAGAACACCGAAAACATATACAGTAATAATATTGGCTTCTGCAAATCCCAAGTATCGAAACAGCAGTCCGATACAGCTTGATAAAATCAAAATTGCAACGCTTTTTAAAAAATCCAAAACCGAAAACACGATTTCATTTTTCTTTCTTGCTTTTTTTGGTGCTATACTAAAAAAGTGGACAGCAAAAAGCGAAAGATGGTATAATAATA
>ERZ825896.243-NODE-243-length-75654-cov-6.862657_pt1 | contig 75654 bp, 52 predicted proteins | sample MGYA00519858_ERZ825896 | MGnify/ENA primary metagenome ERZ825896 (study PRJEB31778, sample SAMEA3449214) | human gut metagenome | biome: human gut; feature: human-associated habitat; material: faeces | place: United Kingdom | collected 2010/2012 ... | reverse complement strand
TTAGCATTTCTTGACACTATAGCCCTTTTAGTATTTAAATTTAACATATTTTTTGACCAATTTTCAATTGTAGAATATCTTAAATATGCATTTTCTTTTACATATAATTCGACACAACCAGCATGTAAGTTCACTTTATTATATTTTGGTGCAGAACAACCCTCTATAAAATGTAAACTTGCACCTTCATCTACTATTATTAAAGTATGCTCAAATTGTCCAGATTCTGGCGAATTTAATCTAAAATAAGATTGAAGCGGAATATCTACTTTAACTCCTTTTGGAACATACACAAAAGAACCACCAGACCAAACAGTACCATGTAATGCAACAAATTTGTGGTCTGTTACTGGTACACATTTCATAAAGTGTTTTTTTACTAAATCCGGATATTCTCTTACAGCTGTTTCCATGTCTGTGTAAACAACACCTTGTTTTATTAGCTCTTCTTTCATACTATGGTAAACTACTTCTGAGTCATATTGTGCACCAACACCTGCTAAAGAAGTTTTTTCAGCTTCTGGAATTCCTAATTTATCAAATGTATTTTTTATATCTTCTGGAACATCATCCCATGAGGTACTTAACTTAGACTTTGGTCTAACATATGTTGCAATTTCATCCATATTTAGTTCTGAAATATCTGGTCCCCATGTTGGAAGTTCTAATTTATTATATACCTCTAATGCTTTTAATCTAAACTCTTTCATCCAATCTGGGTCATTTTTTTGTTTTGATATTTCTTCAATTATCTCTTTTGTTAGTCCCTTTTTCATCTTAAATTCATATTCATCTTTGTTTTTTATATCATAAATATTTCTATTAATGTCATTTACTTCGGTTTTACTCATTATTCAATATCCTTAAATAATATTTAGATTTTAAGGTTAAATCTATAAACCTTTTATTTTTACTTTTATCAATATTAGCTTAATAGCTTTATTTAAAATATCAATTTACAGCATATTCTAGCCTAAATTTTTATATTTTGAATATCCTTCTTCTTCTATTTCAGCTGCTAAACTTTGGTTTCCTGTTTTTACTATTTTTCCATTAACTAATATATGAACATAGTCTACTTTTAAGCTTTTTATTATTTTTGTATTATGAGTTATTATAAGAACTGCATTATTTTCGTTTTTGAACATTTCTATTCCTTTTGACACAGTTCTAATTGCATCTACATCTAGTCCAGAATCTGTTTCATCAAGTATTGCAAGTTTTGGATTTAGTACAAGCATTTGTAAAATTTCATTTTTCTTTTTTTCTCCTCCAGAAAAACCAACATTTAAACTACGTCCAGCATATTCTGGATTCATTTTTAATTCTTCCATATATTTTCTTAGTTCATCTTTAAACTCAAATACCTTTGTAGGTTTTCCTGTAATTTTTCCTTTTGCTGACTTTAAAAAGTTAGTAACAGAAATTCCTGGTATTTCTTCTGGCAATTGAAATGACATAAAAACGCCTTTTCTTGCTATTTCATCTGTTTTTAAATTAGTTATATCTTCACTTTCAAAATTTATATTTCCTTCTACTTTATTATATAAAGGATTACTTAATATTGCATTTGCTGTAGTGGTTTTCCCAGAACCATTTGGTCCCATTATTACGTGAATTTCTCCCTTATTTATTGTTAAATCTATACCTTTTAATATTTCCTTATCTTCTACATTTACATGTAAGTTTTTAATTTCTAATAATTTATTGCTCATACTAGTTAACTCTCCTTCTTACGCAACTTCTACATCTCTCATTATTAATATCATAATCACAGTCCAAATTACTTAAATCCAATGTTTTGTGTACATATTTAGCAAGTTTATTTAAAGTATTATCCGATATAGATGACTTTATATTTTCAGCTTCTTTCTCTGCATCTTGTTTGTTTAAATTTAAGACATCCTTTAAAAATAAATAAACAATATCATATGCCTCTATTACTTTTTTTGCTACATCTTCTCCATTTTTAGTTAATTCAATATTTAATATAATAGAATTACGAGTTCTTTCCTTAGTTTGACCAGACATAAAATTTCCTAGTGAATATATAACAAATCCGTCTTTTGTAGAGCCATCATCAAGAGTAATTGTCCTTTTTTCCATTGGTTGTAAAACATGTGGATGACTACCTAATATTATATCTGTACCATTTTGAAATAATAGGTTAGCAAGTCTTTCTTGCTCCTTATTTTGAGTGTTTTGGTATTCAATTCCCCAATGCATACTAACACAAATTAAATCAGGATTTTGTTCTTTTGCTAATGCTAATTGATTTAAGATTAAGTCATCACTAATTAAATTTACGGAATAGTCTCTTTGTGAAGAAACAGGAATACCATTAGTGCCGTAAGTAAAAGACAAAAATGCAATTTTTATACCATTTACATCTTTTATTAAAACTGTATTTTGTTCTTCACTACTTCTAGATGTTCCAGTATGTGAAATTCCAGCATCATCTAAATAATTTAAAGTACTAACTAATCCTTTATATCCAGTATCCATACAATGATTATTTGCAGTTGAAACAACATCAATACCAAAATCTTTTAAATTATATGCTAATTGTTCAGGAGTATTGAATGTTGGATAATTGCTATAACCTCTTTCAGCACCTGCAAAAGTTGTTTCAAGGTTTCCAATTGCAATATCAGCATTAGAAATATAATCTTTTATATCTGAAAAAACATAAGAAAAGTCATATGTAGATCCATTAAATGCATCTTGATATTGAGAATTATGGCACATTATATCACCAATAACACTCATATTTATAGTTATATCTTCTTTTTTTGGAATATCAATAACTAATTCTGTATCTTTTGTGTTTTCTGTTGGTTGAGTTTCTGAAGATGAAATTTCCTGTGTTTTTTTATTTAATGATGAAAAATGTTCAATTCCAAATAAGATTAACATTGTAAAAATGGCAATTGAAATAAATAATAAAATTTTCTTACGCATAGTTAAAATCCCCTTTCATTTTATAAACAAAATTTATCATATTACGACAAAAAAAGCAATAGTGAAAAATGTATGAAATGTCTTGTTAAAATTGTAAAATTGTGGTATAGTAGATAAGCGATAAGAAGCGGAAAAGTAAAATTAAGGAGGAGATAACATGTTAACTGCAACAGGAGTAACAGTTAGATTTGGAAAAAGAGTATTATTTGAAGATGTAAATATAAAATTTGGTAAAGGAAATTGTTATGGAATAATAGGAGCAAATGGTGCTGGAAAATCAACATTTTTAAAAGTTTTATCAGGAGAATTAGAACCAAGTAAAGGAGAAGTATCACTTGAAAAAGGAGAAAGACTTTCTATACTAAAACAGGATCACTTTGCTTTTGAAGAATATACAGTAATGGATACTGTAATAATGGGGAACAAAGAGTTATATGACATAATGAAAGAGAAAGATGCAATATATATGAAACCGGATTTTTCAGAAGAAGATGGAATGAAAGCTGCAAAATTAGAAGAAAGATTTGCAGAATTAGATGGTTGGAATGCTGAATCAGATGCAGCAATGCTTTTAAATGATTTAGGAATTGTACCAGAAAATCATTATAAATTAATGAAAGATATAGAAGCAAGAGAAAAAGTAAAAGTATTGTTAGCACAAAGTCTATTTGGAAATCCAGATATACTTTTACTAGATGAGCCAACAAATGACTTAGATTTAAAAAGTATAAACTGGTTACAAGAATTCTTAATAAACTTTGAAAATACAGTAATTGTAGTATCACACGATAGATATTTTTTAAACAAGGTTTGTACATATATAGCAGATGTAGATTTTGGAAAAATAACAGTATACCCAGGAAACTATGATTTCTGGTATGAATCAAGTCAATTAGCATTAAAACAAGCAAGAGAGCAAAATAAGAAAAAAGAAGAGAAAATAAAAGAATTACAAGATTTTATTGCAAGATTTAGTGCAAATGCATCAAAATCAAAACAAGCAACATCAAGAAAGAAAACATTAGAAAAAATTCAATTAGATGAAATAAGACCATCAAATAGAAAATATCCTTATGTAGATTTTAAACCAGATAGAGAACCAGGAAAAGAAATATTACAAGTAAAAAATATTTCAAAAACAATAAATGGAGAAAAAATCTTAGACAACATTTCATTTACAGTAAAATCTAAAGACAAAATAGCATTTTTAGCAGACAATGAAAATGCAAAAACAGTATTGTTCCAAATAATAGAAGGAGAATTAGAACCAGATGAAGGAGAAATAATTTGGGGACAAACTATCACACATACTTATTTCCCTAAGGATAACAGTTATTTATTTGAAACAGACGAAAACATTACAGATTGGCTAAGAAAATATTCTAAGGACCCTGATGAAACTTATGTAAGGAGTTTCTTGGGTAGAATGTTGTTTTCTGGAGAAGAAGCATTAAAACAAGCAAAAGTAATTTCAGGAGGAGAGAAAGTTAGATGTGTTCTTTCTAAAATGATGCTATCTGGTGCGAATTTCTTAATTATGGATGAACCAACAAACCATTTAGATATGGAAAGCATTACATCTGTAAATGAAGGAATGAAAAAGTTTATTGGAAATATTTTATTTACATCACACGACCATGAATTAACTCAAACTGTTGCAAATAGAATTATTGATATAAAAGCAGATGGAAAAGTCATAGATAGAGAAGTTACTTATAACGAATATTTAGGTGTAGAATAAAAAATAAAAAATCGCAAAATTTTCACTTTGCGATTTTTATTTTTTATTCTTCATTTTCAACTATAACTGAACCATCAATTTTTTTATTTTCAGAATCGCCGCATGCGAATTTATAAAATGCAATAATAGCGATTTGAACATAAGGAATAAGCCATAAATATCCAATTCCTAATGTAAATACAGCTAAAATAGCCCAACCGATAAAAGATAATTGCAAGCAAAATAATTTACCACGTTTTCCAGTCATTAATTTTTCGCTTTCTTCAACAGCTTCTTTTGAAGATAATTCAGGTTTATCAGCAGCTATAATATAGGCTAATTGGTAATAATAGGATTTTGTTACACTCCAGATAGATGCAGCTATAAAAAGAACCATTCCTATTAACACTAAGACAATAGATGTAGTAGATGAAGATGTTTCATAAAGCATTGAACTACTTGCTGTTTGGAAAATTCCAAATCCAATTATTACGTAAGACACAACTGTTAATATTACAGGAAGAACCATTTTTACGAAAATATTCCAAGCAATACCCCAGCTTTTTCCGAAATTATTAAAACCAGTTGTTAAGAAATCAAAAGCCTTAACATCTTCATCATTAAATAATTTTACAAAAGAAATAATAAGTCCTAAAGATAAAGGAACTTCTATAATTGCAAAAACTAATGATAAAAATGATTGCATAATATCAGAACATAAACTTTCCAAAACATTAAATAAGAAAAACACAAGCATATAAGCCAAATTAATACAAACAGCTTTACTCCATTTTCCACTTAATTTTTCACGAGCTTCTTTTCTAAAATCAGAAGAAACCATAAATATACACCCCTTTCTTTTTATAAATATATGATACAGTAATGTAAAATAATTGTCAATGTAAATTGTGACAAAATTCGACATTATTAAGATTCTCTTTTACTTTTGGAATAAGGTTTTATTTCATCAGTAATTCCGACGAGATAATCGATGGAAGTATTATAAAATGAAGCCAATTTTATTAAATTATTAATATCAATAACTATTTCGCCGGACTCATATCTAGAATAAGTTTGTTGAGTGCAAGACAAAATTTTTGCAAGTTCTTTTTGAGTTAAATCTTTATCTTCTCTAAGTTCTCGTATTCTTAAATTCATTCAAAATCACCTCGAAACAATTATAAAATATTCGTAATAAGTGTATTGACAAATACACGTAATACGTGTATTATAAAAATAAAATATAGTGAGGAGGAAAAATATGAGAAACAAAGGAATAACATTAATAGCATTAGTTTTGACGATTATTGTATTAATTATACTAGCGGGAGTTAGCATATCGTCGATATCGGGAAAAAATGGGATATTATCAAATGCTAGTATGGCAAGGAAAATGTCGGAAACATCAAACGAAAAAGAAGCAATAAAGTTAATGGTAACTCTTGCAAATATGGAAAAAAATTTAAATACATCAAATAAATATTATATAGGAGAGCCTCTGTATGACCAGACACTAGAAAATGGAGATAAATGGAATATTTTAATAAATAATGAAACTTTAAAAAAGTATAGAAATGGATGGAATCATATTTTAAAAGGGACAGAAATACCTAATTATGGGAAAACTAAATATGAATGGATTATAAATTATAATAATGGTGAAACAATAGAGATAGATTCAAATTATACTAATCTATCTTATAAAAGTAGTTTAGCTGTTACAGATAGCTTGGCACTAAATATTGATGCTACAAATTTAGCTGATGAAAATTGGGGAGATGTAATAAAATATGGAGACGTAAAATATTCAAAAGAGAATAAATCATTGTATTTTGATGGTGATGGAGATTATTTAGAATTAGAGAAAAATGCAGATTTTAGCAATGGATTTACATTTGAGATTTATGCCAATTTGGAAAGAATTTTATATAAAAACGAAAGAAATCTAGTGGGAAACGGAATTTTCTGCAAGATAGTAGATTTTAAGGAAAATATAGTTGACTCAATGAGATTTGGTTTTTCGGATGGAGGGCTAATTTGTAAGTTAAATGGTGTATCATCTTGGCAGGGTGAAGGAAAAAAATTAAAAACATCAAGTGCTATATGTACAATAAATGAAAATGATTGTGGATATGAAGCAAATAAAGATTTTTACTTGACTTTTGTGTATACTAGATATAATGAGGAAAATCCACAATGGACAGAGAAAGCAGACAAAGTAGAATACTATATAGATGGAAATTTATATGGATATACTTATTATGGTATAAATAGTTATAATGATGGCTGTTCGGTCTGGAATACACCAAATGCGCATTTTTATCTTGGGGTATGTCCTTGGCATGAGAGCGGGTGTTTATACTATTTAAAAGGAAACGTATACTGTACAAGATTATATGAAAGAGCATTAACGCAAGAAGAAGTAACAAATAATGTAACAAAAACACAACTATATAGACAAATGAAATAAATTAACCAAATTCCTTGACAAATAGCCCCTAAAATCTGTTATAATAACAAAAAAACAGAAAGGACAAAAACAATGGAAAAAATAATAAATACAATCTCAAACGAATTACAAGTAAAACCTACACAAGTAGAAAATGCAATAAAACTAATAGACGAAGGAAACACAATTCCATTCATAGCAAGATACAGAAAAGAAGTAACAGGAGGCTTAAGTGACGAACAATTAAGAATATTAGGAGAAAGATTAACATACTTAAGAAACCTAGAACAAAGAAAACAAGAAATAATAAAATCAATAGAAGAACAAGGAAAACTAACAGACGAAATAGTAAAACAAACAGAAATTGCAACTACTTTAGCAGAAGTAGAAGACATATATAGACCATACAAACAAAAGAAAAAAACAAGAGCAACAGTTGCAAAAGCTAAGGGCTTAGAGCATTTAGCCGAAATAATAAAAGAGCAGAAAGAAACAAAAGATATATATGAAATAGCAAAAGAATATGTAAATATTGAAAATTTATCAGAAGAAGATAAAAAGAATAAAGACAAAGTAGTGGAAAATGAAGAAGCTGCAATAGCTGGAGCATTAGACATAATAGCAGAAGAAATATCAGATAATGCAGAATTTAGAAAGAAAATAAAGAAGATATGTTATAGAGAAGGTTTAATATCCACAAAAGCGGCTAAAGAAGATGAGAAATCAAATTATGAAATGTATTACGATTATAGTGAGGTAGTATCAAGAATACCAAGTCATAGAATCCTAGCAATAAATAGGGGAGAAAAGGAAGAAGTTTTAAAAGTAAAAATAGACAAAAATGAAGAAAAGATTCTTCAAACTATTGAAAGAGAAGTAATAAAAGGACAAACACAATTTACTCAAATGCTTAAAAACACAATATTAGACAGTTTCAAAAGACTAATAGAACCATCAATAGACAGAGAAATACGTTCAGATTTAACAGAAAAGGCAGAAGAAAAAGCAATAAAAGTATTTGGACAAAATGCAAAACAACTACTTCTTGGAGCTCCAATAAAAGGAAAAACAGTAATGGGATTTGACCCTGCATATAGAACAGGATGTAAAATTGCAGTAATAGATGAAACAGGAAAAGTTTTAGATATAGCAACAGTATATCCAACAGCTCCACAAAATGATGTAGAAGGTGCAAAAAAAGAGTTATTAAAACTAATAGAAAAAGACAATATAAATATGATAGCAATTGGAAATGGTACGGCGTCACGTGAATCAGAAGCTTTTGTTGCAGATATGATAAAAGAAGCAAAACACGAGGTAAATTATGTAATAGTAAGTGAGGCAGGTGCATCAGTATATTCAGCATCAAAACTTGCAACAGAAGAATATCCAGACATAAATGTATCTATAAGAGGAGCGATATCAATAGCAAGAAGGCTTCAAGACCCACTTGCAGAACTTGTAAAAATAGATCCAAAAGCAATAGGAGTAGGTCAATATCAGCATGATGTAAACCAAAAGAGATTAGCTGAAAGTCTTACAGGCGTAGTAGAAGATGCTGTTAATAAAGTTGGAGTGGATATAAATACAGCAACACCTTCACTTTTAAGTTATGTATCTGGAATAAATTCAAGTATTGCAAAAAACATAGTAAAATATAGAGATGAAAATGGAAAATTAAAAACCAGAAAAGAACTATTAAAAGTTCCGAAGTTAGGAAAGGTAGCATTTGAGCAATGTGCGGGATTCTTAAGAATAGTTGATGGAACAAATCCGCTAGAAATAACAGCAGTTCATCCAGAAAGCTATGAAGCTGCTGAAAAACTACTTGAAAGTGTTGGATTTGAGAAAGAAGATTTAAGAAATAAAGATAAAGTAATAGATTTAAGAGAAAAACTAAAATCAGTAGATATTGCCAAAGAATCAAAAGACCTAGACATTGGAGAACTAACACTAAAAGACATTGTAGACGAACTTTCAAAACCGGGAAGAGACCCAAGAGACGAAATGCCAAAACCAATATTAAGACAAGATGTACTAAAATTTGAGGACTTAAAGGAAGGTATGATACTTCCAGGAACCGTAAGAAATGTAATAGATTTTGGTGCATTCGTAGATATTGGAGTAAAATATGATGGATTGGTTCATATTTCGGAAATGAGTGACAAATATATTAAAAATCCTTCAGAATTAGTTTCAGTAGGAGATATTGTAAAGGTAAAAGTTATAAAAATAGATATGGAAAGACATAAAGTAGGATTAAGTATGAAAATATAAAAAGTGGAATTAGAGGTAATTAGTAAAAATTACTTCTAATTTTTTAATTTTGTACATTTAGCCAAACTAATAGTGAACCACAAAAGGTGTAAAATAATATGATTTCATTATAAATGAAAAAATATCAATATAAATATAAAAAAATGTTGCAATTTAAAAAAATTATCTTTATAATGAGGGTATATTAAGGAGGGAAAACAATGAGAATAGGAAACATACAAAATGCTGAAAACAGCCAAAACAGTACATATAAAATCCTAGCTGTAGATGATGAAGCAGGAATAATAGATTCTTTATCAATCTTTTTAAAAAGGTCAGGATATTCATTTACAGGAATAACAGACCCAGTAGAAGCCATAGAAAGAATAAAGACTGAACATTTTGATTTGCTACTATTAGACTTCATTATGACGCCACTTCACGGAGACCAAGTAGTTGAGGAAATAAGAAAATTTAATAAAGAATTATACATACTATTATTAACAGGTCATAAGGATTTAGCACCTCCACTAGAAACAATTAGAAGACTAGATATACAAGGATACTGTGAAAAAAGTGATAAATTTGACCAATTATTATTACTAATAGAATCTGGAATAAAATCAGTAGAACAAATGCGTCAAATAAAAGCAATAAATGAAAAATTAGCAGATACATTCAAACAACTAGAACAAGCATATATGGAAAGTATTCAAACAGTAAGATACACCGTTGAAGCAAAAGATACCTATACAAGAGGACACTCAGATAGAGTATCAGAATATTCAGTACTAATAGGAAAAAAATTAGGATTATCAGATGAAGATATAAATAGATTAAAAATCGGAGGCTTATTCCACGATGTTGGAAAAATTGGAGTACCAGATAACATTTTACAAAAAAATGGAAAGCTATCAGATGACGAATACTCAGAAATAAAAAATCACCCAACAATAGGGGCTCACATTTTATCAACAGCTTCAATCTTTAAAGACATTTTACCAATAGTAAAATACCATCACGAAAGATATGATGGAAGGGGATATCCAGAAATGCTAAAAGGAGAAGAAATACCATATTTAGCAAGAATAACAGCCATAGCAGATACATTTGATGCTATGACATCAAAAAGGGTTTATAGGGATTCTTTGCCACTGGATAGAGTTATCGAAGAATTCAAACGTTGTAGAGGCACACAATTTGACCCAGAATTAGATGACTTATTTGTAGATATTTTGGAAAATGATTACGAAGAAATAGAAGAAATAAAAAATAAATATCAGGCAGAAATATAATTTTTTCGAAATGGGGACGGTTCCTTTTTTAAAAAGGAACCGTCCCCGTTTCAAAATTTACAATGGTAAAATAATATTAAATTTAGTTCCCTTACCTTTCTCAGACTCAAAAGTAATATTTCCGTTAAAATGAGCTTTAATAGTAGAATAAGACATATAAAGGCCAAGACCTGTACCATTTTTACCTTTTGTTGTAATCATTTCCTTAAATAGTTTATCTTTAACTTTCTGAGGTAAACCATCTGCATGATCCTCAATAGAAATAATAAGATTATTATTATCATCCATATTAAAATCAAGGTTTATTTCCTCTTCGGTTCTACCATTATAAGCTTGAATAGCATTAGAAATCATATTATTAATAACTTGAACCAAGCTATTAACATCACCGTGAATAACAATTTTACTATCAATAAACATATGAACATTCAAATAAATAATAGCATTTTTAAGTTCATGTTTCATCAAAATATCAATTCTCTTAACAAGCTCCTCCAAATCAAAAGAAGTATTTTCAGTTTCAGAAAGAGTAACAGCTTGTCCCTTAACAGCCGTAATAATATCAGACATATATTCAGTATAATCTTTAATCTTTTCAATCCAAACAGACATATCTTTAGCAATAGCGTGATGGTCCTCAAAATTAACAGAAGGATTTTCAATTGACATATCATATTCCTTAACCAAATCTGTTAAACCCTCAGCTGCACCAGAAATAGACATAATAGGGGTTTTTAAGTTATGAGCAATACCACCAATAAGCTGTCCAAGAGAAGCCAAACGCTCACTTTCCATAAGGCTATCTTGATTATCTTTTATAGTTTGCATATCCTCTATATGTTGAGTGATATCTTTGAATAGTATTAAAGTACCAAGAAATGTTTTGTTATTATTTAAACTACTAAACTCGATGTTGAAATATTTATTTAATTTATCAAAATGAGTAGTTAAAGACTGGGTTTTAATGGTACCTTTAGCTTTAACCAATAATTTGTTTAATTTCTCTTGGTCAAAATCATCAAATGAAGAAGTAATATCAAAAATATTTTTATCTCTAATATCAACGTCCTTAACATGGAATAAGCTTAAAAGAGTTTTATTAAAGTCAATAATTTTATTATCTTCATTTAATACCAAATAACCATCAGAAATCCTATCAACAACTCTTTGCAAAGCAATAGGTGCTATACTTAAAAATTTAAATTTGAATATGGCAAGAGCAAAACAAACAATTGCTATAGTAAATGAAATTGGTGTTAAATAAATTGACATTTTTATAATATTTAAAGTTCCTAAAATATTAATTACAACAGGTATAATAGTTCCAGCAATAAGTAAAAGTGATTGTTGAGAAAAGAATCCTGCATTTTTAATAGAAAACTTTATCAAATTTAAAATACTCAAAATAAGTAATCCATACGAATATAATGTATGTACAATCATATATGGACCAGAAATAGTTTCATTTAAATAAACAGAATATGTTTGATAAAATAAATGATGATAATCATTAGTCCATAAAATAATTAATGATAATATAGGTATAATTATAAAAAATGCATAAACTCTTTTTAGTTTGATTTTTGTTTTAGTGAAAACCATACTTGTAAGAAACAAACAAACAGGTAAAAAACAAGTTCCAATATACACAAAATAATCAAAATAAATAGGGTCAATGTGATAAATAGGAGATAGTACAATTTGTAGAAATAATCCTATATCACAAATAAGCAAGCAAATTAAAGTTGCGAGAAAACAAGTTTTTAATTGGCTTGAAGCTATTTTTTGCTTTATAATTAAAGCTAAAATAAAAGTTGCACCAAAAGAAGCGAGTAAAATTAAAAAAGTAGATAATGAAGTTAATAACATTTTTTTCCTCCTTAGTTTAATAAATTTATTTAACTTACCAGAAGCCAATATAAGCTTCTGGCAAATTAAATTATAAAAGATTAATATTTTTAAAATATTCAATATATTTTGTAATATATTCTTTGTTGATTTCGGGCCAATTAAATCCAATTTTATTAAGATATTGAACACTAAAATCACAATCCATTAATATATTACTTACAATTTTAAATTTTTTAGCAGAATCCAAATCTGTTACAATTCCTGAAATATCATTTTTCAAAATAGGGTCTTTTAAATATAAAGAAACTTTTTTAGAAAAATCTTTATTTGTCACAAAATCCACTTTAATATCTAATTCATTTATAAATTTAATTAAGTTTACAAATGAAATTAATTTATTATTAAAGATATGGAAAATTGTAAAATCAGGATTTGATTGTATTAAATTAATAATAGCATTTGCACAAAAATCAACTGGTGCAAATTCCGTAGCATGCTTTTTAAAGCCATTTTGAATAACCCCTAGTTTAACAATTGCTTTTATTCTATTTACAAAAGCATTTTCATTTGCATTAATCTGGAATTTTCCATCAATATATCTGTTAGAAATATTACCCATCCTAAAAATAGTAGCATTTAATTTTTTATTTGAAACTTCTTCTAAAATAATTTTTTCTGCTTCAAATTTTGTTTGTAAATATGTATTATTTAAGTTTTGATTTTTATATAAATCTTTTTCACCAAAATATATAATATTTTTTTCTTGTTTCAAACTATTTTCAGGAAGTCCTAGTCCAGAGACACTTGTAGTTGAAATATGATAAAGCTTTTTATTAAATTTCTCACAAAAATCAATTAAATTTTTAGTCCCTACAACATTAATATTATAAAATTTATTATAATCTCCATAATGCTTAACAATTGCAGCACTGTTAATAACAATATCAATATTATTCGCTAAATCATTATATTCATTTTCAGATAATCCAAAATTATTTAAAGAAGTATCTGCTTTAATAACTTTAATTTTGGTTCCAAAATAATCATCATATTTATTTCCAAAATAGAAATTTAATTGCTCTTTTAATCTTGCTATTGGTTCTTTATTATTTTTATTTCTAACAAAACAATAAATTGTTCCAATATTATTTGTGCTAAAATAACTATCTAAAATATGTGAACCTAAAAATCCAGTAGCACCTGTTAGTAATACGTTTTTAATAGGTTTTAATTCAATATTATTAGAAATATTTTTTACATCATTATATTCTAATAATTTATTAATTTTAGAATAATCATAATTTTCAAATTTGTTTTCTTCCAAAGAAGAAGCACTTGTTGCTTTCTTAGCAAGTAATCTAATAGTTGGATAAGCAAAAATATCTGCATAGGTAATATTTAAGTTTTTATTTAAAGCTTCAACTTGAAGTTTTATAGCAGATAAAGAATCTCCACCTAAATTAAAGAAATTATCATTAATTCCGACCTTTTTAATATCAAATAAATTTTGCCAAATTTCACATAAAGTTTTTTCAAGTTTAGTTGTAGGTGCAACATACTCTGATTGTGAATTTACAATAGGCTTTGGAAGCTTTTTAGTATCAATTTTTCCATTTACAGTTAAAGGGAAAGAATCAAGTTGTATTAATATATTTGGAACCATATAAAATGCGAGCTTACTTTGTAAAAATAGAGTAAGTTTTTGTGTATCTATTTTTTTATCAGCTGTAAAATATGTTACCAAATACGACTTGCTTTTAGCCTTATAAACTTGGCTACAACTCTTAAATACACTTGGATATTTTATAACAGTATTATCAATTCCAGATAATTCAACTCTGTATCCAGATATTTTAACCTGATTATCAATTCTAGAAATATAAGAAATTGTACCATCATAATTCCATTTAGCTAAATCACCAGTCTTGTAAATTTTAGGGCTTAAATCATTAAATGTATTTTTAACAAAATTTTTATTTGTTTCTTCTTCATTTGCAATATAGCCTTTTCCAACACCATCACCTGTAATACAAATTTCACCTGAAACACCAATTGGAACTATATGCATATATTTATCAAGTATATAAATTTTTGTATTTCCAATAGGTTTTCCAATAGAAACGATTTTATCTAATTTTATAGATTTAGTATATTCCAAAGCAGTAGAGCAAATTGTTGTTTCCGTTGGTCCATAGCCATTTACAATTTTTATGTTTGGATTAAGGTTAAAATATTTATTTAAAGTATGTCTTTTTATAGGCTCAACACCAACAAGTAATTTATTAATTTTTACATTTGGCTTAGTTTTTAATAAATCATAAACTTCCTCCAAAATATTTGGTGGAATATATAAAGTAGTTATTTTATTATTAACAATAGAATCTGCATATTTAACAATATTGCTAATAATTTCTTCTTCGTAAATAACTAGAGTTGCACCATTTAATAATGATAAGAACAATTCCCAAATACTAACATCAAAAGAAATATTAGTAGAAGACAAAAGTCTATCATTTGATGAAATTCCTCCAAATAAATTATAAAAAGAGTGTACATAATTATTTAAACATTTATGAGTAATTTTAACTCCTTTAGGTTTTCCTGTAGAGCCAGATGTGTAAATTACATAAGCTATGTCATCTGGATTAATTTTTACATTATTAATATTTTTTGTATTTTTAATATTCTCAAAATTATTAATAAAAATAGTTTCTGCTTTAAAATCAGTAGCTTCTTGATTTGTAAAAACTAATGGAGACATACTATTATCTAACATATAATCCAATCGTTCTTTGGGATAACCAACATACATTGGCATATATGAGTGGCCAGCTTTTAAAATTCCCCAAATTAAAATAACAAGTTCAATTGATTTATTCATAAAAACACCAATAATACTATTTTTAGGAATATTTTTATTATTTAAAATATTTAAGCAAATAGTATTTGATTTTTCATCTAAATCTTTATATGTAAGTTTTTTGCCATTTTGTTCAATTGCAATATTTAGGGGATTATTATACACCTTTAATTTAAATAAATCAACTAAAGATTTTTCTTCTGGATAATCCATTTCAGATTTATTAAAATCAACTAATATTTTATTTTTTTCTTTTTGATAAAGCATATCAATATTAAATAATTCAATTTCAGGATTATTTACAACATCTTCCAAAATCTTTAAATAATGATTTGCCATAGTATTAATAAAACTATGAGTAAATAAATTTGTACAATATTCAAAACTCAAATTTAGTTTATCATTTTCTGGGATAGCTTCCAAAGATAAATCAAATTTAGCAATTTTACTATCTGGCAAATAATAAGTAGAATTTATTCCGTTTAAATTAACTGTTGGATTTCCTTCATTTTGATAAGTAAATAAAACGTCAAATAAAGGGTTTCTACTTGCATCACGAGTAATATTTAAATTATTTACTATTTCATTAAAAGGATATGACTGATGCTCAAAAGCCTTTAAACACATATCTTTAACAGAATCCATATAATCATTAAAAGTTTTTCTAAAATGAACGTGGAATTTTAAAGGCAAAGTATTTACAAACATACCTATAATATTTTGTGTATCACTATTTTCCCTAGCAATAACAGGCGAACCGACCACCATAATTGTTTGTGTAGAATACTTAGAAAGTAATATGTAGTAGGCACCTAATAAAAACATATAAGGAGTTACTTGTAATTCTTTACAAAGGTAATTTATTTTTTTAGTAAATTCGCTATTTAAAGTTTTATAAATTTTGGCTCCTTTAAATGATTTTTTAGCAGGACGAGGGTGTATATAAGGTAAATTTAAAACTGGAATATCATCATTAAATTTACTAAGCCAGAATTTTTTATCATCCTCAAATGTACCAGATTTTAAATTAGAGTTTTCCCATTCTGAATAATCTTTATATGTAAATTTAATTTCCTCTAATTCCTCATCATTATATAATTTGCATAAATCACTAATTAAAATTTGCATCGAAGTACCATCTGAAATTATATGATGTGTATCAAATAGTAAAAGAGCAGTATTATCAATTAATTTTATTATTCTAACTCTTAAAATAGGAGCTTTGCTTAGGTCAAATGGTTTTACAAAATCAACAAAATAATTATTAATATTATCATCTGTTGCATTTATTACATCTATTTTAAAAGAAAAATCTTTACAAATTTTTTGAACAGGAACACCATCGATTATTTCAAAATAAGTACGAAGAGATTCATTTCTTTCAATTAATTTATTAAAACAATTTTCTAATTTTTCTATATCAGGAATTTTATCCATAAAAATACCACCAGGTAAATTGTAAGATATAGAACTACTATCTAAAATATAAGAACCATAATAAATTCTTTTTTGAGCAGAAGAAAGGTCATAATAATCTTTATTTTCGGCTTTTGAAAGACAACTTATTTTTTTCTTATTTTTTTGTTTATCAATAAATTCGGCCAATAATTTAATTGTATTATTTTGGAATAAATCTGAAATTTTAATATCTATTTTAAATTTATTAGATATTTCTGCAATTAATTTTATGCAAGATAAAGAATCAGCACCAAAATCAAAATAATTATCTTGAGTTGATAATTCTTTTAAATTTAAAATTTCCAAAAGCTCAGTTTGCAAAAATTTTTCAATTTCATTTGAAGGTATCGTATTTGTTGTATAAAATTTATTTACATCAACAACTGGGAGCTTAGATTTATCAACCTTCCCACTTAAATTAATAGGCATTTCATTTATTGCTATAAAATAAGTTGGAATCATATAATATGGTAAATATTCATTTAATTTTCTTTTTAGCTCATAAATATAATTTGATGTTTTAGCAAGTTCCTTATTTTTAAGAACAACATAAGAGCAAATAACAGATTTATTATTTACATTAGAAATTACAGTAAATGCAGTTTTAATTAAATCTATTTTATTTAAAGTATTTGTAATTTCTCCAAGTTCAACTCTGTGTCCTCTTATTTTTATTTGATGGTCATTTCTACCTAAAAAGTGAATATTTCCATCAGGGTCAAAATAGCCTAAATCTCCTGTTTTGTAGAAAGTTTCATCATTTATTTTTATAAAAGATTTATTAGTTAATTCTTCATTTCCTAAATAACCTAAAGAAACATTATTTCCACAAACATATAATTCTCCAGGTACATTTATTGGCTGAATATGTAAGTTTTTATTTAAAATAAAAATATTATTATTAGTTAAAGGTTTACCTATTGGAACAACAGTGTTATCATTTAGATTTTTAGTTTTAGAAAATTTAAAAAATGTACAGCAAATTGTTGTTTCAGTAGGTCCATAACCATTTACAATTTCAATATTATTATTCAAATTATAATAATTATTTAAGGTAGAATTTTTTATGCTTTCAACACCAACTAATAATTTATTTATTTTTAAATCTTCTTTTTTACTAACTAAATATTCATATAAAGTTTGTAAAATATTAGGTGGTATATACATAAATGTAACATTATTTTTAATAATAGTATTAATTAATAAATTTATACTTGTTAAAGTATTTTCCTCGTAAAGCACTAAAGATGAGCCAAATACAAGAGGAACAAAAAGTTCACAAACACTTACATCAAAAGAAATATTTGTAATAGACAAACAATTATCCTTTTCACTAAATTTATTATTAAATTTACTATTAAAACTATATAAAAAATTAATTAAATTACTATGTTTTAATAAAACTCCTTTTGGTTTACCTGTAGAACCTGAAGTATAAATTATATAAGCAAGAGAATTACTATCAATTTTTATATTAATTTTTTTATTTGAAAAATCCTCTAAATTAATATCTACAAAATTAATTTTATTTTCTATATTAATATTAGTATTTGTTATAAATAGCTTAGAATTACTATTTTTTATAATATAATCAATTCTTTCTAACGGATAATCTGGGTGGATAGGTAGGTAACTAGAACCTGTTTTTAAAATACCCAAAACAGTTATAATAAAATCAATATTTCTATTCATACAAACACTAATAATAGAATTAGGTTTAATATTATGCTTAGAAATTAAGTACCAAGCAAATTGATTCGATTTTTTATCTAGTTCCTCATAAGTTAATTTCGCATCTTTAAAAATTACTACAATATTATTTGGATTTTTTAAAACTTGTTCATTAAATAAATCCACAATATTTTTATCTATTGGAAAATCTTTTTTATAATTATTAAATTGATTTAAAATTATATTTCTTTCTTCTTTAGTAACAATATCAATATCAAAAATAGGAATATTTTCATTTTTTAAAACTTGATTAATTATTTCTAATATTCTATTATGAATACTCAAAATATCTTCTCTTGCAAGTTTACAAACTTGATAATCATATTCAACAAGCAAATTTCCAGAATCATCATTATCGTGAAAATGAACATCCAAGGTATTGGCAACATAGTCAGTTCCGTACCATTTAGTTGAATAAGGAATATCAAGCGAAGAATCTGTTGCTTGTGTTATTTGATAAGAAAGACCTATATCATATAACTCAGAAATAGAACTATCATTTTTTCTAACATCATCTAAAATAAGTTGATAATTATATTTTTGATGTCTAAGCATTTGCATACAAGTTTTATAAATATCTTGTGAAAATTGTTTAAATGACTTATTTTGTGACATATCTATTTTTAATAAAGATGTACTTATAAACATTCCAGATGTATGTTTTTCAGCAAAATTTGTCCTATTTAAAACAGGAGTTCCAAATGTAAAAATATCCATATTATTTGTTTTTCCAAAATAAATAGAATAAATTCCGATTAAAAAATTGTAAACACTTATTTTATTTCTTGTACAAAAATCTTTTATTTTATTTATTAAATTATTATCCAAAACAAATTCTGCTCTATCTGCTATGTAATTACTTAAAACCTTATCAGAATTAGTAGAAAAAACAGTTGCAACTTCTGGTAAAGGAGATAATTGTTCTTTCCAATACTCCTTGTCTTTTTCAAATCTAGGACTTTTTAAATACTCTTTTTCAGAATTTATATAATCAATGTATGAATATGTTTTTGTGGGAATATCTTCGTTATTTATTAATTTAGAATAAATTTCAACTATTTCCGTGCCAATTAAAGAGAAAGTTGCAGCGTCGGAAATTATATGGTGAACATTAACAATAAATCCACCGAAACCAGATGATAATTTGAATAATTTGAAGTCAAAAACTCGAGAATCAATAATGCTAAATTTAGTGTCTACTATTTTTTTGGCAAACACTTCAATTTGTTTTTCTTCAATTATATTTAGGATTTCAAAATTGAAATCTTCGTCTTTAGAAAAATATTGCTCTAATTCACTTCCGTTTTGTTTAAATCTTAATTTGAAGCTATCATTATTTTTAACAAAAATATTAATAGCTTTATTTAAAATATTTAAATCTGTATCTTGTTTTATAATTAAACTTCCACAAATATTATTTATTGTTGTGTTTTGAAAATATTGTTCAGTAAGCCAAATACTTTTTTGAGGGTTTGTTAATTCATACATTTTTTGTTCCATTTGAATAATCACCATTACCTTTTTATTTTCTTAATTTTTTTTATTATATAGTATTATGTCGAAAAATGCAACGGAATGGGTGATTTTTCTGTATAATTTTTAGTACATAAGTTTATTAAAAATAATATTGGAAATAATATAAAAAAAATGAGGGGAGAGTTTAATGGAAAAGAAAAATAAGAAGATAAAAAATACAATTTTAGCATTATTAATAATAATACTTTTAGGAATTAGCATATACAATATATGGCTAATGTATAAAAATATAGAAATATCAAATGAGTATGAGGGAGTAAGAACTTCTTTATCCACAAACTATGCAAAAAATGTGGATAACTCTACGGATAATAGTACTCAGGCAGTAAATATGTTAGAATCAGTTACAAAAAGTGTAGTAGGAATTTCAAAACTTTCAAGCACGGGAGGTTCTATTTTAAATAATATTAAAAGTGATGAATTGGGACTAGGAACAGGAATCATAGTAAGTCAAGATGGATATATTTTAAGCAACTCACATGTTACAGGAGAAAAATATAGTAATTGTTATGTAACAGTTGATGAAAATACATATGAAGGAAGTGTTAAATGGAGTGATACAAATTTAGATTTATCAATTGTAAAAATCGGAGCAAATAATTTACCTTATGTAAGCTTAGGAGATTCAAGTAATATAAAAGTAGGAGAAAATGTTTATGCCGTGGGAAATCCAATTGGGTATGAATTTAGAAAAACAGTTACATCAGGAATCATTAGTGCATTAAACCGAACAATCAAAATTGATGAAAATGATAGTACAAGTTATATATCTGACTTAATACAAACAGATGCAACAATAAATCCAGGAAATAGTGGTGGACCACTTGTAAACAAAAGTGGAGAGGTAATAGGAATAAATACGGTAAAAATTACATCTGCAGAAGGAATTGGTTTTGCGGTTCCGATAAATGTAGTTAAACCTGTAATAAATTCTTTTAGGCAAAATGGAAACTTTGAGGAGGCAACACTTGGAATTTATGCTTATGATGGAGATGTAGCAAATTATCTAAATTTAAAAAGCAAATTAAATAGGGGAGTATATGTTTCCAAAGTTATTTCAAATGGACCTGCAGCAGGTTCTGATTTAAAAGAGGGAGATTTAATTTGCAGTGTTGATGGAAAAAATTTGAATACTATTAATGATCTAAGAGAATTTGTTTATGGAAAAGCACCAGGAGATGGGGTAGAGTTAGAAGTTATAAGAGGGGAAAGTAGGAAAAATATAAAAATTGCTTTGGGAAGAAAAAATTAAATAAAGAATAAACTAAAAATGATAAAATAAAAAGTGATTGGTGCACCAGGAGGAATTCGAATCCCCGACCTCTCGGTTCGTAGCCGAGTGCTCTATCCAGCTAAGCTACTGGTGCATAATGTATTAAATTAATTAATACGAATAACATTATACTTGTAAATTCAAAATTTTGCAAGAGTATTTTGATTTTTTTTCAAAAAAGTCTTGAAATTCTAAAAAAAGTATGTTATTATAGATAGCGTCAATTGAATAGTGAAGTTAATCGAGGTGTAGCGCAGTTGGTAGCGCGCGTGGTTTGGGACCATGAGGTCGCAGGTTCGATCCCTGTCACCTCGACCATACGATAGCAATTTTCAAGGAATTGCAGAAAACTTTAAAAGTTTGAAAGAGTATTAATCAACGGATTTTGGTTAATACTTTTTTTCTATGTAGTTCTCAAAAATTCTATAAAAAGTTTTAAAATAGTTCTAAAATTTATGTTTTAAAAAATTTTTAGATTAATAAAAAATGTTTTAAAAAGTTCTAAAAAACTATATAGAACTTTAAAGTGCTCTTTCATCTTGGAAAGGAACAAAGATGAAAGAAATAGATTATTATAAAAATAATGAAATATTAGAAAATAGTTATTATCAAATACCACAAGAATTATTTGTTAATAGCTTATATAAAGAGAAATTAAATTCAGATAGTAAAATATTATATGCTTTCTTACTAGATAGACTATCACTATCTCAAAAAAATCATTGGTTTGATGAATATGGTAGAGTATATTTAATATTTACAAGAGAAGAAGTACAAAGCAAACTTTGCTTATCTGAAAAGACAGTTACAAAAGCATTTAAACAATTATTAGAAGTAAATTTAATATCAGAAAAAAGACAAGGTTTAGGAAAACCTAATTTAATTTATGTTGGTAAAATACAACACGAAGAAATAATTGATGATATTGAACAGGAAAATATACAAATCTTGAACAGTAAAAATTACGGTTCTAGAAAAGTAAAAAATACGACTCTTGATACGGAAATTTTACCTACAATCAATCCTCATAGTATCAAAACTAATATAATCAATACTGACTCTATCAATCTTCAAAGTAATGAAGAATATATTTCATTATGAGCCATGCCATAATTAGAAATGAAAAATTGACAAGGGCACAAGCTATGGGAGCATATAAGCATAATGAAAGAAAAACAAAAAATCATTCAAATAAAAATATAGATAGCAGTAAAACCAAACTAAATTATTATTTAAAGAAAAATGAATTAAGTTATATAAAGGAATTTGACAGAATAAAAGAAAAATACAATTTAAAAGGTCAAATAAGAAATAATAGCAATATAATGTGTGAAATGGTGTCTACTTCTGACCAAAAATTCTTTGATGAAATAGGATATGAAGAAAGTAAAAGATATTTTACCGAAAGTTATAACTTTATATGCAATTACAAGAATTTAGGTGAGCAAAATATAATATCAGCAGTAGTACATATGGATGAAGATACTCCTCATATGCACTTGATATTCATACCTGTAGTTCATACAACAGATAAGCAAGGCAATAAAATAGATAAAGTTTGTTGTAGAGATTTTTGGAGAGGAAAAATTAGAAAGAGAAAATAATTATTTAAAGAAAGTTATTGATAGATTTAAATTTACGGTTAAAAAGTTTATTATTTGGATTTGTCATAAGTTTTCTGCCCCATCTGAGGAAGTTTTAATAAGAGATTTTGAAAAAGAAACATATATGGACTTTGATGTTGAAAAACAATTTAAAATTTAATATGAACGAATTTGAAAAAGAGGAAGAAGATGAATTAGAGTATTAAATATAAAATTAGGTGGCACAATACTGTTAAAATACTGTGCCACCTTTGTTGGTCCGAACTTTCGGTTTCCTACTATTAGGATAGGTTAATCATTGACTACCAGAGAGCCGTGTGTTACGGTAAATCCCCAATCGCATAAAAGCCCTGCAAGGTCATCATATGAGTAATCAATATGACCTTTAATTGCCATAAGGATCATCATTGCGCCACTGTTGTTTACCAACTCGTGTTCCTCACCTTTGAGGCATACATGAGCTGTCTTGTGAGAGAGCCGTGCCCACACTTCCCATTGATTGTCATGTCCATGCATCTTGATGGAGGTCCAAGGTGATACATACAGGTATTGTATTTCATCAATACCTTCAAGTGTACGTTTTTCTACCTTAGGTCCAAACGGATACCGTGTTTCTCCAATTCCAGCAATAAATTCTTCTGGAAGTCTAGTTGTTTCAATCATATTGCTACCTCCTAATGTTTGCAAAATGTTTTGGCTTACAAAATAATTATATCATATTTACATAATTTTAGCAATTTTTTTCAAAAAACTACAGTCAATTGTTTTTATAAAGTCATTTATAACTTTAGTTAATTCTTTATTTGTTTTATTCAATTTTTTTAATATATAAATTACTAAAATCATATAATCGGAAATACTTGTAAAATTAATTCACTGTATATTAGTATCACGACATAATGACTTTAATAAAGTTGTATTAATATTTATATTTCTAAATCTTGTATCAAATATTACATTATTATGTGCTATAGCATTTTGAATACGATTATATGTATCTAATCTTTTCTTGTATGCATTTTTGTATCTATCACTTTGATTAGAATAACTTTTATAATCTGTCATTAAGTTTGCATATATTTGACTAAAATTTTCAGTTTTTCCATTTTGAATAATAATTTCTAGTACATAGCTTTTTAGTGCTGTTTCTATAAACATTACTTGAGGATATAAAAGAGCTTTTACTTTATTATCAAAATCAATAATAGATAAGATTTCATCGAAATATATTCAAAAATCCAACAAAACCCATTGACAAAGCATAATAATTATAGTATACTAAAATACCGAAATAGTATATCGGAAACATAAACACAAAAGAAAACCAAAATCAACCAAAAAGGGGATGAAAAGAAATGAAAAGGGACCAAGTAATAGAAGCAGCAAGAAAATTATTCCATCAATTTGGATTCAAAAAAGTATCAATGGACGAAATAGCAAAAGAAGCAGGAGTAACTAAAAAAACAATATATATGTACTTCGAAAGCAAAGAAGAACTCCTAAAATACTTCATACAAGAAGAAATAAGCAATATGGAAAAAATAGTAGAAAAAGTAGAAGCAAAACCACAAGACTTTTTCGAAACAGTAAATGAAGCAATTTACGAAATATTGCAATACAGAAAACATCAAGACTTTTTAAACATAATAGCAAGAGAAGCAGAATGGCTAAAAAATCCAATAATAATAGATAGCTTAAGTATGATTGATGGAAAAATACAAAACTACATAAAAAGTAAATTACAAAAAGCAAAAGAAAAAGGCTATATAGACTATTTAGATCTAGATATAACAACTTTTTTAATTTACAAAATGTATATAGCTTTAATCTTTGAATGGAATACCGAAGAAAAAGAAATAGATGAACAAATGCTAGCTCAAACAATTTCAGGAATATTAAAAAATGGATTAAGAAAGGAAGTCAAAAAATGAAAAAACTAAAAAATAGCAATGCTTTTAAAGCAATTATTTTCATTGTCGTAATGCTAATACCATTAATTTACAGCTTTTTCTATTTAAAGTCATATTGGAATCCTTATGGAAATTTAAGTGATATGCAGATAGCAGTTGTAAATTTAGATAAAGGAAAAGACGACAAAAATCAAGGAAACGAATTTGTACAAAGTTTAAAAGACAGTGACACATTTAAAATATGTGAGGTAAGTAAAGATGAAGCACAAGAAGGAATGAAAAAAGGAAACTATTATGCAACAATAGAAATTCCAGAAAACTTTACAGAATGTTTAGAAAGTGCCTCAACAGAGGATAAACAAATAGCACAAGTTACATACAGTCCAAACCAAGCAACAAACTATTTAGCAACACAAATAGTAAATAGTGCGGTAAAAACAATAGAATTAAACTTACAATCAAAAATAGACAAAGAAATAATAGCAAATTTAGCAAGCAAATTAAACGAAGTTCCAGATAGCTTACAAGAAATAAGTAATGGAGCAGATACAATATTAAATGGAACAGAAAGTTTAAATGATGGAATAAAACAAATAAGTGATGGAACAAACACATTAAGCAATAGTTACAAAGAATTTGATGAAGGTGTAAATTCAGCTTATACTGGAAGCAAAAGTTTAAATAGTGGTATTTCACAAGTATCAGATGGAGTAGAAACATTAAAAAATGGTGGAAAATCACTAGACAGTGCAATAGACCAAATAAACCAAGGTGCTGACCAATTATCATCACAAGGAGCAGAAGGAATAACAGAATTATCAACTGGAGTAACAGACCTAAATACAGGAGCAAAAACTTTAAATGATGGAGTAGCAGAATATGTTACAGGTGTAAATACTTTAAATGAAAATACAGAAGTTTTCCTAAATAAACTTATAAAAACAGCAGATGCACTAGGAGACAATTGTGACCCAACTTTAAAAGCATTTGCAACACAAGCACAAGGATTTTTTGCAAAAGACCCCAAAACAAATATGAATGGTTTTGAAAGTGTAGCAGTTGGAGGAAAGAAAGTAACAGCAGGTTCTAATAGTCTTTATGCAGGAACACAAAAATTAGCTAAAGGAACAGAAAAATTAGGAACATTAACAAATGGAATACAAAGCTTAAAAACAGCATTAACACAAGTAAAACAAGGAACAACATCTTTAAATAATGGAATTGCAACATTGCAAAATGGAACAACACAATTATCAAAGGGAAGTAAATCTTTAGAAACAGGACTTGAAAAATTAAGCTCAAGTTCAAGCACAGTTGATAATGCTATTAGTACATTAAACGAAGGAAGCAAAACAGCATACAATGGAAGCAACCAATTAGTAGAAGGAGTTAAAACCTTTAAAACATCAATAGATGAAGGTATGCAAGATACAAAAGAACAACTAAAATCTTTAAACGGAATAGAAGAATTTGGAGAAAATCCGGTAGAATTCAAAACAGAAGAATATGGTAAAGTAGACTCTTATGGAATTGCATTTACACCATTATTTTTATGTATAGGCTTATGGGTTGGAGCATTAATGGCTTATGTAGTTTTATATTATGACCATGATGAAAGATTTGGCATATTTGGAATGAATGCAAAAAATAAAATATTACAAAACTTAATATACCTAGGACTTGGAGCAGTAGAAGGATTATTAACAGGATGGCTTTTAAAAGCAGGACTTGGATTTGAAGTACAAAATATGGCATTATATTACGGCTCAAGTATTTTAATAGGAATTACATTTATGAGTATAATACAATTTTTAATAAGAAACTTTGGAGATATTGGAAAATTCTTAGCATTAATCATATTAGTATTACAACTAGCAGCAGCAGGAGGAACATTCCCAATAGAAACAATAGATAAAGCATTCCAAGCAGTTTCTCCATATTTACCAATGACTTATTCAATTAAGTTATTAAGAGAAGTTTTAGTTCCAACAGCTTCTAACTTTAAAGGAACATATATTGGAATTTTAGTTGGAATTATAGCAGTTACAATGTTAATTACATTTGTGGTTGATATAATAAATAAAAGAAAAAATGAAGAAAATGCATAATAATAAAGCTTCAGATTTATTTAATAAATCCGAAGCTTTTTATTAATCTTTATTTTTTCCTAAAAATTTCAAAATTCTCAAAAATACATTAATAAAATCTAAATACAATTCCATAGCACCATAAATATATAACTTCTCATCATCGCAGAAACCAGCCTCATGCATTGCCCTAATTTTATTCATATCATAAACAATTAATCCAAAAAACAAAAATAGCATAACCCAATCTAAAACAATGTCAAGTACTGTATTGCCAATGAATAAGTTAATAACAGTTAAAACAAGCCCTACAATAAGAGTAACTGAAAGTGGTGTACCCCAATTTGAAAGATCTTTATCTGTTTTATATCCAATAAATGCTAAAATTCCGAACATAGCTGCAGTTGCAGCAAAAGCATAACCAATAGAAGTTAATTCATAAGCTGCGAAAATAACAGATAAAGTAAATCCATTTAAAAATGCATATCCAAAAAACATAACAGTAACAACTGTTGGAGAAGCTTTTTGAAAGAATAGTGAAAATAGAATTACTACAACAACTTCAGCAATAGCTAAACCATAGAAAGCACCACTTGTAACTATATCGATATACATACCAGAATAATAGGTATATATAGCAGTAACGGCACTTGCAAGTAATCCTAAAAACATTCTAAAAAAAGTATTTGTAAGTACTGAATTTGTATCCATTGTGCGTATTGCATCTGAATCATTAAAATCCATAAACTCACCTCCTATTAATAACAAAAGTAAATCTATAATATCATATACAAGAAAAATTTACCATAATTTTCATTAAATATTTACAAAATATTTTATACCATTTGCTACTGCATTAGCTTTAAAAATAACTTTTCCGTGTTCTACTAATTTACTTTTTAAAATAATAGAATTGCTAATTAAATTAGAAAATTCAGAAATTGATGTATAAAACAAATTTGTATATTTATAATCAATATTAATATTAGTAAAAACTAAATAATAAAAATTTCTATATTCATATAAAGAAATATTCTTAGCAAAACTTTTAAGATCACCTAGTTTACTTGAATTACAATATGTACAAAAATTACAAAATTCATCAAAATTATTGAATTTATAAATTGCGTTTTTATATGATGTTGAAAGTGTTTTTCTCCTATATCTAACCTTTTTAGAAGAATTTCCAGAAATGGCTTCATTTTTATATTTTGTTAAAGTAAAAACAACATATCCATCAGTTGTGGAAAATGCCTCTACAAGTAATTTACAATTTTGAACTTTAAATCCTACTTGTTTTTCTGCTTCATTAAGAATAGTTTGGAAAAGCACGTGTGCTTTATCATTATTTTTAATTAAACTATTAACATCAATATTTTTTTCGGATAATTCATCTAAATCTATAATGATTCTAATTTTATTATCAGTAAGCTTTTCAATTTTCATATTAGAAATCCTCCTAACAATTATATGCTATAAAAACATATATTGTTTCTTTTTAATCTACTATGTACATTATACTACGAAAATTAATAGATTTAAAGAAACAAAATATGGTAATATAGACTGTAACACAAAAAATAAAAAAAATCTACAATTTGCTTGAAAAAAATGTAAAATGAATATATAATATAAAAGTCTTATAAACGCAAAAATCCGTAAGGAAAACAAAGGAGGAAAAAATGGCTGCAAGAGATAAAAGTTTTTGGATATTATTAATATTTATTTTAAGTGGACTAGTAATTGGTGGATTATTGGGAGATTTAGCAGCAAATGTAAATGGACTATGGTGGTTATCATTTGGACAAGAATTTGGATTAGAGAGTCCATTTGTATTAAACTTAAGTATATTAAGCATAACATTTGCATTTTCAATAAAAATAAATATCGCAAGTATAATAGGAATGGCACTTGCAATATTCATTTACAGAAAAATTTAGTAAATAAAAAGAGGTAACTTAAGGGGCGGAAAGGAAGAAAAATTGACAATAAAAGAATTACCTCAGAGTGAAAGACCATACGAAAAATTAGAATTATATGGTGAAAAAAGCTTAAGCAATGCAGAATTATTAGCAATTATAATAAAAACAGGAACAAAAGAATACACAAGTGTTGATATAGCAAGAGAAATTTTAAAATTAAATGAAATGTATGATGAAACGAGTTTATCATTTTTAAGAGATTTAAGCATAGAAGAAATAACAAAAATAAAAGGGATGGGTAGAGTAAAAGCTATCCAGCTCAAAGCAATATGTGAACTCGCAAACAGAATGAACAAACCATCAAACTATAAAAAAACACAAATAAAAGAACCAAATGATATTGTAAAAATACTAATGAATGAAATGCAATACGAAAAAAGAGAAATAGCAAAAATAGTATTGTTAGACAACAAAAACAATATATTAAAAATAAAAGATATAGCAATAGGTGGAAATAATTTTGTAAACATAGGAATGAAAGACATATTGTCAGAAGCAGTAAAAATAAATGCACCTAAAATAATACTTGTACACAACCATCCAAGTGGAAGCTCAAGACCAAGCTTGCAAGATATAGATGTTACTAGAAAGTTAGAAATATCAGCAAATATGCTAGGAATAAAACTAATAGACCACATAGTAATTGGAAAAGGAGAATATACGAGTATAAAAACAATTGAAAAATGGAAAACAAAATTAGAAGGGAAGTAGAAAAAATGAAACTATTTACATTTGGTTCAAAAGATATAGGAATAGATTTGGGAACAGCAAATATCCTAATGACATTAAAAGGAAAAGGAATAGTCCTAAAAGAACCATCAGTTGTTGCAATAGATAGAAAAACAGGAGAAATAAAAGCAACAGGATATGAAGCAAAAGAAATGCTAGGAAGAACTCCTGAAGATATTAAAGCCGTAAGGCCAATGAAGGATGGTGTAATAGCAGATTTTACAGCAACAGGTCTAATGCTTAAAAATATGATAAAAAAAGTATCATCAAGATATAGTATAGGTAGACCTAGAGTAGTAGTTGACGTACCATCTGGTATTACTGAGGTTGAAGAACGTGCAGTTGAGGAATCTATAATACAAGCAGGAGCAAGAGAAGTTTATATTATAGAAGAACCAATGGCAGCAGCAATAGGAGCCGGAATAAATATAACAGAACCAAGTGGAAGTATGATAGTTGATATTGGTGGAGGAACAACAGAAGTTGCAGTAATATCACTTGGAGGAATAGTGGTAAGCAATTCCTTAAGAATTGCAGGAGACGAACTAGACGAAGATATTGTAAATTATATAAGAAGAGAAGAAAACCTATCAATAGGAGAAACAACAGCAGAGCAAATAAAAATGCAAATAGGATGTGCAACGCCACTAATGACTGATATGCCAATGGAGATAAGAGGAAGAGACTTAACAACAGGACTTCCAAGAAATATAACAGTTAAATCATCTCAAATAATGGAAGCAACAACTGAATCAATTGCAAAAATAGTAGAAACTGTAAAACAAACATTAGAAAAAACACCACCAGAGCTTGCAGCAGATTTAGTAGAAAAAGGAATATATTTAGCAGGAGGAGGAGCTTTGATTCAAAACTTAGACAAATTACTAAGTCAAGAAACAAATATGCCTGTATATGTTGCAAATTCACCATTAGAATGTGTTGTAAATGGAACAGGAAAAACATTAGAAGATTTAGAAAGACTAAAAACAGTTTTAGTAAATAGTAGAAAAAGAAGATAGAAAAAAGAAAGGATAAATTATTATGTATAAAAATAAAAAAGGCGAAATAATAGGAATAATAGTAACTATAATAATATTAATATTGTTAGTTATTTTAACAAATACAGAAAACAGTAATTTATCTTATGTAGAAAATGTAGCAAATAAACTAGTTAATCCATTGCAAAATGGATTAACTTATGTAAAAAATAAAATACATGGAAACTCATCTTTTTTTACAAATATAAATGAACTAAAGACAGAAAATGATGAATTAAAAACTAAAAATAATCAATTAGAAGAAACCTTAAGAGAATTAGAAACCATCAAAGCAGAAAACCAAACATTAAAAGAATATCTTGACTTAACAAAAAAATATACAGACTACAAAACTGTTGCAGCAGATGTAATAAGCAGAGATATTAGTAATTACTCAAAAACAATAGTAATAAATGCAGGAACTAAAAGTGGAATAAAAGAAAATATGACTGTAATTGCATCAGAAGGATTAGTAGGTTATGTAATATCAGCAACAGATACAACATCAAAAGTACAAACAATTATAGATTCATCTAGTAATACAAGTAGTATTTTAAGTTCATCAAGAGATAGTGTAGTATGTAAAGGTCAATTAGAAGAACATAATAATTTAAAAGCAGTATATATCCCAACAGATGCAACAGTTGCTGGAGGGGATAGTGTAGAAACATCTGGACTTGGAGGAATATATCCAAAGGGAATTTATATAGGAAAAATATCTAAAGTAGTAAATACAAACAACTTAAATGATAGATATGCTATGGTTGAAACAGCAGTAAATTTCAACAAATTAGAAACAGTTTTAGTAATAACAAATTAACAAAAAGGGAGGATAGGAAAGTGAAAAAAGTATTAATAAATATATTTTTAGTAATATCATTTATAATTATATATTTTCTACAAATAAACCTATTCTCTTGGTTAAAAATTGCACGGAGTAATGCCAAATTTATTTGTAATATATATACTTTTTATAGGACTTTTTTATAGCAGAACCGCAGGAATGACATTTGGAATAGGTATACGGAATAATGCTAGATTTATTTATAGGGAGAAAAGTAGGGATTACAGCTATAATGCTAGGGACAGTTGGCTTTATTGGAGGAATGTTTGACAAAAATTTTTCAAAAGAAAGCAGAATAACAATAATAATAATGGTTGTAGCAAGTACTTTTATTTACGAAATAGGTGCATATTTAATAGGATGTGTAATATATGGATATTCAATCGAAATAATTAGTTTTATAAAAATACTATTAATTGAAACATTATATAATATTATAATAACAATAATATTATATCCATTAATACAAAAATTTGGATACGCAATAGAAGAAGAATATAAAGGAAATAAAATCTTAACAAGATATTTTTAAACAGCTCTAAATAAATTTGCAAGAGAAGGTGAAATATTGAAAAGAAAAATAAAAAAGGAACATACAAATTTTAGATTTAATATTTTAACTATTATAGTATACATTATAGGAATTATATTAATAATAAAATTATTTGAGCTGCAGATTATAAAAGGCTCTCAATACAGAGAAATATCGAATACAAGACTCTCTAGAGAAAGTATATTAGAAGCCTCAAGAGGAGAAATTTTAGATAGATCGGGAAGTGTTTTAGCAACAACAACTAGTTCATTTAATATAGAAATGTATAAAACAAAATCAGATGATGAAACATTAAATAAATGTATTTTAAACATTATAAATTTATTTGAAAATAATCAAGTGGGATATCCTAATAATTTCCCAGTAAATGATGAATGTACAAGTTATACAATAGAAGGAGATACCTTAAAAAAATGGCTTGCCAAATATAAATTAGCAGAAAATACAAGTGTAGAAGATACAATTGCATATTTTGCAAAAAGATATGGTATAACATCAGAGAATATAAAAGAAGCAAGAAAAATAATATCAATTAGATATGAAATGTCAACAAAAGGCTATAGTAGTACAAAACCACTAAGTCTTGCAGAAAATGTATCAAGAAATGTGGTTGCGCAAATTAGCGAAAGAAATTCGGATTTTCCAGGAGTTACAATAACTACACAAAGTTCAAGAAAATACAATTATGGAAGTTTGGCATCACATATATTAGGATATATTGGAAAAATAAGTGAAAAAGAATACAATGAAGAACAAGATGTATATGAAAATGATGATTATGTTGGTAGAACAGGAATAGAATCATTATTTGAAAATTACTTAAGAGGAAAAAAAGGAAAAGAAGAAATAGAAATGACAGTTGATGGAACAGTAACAGGTGAAACCGTTACAAAAGCTCCAGAGCAAGGCTCAACAGTTGTACTAACAATAGATTCGAAATTACAAGAAGTTGCGGAAACAGCTTTAAAAAATAATATAGAAAAAATAAGAAATGGTGGATTTTCAAATAGATATGATGCAAAAGGAGGTTGTGTTGCTGTAATAGATGTACACTCTGGAGAAATACTTGCAATGGCAAGCAATCCAGATTATGACCCAAATGCATGGGTAGGTGGAATAAGTGTGGCAGAATACAATCAAATAAAAGAAAACAATTCACTATTTAATAAAGCAATATCTGGTTCTTATGCGCCTGGTTCAATATTCAAGATGGTAACAGCACTAGCAGGACTTGAATCAGGAGTAATATCAACAACTGAAAAGATAAATGATACAGGTATATATACAAGATACAGAGATTATCAACCAAGATGTTGGTATTACAATAGCTACCATAGAGGACATGGATATCTAGATGTTTCAGGGGCAATAGAAAAATCTTGTAACTATTTCTTTTATGAAACAGGAAACAGAATGGGAATAGAAACATTAGACAAATATGCAAATTACTTCGGATTAGGAAGAAAAACAGGAATAGAACTTCCAAGTGAAACGTCTGGAACATTAGCATCACCAGAAGCAGCCAAAAAGGCTAATGAAACTTGGTCATCAGGTCAAACTTTACAAGCAGCTATAGGGCAGAGTTATAACAGTTTTTCACCAATTCAACTAGTAAAATACATAGGAATGGTAGCAAATGGCGGAAATAAAATAAGGCCAACATTAATAAAAAGAATATTAAATGCAGATGGAACTGAAAGTTCAAAAACAGAAATAAATGAATACGTAAAAGAAAAATTAGGATTAGATGATGATAATACAGAAAATTTAACCTTCTCAGGCGCAAATATAAATGCAGTATTAGAAGGAATGAGATCAGTTACAGAAGAAGGAGGAACAGCAAGTAGTGTATTTAAAAACTTCAATATAGAAGTTGGAGGAAAAACAGGTTCTGCAGAAGCTGGTTCAAATGTAAATGCGTGGTTTGCAGGTTTTGCACCATTTAACGACCCAGAAATAGCAGTTGTAGTAATGGTTGAAAATGGTGGACACGGATTTTATACAGCAGAAGTTGCAAGAGAGATAATTGCAGAATACTTTGGAATGAATATAAATTCAAATGAAATACAAGAATCAAATCAAGCAACAGGCTATGTAGAAGCAATACAATAGAAGGAGATAATAATGAGAAATTGTATAAATGTAAGTCAAAAAAATAATTTGGTAATTATAAAAATACATCCAGAGGCCAAAATTGAAGATATAATACCACAAATAAGGAAAAAAGCATCACAATTACAAAAGATATATAAAGAAGAAAAAACACCAATAATGATTACAGGAAAAGTGCTAAAAAACAAGGAAATGGATGAAATTGAAGAAATAATCAAAGAAAAATTAGATGTAGATGTTGATTTTGATATGCCAAAAGAATTAGGGTTACACAATATTAAAAAAACATTTATACAAGAAGTATCAATATCAGAAACAAAATTCCATAGAGGTTCATTAAGATCTGGACAAAAAATAGAAGAAGATGGAAGTATTGTAATAATAGGTGATGTAAACTCAGGAGCAGAAGTTGTTGCAGCAGACAATATAGTGGTTCTTGGAACACTTAGGGGCCTAGCTCATGCAGGCGCAAAAGGAAATACAAAAGCAATCATTGCAGCCGGTAAGCTAGACACTGTTCAACTTCGTATTGCTAATATTGTTAGAGAAATTGACAGAGATGAAGAACCTTTACATAGACAAGCTTATGTTTATATTGAGGATGATAAAGTTGTGATTGACTAGCTCAAAAGCAACAAAATCAAACTAATAAAAAGTTCATCATCCTTCACACCTTCTTGATACAAAAAGAAAATCAAGCAAATTAACAAAATATCATCAAAATAAAGTTTCAAACCAAATAATTCAAAAAAACAGTCTGAACCAGAATTTGATTTTTTTGAATTATTTTTTTTGTTTGAATCATCACTTTCTGTATGTGAAGAATCAAAATTAATCGAAGAATTATCTTGATACTTATTAGAATTATTATGTAAAGAATTATGAAAATTACCATTATCCGTAGACTTAGAAAGATAACCTTGCTTGTTTGAATATGGTCTATTATAGTAATTACCATAATAATTATTATAAAAAAAGGGATAACGAAAAATAGGCATCAGCTTTTATCTCCTTTTTCATTTTTGAACAAATTAGAAATTTGCGTAATTTTAAACAAATTCACATATTGATCCAATTTTTTTTGCTTACTTTCTCTAAGATAAGGTTTTAGAGAATAAAGCAAATTGCTTCTTGGATCATCTTTTTTATTAAGAGTTTCCATAATAGTTTTAATTTTCAAAATAGTTTCAAAATCTATATTACTAGCAAAAGAACTATTGTTATTTTCGGAATTATCGGAATTTGAAGAACTATTTGCATTAGAAGAGCTCGAATTAGCAGAAGAATTATCTTGAGAATTGCTTTTTAAAATATTAGCTAAATTACCAATCATTTCTGGTGTTATATTTAGGTTTTGAGAGTCATTTTTGACATCTGAATTATTAGATTTATCAGAATTATCCGTATTATTTAGCATATTTTTAAAGTTATTAATAATATTTGAAATATTATCTTCTGCCATAAAACTCATCTCCTTAGGCTTAATTCATATTATTTTTAGAATTAAGAGCTTGAATAATTTTTTGCTTTTCCTCAGGACTTAAAATTTGATTTAGTTGATTAAGTCCATTAGATAATTGATTTTTATCCATCTTGTTTAACATATTCATTAAATAAGAAATATCAACATTATTCATAAATTTCACCTCTTTATAATTATATTATATGAAACATAGAAATATGTGTTAAAAATTTCTATTATATTACATAAAAAGTTACAAAAAATGTAAAAAAACTATTGCAAAAAAGCCCGAAAGGCTTTATAATAGTAAGTATGGTGTGCAATTATGTTCAGAAACAAAAATGTAACATAATTGTAATAAAAATTTAATAAAAAAGTCAAACAAAACCGAAAAAAAGCTTCCGTAAATATATAGAAGATGTCTTTCTAGAGCGAGAGCAGATTGAAGGTTAAAGTTATTGACTTAAAAATAGCTTTTTTTTATAATAACATAAGTAAAAAGTGTACAAAAAAAGGGAGGAATTTAATATGAACAGTACAAGAACAAATTTAATCAATAAAATTTGTGCAATTTTAGCGATATTTGCATTAACAGTTTCAGACTTTGTATTTGTTGGTAAATCAGCTGTAAGCTATGCCATAGATGCGGTAAAAACAAATAATGTAAATGTCGAATTTTCTGCGTACTTTCAAGATGAAAGCGGAGAAAAAATACAAAAAACCGAGGAAAATATAGATAAAAAACAATATCTATATGTTGATGTATCGGTTAAAAATGAAGGATATTTCAATGGAGAAATAAAGATTGCAGATGAAAACTTTAATATAAAAAGTGATGAATTAGATCCACAAGTAACAGAAATAAAAGACAATGTTGTTAAATTAAAACAAATAAATGCAGGAAGTACTGCAACAATCAAATTAGCAATAGAAGCAAAAAAAGAAAATACAGTAAAAGAAACAACATTAGCTGGAAAAACAACAGTGGAACTAGGTGGACAATACATTAACAGTAAAAATGTTGAAAAAAATAAGTTTATAGAAATAAGCGGAAAAGATGAAGTTGAAATAGATTGGAAATCAAGTGAAGAAACAAAAGTAGAACTTGATGGAAGATTATTAACAAATTCAGTATATGATGTAAATGGAGAAAATAAAAGATTAGTACAAATGCTAATAAATAGCAAGGCTACAAACAACAATTATCCAGTAAAAAATACTGAATTAACTTTAAATGTTCCAGAAAAAGTAGAAGCTGTAAAAGTAACAGCAAGAAATACAAATGGAACGAATAGCAAAGCTGAATTTGGAGATTCAAACTATGAATATAATAAAGCTGAAAATAAACTTACAATAAATTTATCAAATGAGGATAAAGAAAACATAAGCTGGGAAAAAGAAGCAAGTGATATATTTGTAGTAACTTATATTTTAAATAAAGATAAAAATATAGCAAATGAAGAAATCCAAATACAAGATAAAATAACATTATATGATAACAAAGAAATAACAGAAAACAAAAATGTTCATATTGAAGAAGAAATAGATGGTGTAATATCAAGTACAATAGAAAGTAGTGAAAATGAAATTTATAAAGGAAAGATATATACAGGAGAAGAAAGAGACTATACAGAAACAAATAAAATAAATGTTGATTATATAGAAGAATCAGAAGAAAAAATAGAAATAGAACAAAAAGAAGCTACATACTTAGAAGGTGAAAACGAAAAAGCAGCAAACATTCTATATAAAGAAACAAAAATTAGCAAAGACGAATTCCTAAAAATCTTTGGAGAAAATGGATATATAACAGTAAAATCTGTTGATGGAACAGTAATAGCAAACATAAACAAGAGTGCAGAAGCAAATGAAGAAGGAAAAATAGTTGTAACATATCCAGATGGACAAAAAGAAGTAAAATTAGAAACCAGCAAACCAGAAAATATAGGAACACTAAATATTGAAAATACAAAAGCAATATTAAGTGCAGGATATGGAAGAGATGAAATAAAAGGTCTAACAGGAATAAAAGAAAAAGCAACAACAAATAAAAAAGTTGCAGAAAAAGTAATAACATTAAAAGAAACAGAAACATCAGGAAATATAAACTTAGATATATCAAAAATTTCAACAATAGCAGATAGTCAAACAATAACAGTAAATGCAACACTAGAATCAAATGACGAAAGTAAAGACTTATATAAAAATCCAACTGTAACTGTAAAATTACCAAAAGAAATGACAGTAAAATCAGCTCAATATGCAGTATTATATAAAAATGGACTAGAAGTTGAAAGCACAAGTTCAGACAAAAATTCAAATGGTGAATCAGAAGTAACTATTAAATTTAAAGGTGAACAAGAAAAATATGATGTATCAGGTGGAACAAAAATTGCCTTAAAATTAGATGTTGCAACAAGCAAATTAACACCAAGCAAAACAAGTCAAATAGAAATGACATATTCAAACGAAAATAAAAATGAACAAAAAACAGCATCAGCAGATATAAACTTCGAATCACAATATGGAATAATGATATATAACCAAATTGTAAATTATAACAACAATGGAGACACAGTTGTAACAGTAGATAAAGAAACAGCTTATGGAGAATTAAGCACAAATGCAGATCAAAAAGATGTAACTTTAAATACAGCATTAATAAACAACTATGGAGAAAAAGTTTCAAATGTTACATTAATAGGACAAATACCAGCAAATCAAGATGATGAAAGTTATGTAGCAAAATTAAATGAATTACAAACAAATAATGGAAAATTAAAAATCTATTACTCAAACCAAAAAGATGCTAAAGCAGATGACCAAAGTTGGGGAGAATATAGAGAAGATGCAGTAAGCTACAAAGTTGTAGTAGATGAAATGGAAAAAGAAGAAGTTATAAAATTAAATGTACCAGTAACAGTACCAGAAAATCTAAAATACAACAAAAAAGGAAGCTTCTCATCAGTTGTAAGTTGTGACTATCAAGGAAATACTGAATCAAATACATCAAACATAGTATTAGCAACAAAAACAAGTATGGCAGAAAGTTCAGAAGAAAGAGTTGTAACAAACGAAACAAAAACAGGACTAAATACACAAATTAGTGCAACAGTTGGAAATGATAGTTTATCAGATAATGATAATATCTATGAAGGACAAACAATAAAATATAAAGTAACAATAACAAATAATACTGGAAAAGATTATACAAATGTTACAGTAAAAGCAAATCAAAAAAATGGATATGTTTGGAACTTGGTAGAAAAAGAAGGAACAAACCCATATTATAATACAACAACTAAAGAACATTTTTATGAAATTTCAAATTCAAATGAAATTACATTAGGAACAATTTCAAGCCTAAAAAATGGTGAAAGTAAAACATTTGAATATGAAGCTTCTGTATATATGTTAAATAATGAAAAAATAGATGGAACAGAAACTCAAGGAACTATAACAGTTGTTTCAGAAGATAAAGGATTAAATGAAACAATTTCAACAATAAAAAATAACATTAAAAGTGCAGAATTACAAGTAAACATATTCAATGGTTCATCAAATGAGATAGAATTAACAAGTGGTGGAACAGTAAAATCTGAATTAGTAATTAAAAATACAACAAGTCAAAACTTAAAAGATATGGATGTAAAAGTTGCATTTTCTAGTAACTTAACACCAGATGCTAATATAACTGAAGAAATCGAAGATAATGTAGCACTTAGTGGTGTTGAAACAGGAAAAGATGGAATATCAATAATGACATTAAAGGTAAATTCTATAAATGCAGGAGATTCATTAAAAATAGAAATGTTTCCATCAACACAGTATTCATTAGGAGAGAATAAAACAGAGGATGTATGGATGTTAGCAGAAGTTATAACATCAAACAAAAATAGCTATATTTCAAATAAATTAACAAGAACAGTAACTGATTATTCAACAAACCTAAAACTTGAACAACAAGGGGAATATGAAGATGGAAAAGCAATAAATGTTTCTACAGATAAATTAAATGATGGAGATAAAATTGGTTTTACAGCAACAATTACAAATAATGAACAAAAAGAACATAAAATTTCACTTGAATATAATATAGATAGAATGCTAGATGTAGAAAGTGCAAAAATTACTACAGAAGCAGGAGAAGAAGATATATTAGGACAATTATCATATAACAATTTAAGAAAAAATGAACAAACACTAAAACCAGGTGAAACAGTAAAAATAAATGTTGTTGGAAAAGTAGATGCATTAAATACAGAATCAATAACAAATACTTTAAAAGTTTCTGATGAAGAAAATGGTAGAAGAAAAGATGATGAATTAACAATTTTAGTTAATAAAACAGAAAATCCTGTAATTGAACCAGAAAATAACAATAATAATGGAAACAATAGTAACAATAATTCAGGAGAAAATAACAACAACAATAATAATAATAGTGGTGAAAATAACAACTCTGGAAATAATCAAAATAACAATAATAGCAGTAGTAGTGATGACGACGATGTAAGATATACTATTTCAGGATTAGTATGGCTAGATAGTGATAGAGACGGAAGAAGAAATAGTACAGAAGAATTAAAAGGAGACATCGAAGTAAATGCTATAAATGCCGAAACAGGTAAAGTCGAAGCCACAACAAAAACAGGTAACGATGGAACTTACAAATTAGACTTAGTAAAAGGAAAATACATAATAGTATTTAAGTATGATACAAATATTTATGGAACAACAACATATCAAGTAAAAGGTGCTAATGATACTGAAAATTCAGATGCAATTTCAAGAGAAATAACAATAGATGGAAACACAATAACAGCAGGAACTACAGATACAATAAACCTAGAAAAAAATATATCAAATATAGATTTAGGTTTAATTTTAAGAAGCACATTTGATTTAAAATTACAAAAATATGTTGGAAAAATAACAGTAAAAAATGATTCAAAAACATCAGAATATGCTCAAAAAGAAAATACAACATTAGCAAAAGCCGAAATAAAATCTAAAAACCTAAGTGGTTCACTTGTAGTAATTGAATACAAAATAAAAGTTACAAATACAGGTGATGTTGCAGGATATGCAAGAAACATTGTTGACTATATGCCATCAAGCCTAAGCTTTAACTCAAGTTTAAATTCAGATTGGTATATATCAGGAAACAACCTATATAACACAAGTTTAGCAAATACAAAAATTGAACCAGGAGAATCTAAAGAATTAACATTAATATTAACAAAAACAATGACAGATTCAAATACAGGTTTAGTAAACAACAAAGCTGAAATAACAGAAAGTTCAAATGAATTAGGAATTAAAGATGAAACTAACGAAAAAGGTTCAGCAGATGTAATCATAAGTGTAAGTACAGGAGCATTAGTAAATTATGTTGCAACAACAATAATTACACTAGTAGTATTAGCTGGATTAGCATATTTAGTAAACAAAAAATATTTAAGTAAGAAAATATAAGGTGGAGGTGAAATAGATGATAAAAAAATATAAAAATAAAATTATAACAGCAATAGCAAGTATAGCATTTTTAACAATTATATATGTATTAATAGGTAATGTCTATTCGCTTTACAATCCATCTAAAAGTCAATATATGAATGCTAAAGCAAAAGATTTGTTAGGTAAACAAATAGATATGGGTGGAGCTTTTTGGAATGGACTTGATAGTCAAGGAAATTTAACATGTTTCTGGCATAAAGAATCAGGATATTCTGGAACAAGTATGAATAACACAATACACTCTGTATTTGATGTTGGTTTTGATGAAGCAAAAGGAAGAATAAAGGTAGAATCAATTATCAATACAACACCAAAAAAATCAAAAACAGCTTATGCAGATGGTTCAAAAACATCAGTTGGTAGATTAGCAGCAGAAGCCTCTAGAGATGGTAACTCATTTTATGTACAAAATGCTTTGTACGAGGCAATAAAAGAAAGAACAGTTGTTAATGAATCAGCTATTATAAATGAAATGGAATGGGCAGGCAGTGGTACTAAAAATCCTGCCTCTCAAGGAAAAATAGATGAATATAATAACTATCAAAAAATAAAAGATATATCTAAAAGTACTGTAGAAGAAAAAGAAAAGCAAGTTACAATAAACAATAAGTCTTATACTATAATGGGACCATTCACAATATCTTTTGCAGGTAAAGGCATAAATAGTATTACAGTAAGTAGTGCAAAATGGACTAGTTCTTCAAATAAAGAAATATATTGGAGCTCTTCAGAGTCAACAGATAAAAAAGATTGGTCAAATAAATTTAATGAGGCAAAATCAGGAAAATATATTCTAGATGGTAAACAATTTTTCTTAGCAGTAGAAACAGCTAAATTACCAGATGAAGGAAATTATACTGTAAGTATAAAACAAGAAAAATTTGAATATTATAATGCAAGAATAGCAGTATGTGTTGGTAGTCAACAACAACAAACAGGATTATATGTTTATGACAACACACCACATACAGTAGATGGAGAAGTATCTTGGACTCTTAAGAGAAAAGGATTAAAAACATTAATAATATCAAAAGTTGATGAAAAATCAGGTAAAGAATTAGATGGTGCAGGATTTAAAATTTATGCAGAATTAAAAGATGGAACAAAAGGATGGGTATCAGGAGATGCTAAGGCTAAAAAAACATACGGAACAACAGCAACAGAATATTCTGCAAAAACAGAAATAAAAAATCTAAAATACGGAACATATTATATATATGAAACAAAAGCTCCAGATAATTGCGCATTAAGTGAACAAACAGGATATAAACAAGCCTCTAATGGTTCAACAGATTTAACAGGAGATTGGGTATTTGTAGGTTCACAAGCATTAGAGCCAGGTTCAGGCTCAAAAATTACTGTTAAAATTACAAACAAATCACTTGCAACAACAGAAATTATCAAAAAAGATAAAACAACAGGAATGGTTTTATCAGGTGGTAAATTCAAACTATACGCAGTTTTAAATGACGGAACAAAAGGATGGATATCAGGAGATGCATCAGGTGATAAAACTTATGGAGATACAGCTACGGAATACCCATCATCAACAAAAATAGAAAAATTAAAATATGGAACATATTATTTATATGAAACAGAAACACCAAGTGGATATGACATAACAAAACAAGATGGATACAAACAAACAGCAGAAGGATCTAGCTCATTAACAGGAGATTGGGTATACTTAGGAAACAAAGTAATTGATATAAATTTCCCAGAGGATGGAACATTCAAATTCGAAGCTGATAACAAGAAAGTTGTTGGAGGAATAGAAGGAGATGTTTGGGTAGATAATCCAGACCGTAAAGATAACCAAATAAATCATATTTATGATGGACAACAAAGTAATGATAAATTAAAAGAAGGAATAACAGTTAACCTTTACGATGCAAATAATAAATTACTTGCTACAACAGTAACAGATGCAAATGGACACTATAAATTTACAGAGAAAAATGCAGTATCAGATGAAGACAAAGACATTTATTATTGGGACTTAAATGGAGCATATGTAGAATTTATTTATAATAACAAAACTACATATAATGAAGATGGCACAGTAAAAGAACGTGGTTACGTAGTAGTAAATCCATTTACAGGAACAGATGCAAAAGTTAACTCAAAAGCTCAAGAATATGAAATGACAAAAGCAAAATTAGATGACAATAACTTAACAGGAGTTGAAGGAGCAAATCCTGGTAAAGCTGTAACAAGCAAAACAGTTGTTAATTTAGAAAATGACAAATTAGTAGCTGAAAATAATAAAGTATATGGAGACATCAAAGATAATAAAGCAACAGCAGACGAATTGAAAAATGCGCCACTTGCATATTACTATGATGAAGCAACATATAAAGTTTCAAATATTAATCTTGGATTACTAGAACAATATGATGCAGACTATACTGTAGATGAAAACCTAGCATATATTAAAATTAATATGAAAGGTTACACATATACATATAAATATGGTGATGCACCTGCTAGTGAATCAAAATATGTACCAACAGTAAATGAACAAAATTCAACAAAATCATATACTGGAAAAATATATCCAACAGATATAGCATATAATGTTGCAAACAATACAGACGAATTAAAAGTATATGTGGTATATAGTATTGATGTTAAGAATAATGAAACAATGTACTTAGATGACCTATATACAGAAGAAAGATTATATCTAGATTCATTAGTAAATTCATATGATACAAGTAGATATGAATTATGTACTAACGAAAATACATCAGATAAATCTGATTTTGCACTATGGAGTGATAAAGACGGAGTAGCAAGCTATGACGTAAATAATGAAAATAGTGTTTACAAAAATGGTATAGGAAAACAAGAAACAGAAACATCATATATCCAATTTAGAATAAAAGATGAAGCTTTAAGAAGAATACTAGAAAGAAAAGTAACTGAAGGTGAACTTGAAAATGCACCTACAATAGCTACAGCTTTAGGATATCACGAATATTTAAGAACAGATAATGTTTGGGTAAATAATGAAAATGTTAGAGACTTTGATGGAGCTAAAGGAACTAATATTTATCCAGTAACAAGTGAATCTAATAGCAAGAAATACTATGTACACAAAACAATTAGTAAATCTCGTAAATCATCAGCATTATATTTAAAACTATCACTAGGAGATAGAAGAAAGATTTCTGGTACAGTATATGAGGATATTAAAACAGAACAAAGTAAAAATGACAAAACAAACCTTGGAAATGGTATAATGGATGATAATGAAAAAAATAGAGCTCAAAGTGTAACAGTTGAATTATTAAATGCAGATAAATCAACAGTAACAAAATTATATGTAGAGGAATATAATAACAACCAATTAAATGTAAGTCAACCAGAAGCTAAAACAACAACACAAGTTGGTGGAACATATGAATTTGAGGGTGTTGTACCAGGATATTATTACATAAGATTTACTTATGGTGATGGTACACAAAAAATGGTAAAAGCAGATAATACAACTACAGACATAAGATCAAATGACTATAAATCAACAATTATAAATACTGAATCAAATGGAGCTGGAGATACAATTAAAAATGCTATGGAAGCTAAAGCAGAAGATTTAAATGCAATAACAGGAGTAATAGCTTCAAAACAAACAGAAGCTCAAAAGAAAATAGTTGAATGGTATAAATATTTAAATAATACTAACTATTCAACAGCAGCAGATGACTTAACTCAAAGAGCTAAATTTGATGGCTATAAATACAATGATGATGGAACAGTATATGATAAATCAGGAAATGTTGTAACAGACTATCCTTCAAACTTAAATGCATATACTCCAATGACAGGTATTTCAATTGAAAATGATGTAAATACATCTACAGATGTTCAAAAAGATACAGATACACAAAAACCAATTTTCGGAGGATTTAACTTTGGTTTAATAGAACAACCAGAAACAATAATAAAATTAGATAAAAAGATAACTAATGTTAAACTTACAGCACAAACAGGAACAACTTTAGTATCAGCTAACCCAATAGATAGAACAGCAACATATTTAACAGCACTAGATGAAATAACAGGCGGAAGTAAATATGCTAAATTAGAAATTGATCAAAGTCTAATTTATGGTTCTGCATTAGAAACAACATATGAGATAAAAATTGAAAATCAATCTGATAAAGAATATATAGAAGATGAAGGATCAGGAGATTACGGAAAATATTACTTATATGGTGAAAGAACAAGTACATCTAGGTTAAAAGCTGTAAAAGTAAATGAAATTGTAGATGAATTAGATAAAAAATACAATTATGACTCAACAAAAGCAAGTTCAACTGCAAGTGTAGTACATTCAGATGGAAATACAGAAAGTGTAGAAGTTTCAATTACAAAGAATAACCCAGATGGAAGTACAGAAACAACAAACAGCTTAAAGATGACTGGTTGGAAAGAATTTGAAAGTGGAGCAACAGAAAGTATGAGCTATACAGTAACATCATTATTATCTAAAGATAATGATACAGCTTATACAAACAAAGCAAGAGTAACATCACTTTCACTTGACAAATTAACATCATTAAAGAGTAGCTTTAATTGGGAACTAGCTAAAGATAAAACAACATTGACAATTACACCACCAACAGGTAGTGATAAGAGACCAATTTACTGGATTGCAGGAACTATAGGATTAATAGTATTAGCAACAGGAATTGTATTTATAAAGAAAAAAGCATTAAAAAAATAATGTGAAATGATAAAAAAACGGTATTCCGTAAGGGAATATCGTTTTTTTTTATTATGTAATTAAATTGTAATATAAACTTAAAAAATAGCTGTTGAAAATTGGTCAAAGTAGCTTCCGTAAAGAGATTTAAGAAGTTTTTTGTAATAATTCGAAATATACAAAAATGCCCATATTGAAAAAAAATAAATATCAAAATATAATGATAGGGAAGGGAGAAATGGCGATGAAAGAACAAATTATTAAATTTTTAGATAAATACATCATACCAGTAATAATAGGAATATTAGCAATAAGTGCAAGTATCTTTATCTCTAGAGCATTATATAATGAAGATGGTAAAGAAATTGTATCAAGCGTAAAAACTAATTTTAGTTTAGTAAAGCAATTTAATTATGAGGAAAAGGGACAAGAAAAATCTTTAATTGAGTTTAACTTAAAAGAAAAGCCATCATATACAGAAGATTACTATAGTCCTGTAAAAGAAAACTCTACATATCTAAAAATACCAGAAATTAATGGTATCATACCTGACACAATAGACGTTATTTCTATTTCTTCAAAAGCAACAAATGGAAAAGATGAACAAAGAGAAGCAAAATATGAATATGACAAAGAAAGTAAGATTTTACATATATATGACAGTAATGAAGCAAATGAAAAAGGGGAAATCTATAGTGGAAGTACAACAGATTATGATGAATATGAAATAATATTCTATTATAATCAAAAAATAGAATTAACAGAAGAAAATTCTAAAATTACTATGCCAGTACTTATAAGATATGAAAGCCAAAATGAGGAAATTGGAAGAATACAAGATTTAACTAATAATGAAATAACATTAGAAGAATCTGGAAACATTGTTTCAACAAAAATAAATACACAAGATATTTATAATGGATATATAAATTCAAATATATCAAATGGAACAAATTATTCAACAGAATTTTCTGAGAACAATAGAGTAATTGTAAGTAATTTAATTGATGATGAAATAACATTACAAGAAACAAATGAATTTAAAACAGAAGATAATGAATACAAAGAAACAAATGATATTACATATAAACAAATAAAAATAAATAAACAAGATTTAACAAGAGTATTAGGAAACGAAGGAACTTTACAAGTATTAGATAGTAATGAAAATATATTATTAGATATAAATAAAGATTATAAAACAGATGATACTGAAATAACACTAGATTTTGAGAATGAAGTTACAGGATTAAACTTCAAAATCTCAAAACCAGCAAATAAAGGAATAATAAGAATTCAAGAAACAAAAGCAATAAGTCCAAATATGAAAGACTTAAACAATAAATATGTAGTAACAAAACATCAATTAACAAGTGGAGATATAGAAAATAAATTAGTAAATGAAACAGAAATAAAAGATGCAGTTACTAAAGTAAATACATCTATAGATAAAACAGAATGGACAAGTAACATTCAAAATGATGTAAAAATAACAGCAACATTAGTAACATCAAAAAGTGATTGCAATTTATTTAAAAATCCAGAATTGCAAATTGAATTACCATCAGCAGTTGAAAAAATTGTAATTGGAGACAGCTATTTACTAAATGCAAATGGACTTAGCTTAAAAGATGTAAATGTTGTAGAAAATCAAGATTGCAAAAAAGTAATTGTAGCAAAAATTGAAGGAACACAGACAGAGTATTTATTTGATAATATGATAGATGGAACAAATGTAGTAATTCCAGCAACTATTATATTAAATAAAGAATTTACTAGCTACTCAGATAATATCAACATAAAATACACAAATGAAATTGGAAAAAATAATGAAACAGGTGTAAATCAAATTGCTGTTAATTTACAAGCAATAACAGAAACTAAAAAAGAAGATAAAACTGAGGAAGCAAATAATAACCAAAATAGTGCTGAACAAGAAAATAATGGTCAAGATAATAACAATCAACAAAACAATGGTAATGCAAGTCAGGAAACAGTAGTAGAAAATAATAATGAACCAGCAAGAGTGTTATCAAAAGTAGAAACTTTAAAACAAAATAATGGCTTAAGTGTTACAGCAACCGCACAAGTTGGACAAGAAATAGTATCAAAGGAAACAGGAAATGATTCTGAAAAAATAGATGACCAATCTGTTTTCGAAAGACAAGTCATAAAATATGAAGTAACAGTAAAAAATAACACAAATGAAACAATTAACAATATAGCAATTACAGGTGAAGTGCCTAATTATACAAAATATGCAACGGTAGAAAGTGGAAAACATTGGGATGAAAAATTGAAAAAGTATGTTTATAACATACAAGATGATTTAGTATACAATTATATTACAGATGAAACTGTAAAAAATTATCAATTTAAAAATATTAGTACATTAGAGCCAGGAGAGACAAAAAGTGAATATTATGAGGTTGTTGTAGGAGATTTAGAAAATGAAATAGAAAGTGCAGATATTTCTAATAATATAAGTGTAAATGTAGATAGTGAAAATTATGGTACATATACATTGAAAAATAAAATATTACAAGCAAAAATAGATGTAAAACTTAAAGCACAAACAAGTGGAACAGATAAATTTGCATATAAAATTGATTTAACAAATTTAACAGATTCGGATTTGAATAATGTTCACATTGAAACAACAGAAATACCTGAAGAACTAAAGTATGATACTTCTTTTGTAATATATTCAGAAAATGAAACTGATAATGGAAAAATAGAAGACAATAAATTTAAAATAGATATATCAAGTATAAAAGCAAATAGTTTACAAAGTATAATGATTCGTTTTTCAGGAGCAAATTACGAGGAAAACAAAAATCAAATAGAATTAAAAATGGCTGCAACAGCTACTGTTGATGGTACAGGATATATATCAAACGAAAATAAAATATATGCATATCCACAATATGTAAAAGCAACTATGTCTCTTGACCAAGAAGGACAAAATGTAAAACCTGATGATGAATTAACTTATAAAATAACAGTAAAGAATGAATCTAAAGTTAGAACAAATGTAACAATATCAGATAATTTACCAAAAGGCTTAACAGGAGTAGAAGCTACATATTTATCATATAATATAAAGGAAGAAACAGTTCAAGAAGGAGAATTCAAAAACGACATACAAAATTATGATATTGAAGAAGAAGCAAATTTACAATATGATTTAGTTGAAAACAAATTGGATTTATCAGTCAAGACAGATAGTCAAGATGACATTAGTATAACGACAGTAATTCCAGCTGGAAAAACAATAACTATAATGGCAAAGGTTAAAGTAGATGAGGTTGATCAAAATACAGAGATTTCCAATTTTGCAACAATATCAGGTGTTACAATAAATACGGTAACTTCTAATATAGTTAAAGTAACAGCTATTACAAATGTTGACTGGGATTATATTGATGGAAAAAAAGACGATATAGATGATGGAAACAATGACAATGATAACAATGATAATAACAACAATAATAATCAAGGTGACAATAGTGATGACAATAATAGCGGAAATAACAATGGTGGAGATAATAACAATAATAGTGGAGACAATAATGATAATGGTGACAACAATAATAATGGCAATAATTCAAATGCAACATATAGCATAAGTGGTATTACTTGGTTAGACGAAAATGGAGACGGAAGAAGAATAGAAAACGAAAAGAGACTAAATGGAACAACAGTAAAATTGTTTGATGCAGAAACTAATTCAATAGTTACAATAGATAATAAAAAGATGATTGTACAAGCAAACAACAATGGTGAATATAAGTTTGAAAATATACCAGCAGGAAGATATTATTGTTTATTCGAATATGATACATCTAAATATGAGATTACAAAATACCAGGTTAAAGGTGTAGATGAAGGGTTAAATAATGATGCTAATAAATCTCAAGTAACTATTGATGGCGCAGCAAAAGAAGTAGGAATTACAGATATTTTACAATTAAATAAAAATTTAGAAAATATAGATTTAGGATTAATTGAGAATAAAGTATTTGACTTAAAACTAGAGAAAAATATTAGTAAAGTAACAGTAAGTAATTCTAAGGGAGATAAAGAATATAGCTATAAAAATACTTCACTTGCAAAAGTAGAAATTCCAAAGAAACAATTAGAAGGTTCAATTGTAAAAATAGAATATAACATAATAGTAACAAATGAAGGAACACTTGAAGGATATGCAAATGAAGTTACAGATTATCTTCCAGATGGTTTAACATTAGATGATTCTAACAGCAATGGATGGACTGTTAATAAAGATGGAAGTTTAAAAAATACATCTTTAGCTTCAAAAACTTTAGCACCTGGGGAAAGTAAAACATTAAAATTATATTTAACAAAAACAGTAACAAGTAATTCTGTTGGAATTACAAAAAATAGTGCAGAAATAACAAAAAGTAGTAATGCTAAAAACTTAAAAGATGTAGATTCAACAGCAGGAAATAAAGTACAAGGTGAAGATGACTACGATTCTGCAGACATACTTATTTCTGTAAGTACAGGATTATAGAGAAATACATTGATAATTATTTTAATTGGTGGAGGAGTATATTTACTTATAAGAGTAATAAGAAAATATAATAAGAAATTCCCTACAATAATGATGATGATAATGGCAACAGTGTTAATTGGAACAACTGTTAGTAATGCAGGATGGTATGAGACAATTAACTGGGTAGGTGCTAACGGTCAGTTAAGTAATGGTTGGCATTGTACTTGGGAAGGAGCACACCAATGCGCAGTTGCAGATCATACCTATTGGTGTACATCAACTGGAAGCTATGTAACGAGTAGTAGTACATCAGTTCTAAAAACAATAACATTAACTAAAGAATCTACTTCAAAGAAATTTACTTATTTGAATTCTAGTTATAATATAGTTGGACCATATAAAGTAAAATGTAATTATTCTATAAAAGGTTCATCTATAACAGCGACAGTTGCTGGAACTGGATCAGCAAGTATTTGTGATGCGAGTGGAAATGCTATATCATGGACATCAGGAAAGAATAAAACATTTTATGTAAAAGTTCCTAAAACAGTAACAGCAGTAACAAGGGTTACGGTAAATGTTACAGTAGGTAAAGCTACTAAAGTAACTAAAAACTGGAGAAATGATTATAGTGCAAGTTGTGTAAGCATTTCAGGACAACACCAAAATGGTAGTAACCAAAATATTTCAACATCTGCAGGGGCTTGCCAAACAGCTGGAAAACATACAACAAGTACGACAACATCAGAAGAAGACGGCTCAAAATCAGTATCTTGGGGACCAGTATATGCAGGATCATTAATAATAAGAAAATATGATAATGAAAAGAAAAAAAGTGATGGCTCAGATTATGAACTTTCAAGTACTTGTGGAGCAAGATTTACGGTAAAAGACTCTGCAGGACATGTAGTAGCAACAAATGTAACACCAAAACAAACAGTAAAAGGATTACCACCAGATACATATACAGTAACAGAAACAAGTGCACCAAATAATTACAATTTAAGTTTACAATCATTATTATCGAGAACAACAACTACTAAATCAGCTGTTGTAAAAGGTGGAGATGGAAGCGAGCCAACAAAAGTTACATTTAAGTTCTACAATCAAAAATATGTAGACTTAGAGTTAAGCAAAGTTGATACAGATGATAGTACAGGAATAGAAGGTATAGGATTTACTATATATGATAATGCACACAAAAAATATATAAAATCGGACGGAAGTCAGACGAGTACGGCAACAACAATATATACAAATTCGAATGGCAAGATAAGTATCAAAAATATAAGAATGTATGATACATCTCAAACATTTACAGTAAAAGAAGTAGAATCTAAGAATTTATATTATAAGTCAGATAAAACAATAACAAAGACTATAAGCTGTAAGAAGGGAAGTTCAACCTATGAAGCAAAGGCAACAATAAAAAATAAAAAAGCATATTCTTTAACAGTAGAGAAAAAAGATCCTGATAAGACTGATCAAAACTTAACGGCATATTTCTATATACAATATCAAGATGGAACTTGGTTAACAAAAGATTCAAAATATCAAAATAGTCCATCATCTATAACAGTAACAAAAAGTTTAACTCTAGCTGGAATAAAGAGAGGTACATATCATGTTTGGGAATATAAAACACCAAAAGGATATGATATAACTCAACAAGATAATTATGGTTCAGATTCATCTCATCCTACTTGGGTAGATTGTGGATCATATAATGTTGGAGTAAATTCAGCAGGAAAAGAGGACAATAATGTCGCTAGCGTTAAGCTTACAAGAAACAATAAAAAATGGATAAGACATGTAACAGGATTTGTATGGCAAGAAAATCCATCTGGAAAAAGAAATGGATTTGATAATGTTTTCGGAAGTGGAGACCAAAAATTATCTGGAATAAAGGTAGAATTCATAAAGAAAAACGGAACAGTATTACAAAGTACAACTACAGGAAGTGATGGAAGTTATAGCTTTACATTCTTTAAACAAGTACTATATTGGGATTTAAGAGACTATATGGTAAGATTTACATTTGATAATGGTACATATTCAACAGTTAGAGCCGATTTAGCAGTTGAAAGTAGAAATGCATCACGAGCATTGGAAAGCCATGAATGGGGCAATGATAATTATGCAACAGGTTCAGGAATAGCAACTACAATACCAGATGCAAGTACATTAGAAGAAAGTATAGCGAAATATTATAATGATGATAATTATACAATAGAAACATTGAATTTAGGATTGATGAAGAAGGTAAATCAAGAATATTCAATAATAGAAAATCTTGATAAAGTAATATTACAGAAAGGCAATTACAAATTTACATACGAATATGGTAAGAAAGCAATTGTACAAAATATACCTCAAAATCCTGGTATATATGATAGGGTAGCGATTCAAAATTCATCAGCATCGTTTACACAAAAATTATATCCATCAGATATAGCATATAATAATACAGTATCAGAAAATAAATTTGAAGTATATGTTGATTACAATATAACAATAACAAATACAATGACAATAAATATTGAAGATGTATATATGGAGAAATCTTTAAATATAACATCATTAACAAATACATTCAATTCTGAATTGTATGAAATAAGTGATGGCAACTGGCAAGGAAATGGTGGAGGAAATGTAAAATATAAAAACTCAATAAGTCCAATAGGACCTGGAGGTAATGTAACAATTCCAATTCGATTTAAGGTAAAAGAAACAGGATTACAACAAATAATCCAAGGTTCAAAATATAACCCAAATATATACAAAGATTGTGCAACAGTAGCAATAGCAAACGGATACCATATATATGAAAGATATGATTATAGTTGGGGATATAAACCAAGTCCATATAGAGTAAAACATGAACATAGAACAGCAAATCAAGAATTAAGTAGTGGAACAATAACATTAAGATTAACTTTAGCAGAACAAAGAACTATTTCTGGAAATGTATTTGAGGACACTCAAACAGCAGAATCTGCGAGAGATCATACGAGAGTAGGAAATGGATTGTATGATAATAGTGAGAGAAAGGTAAAAGCAGTTAAAGTAGCACTTTTAAATAAAAATGATGAATCTGTAAGTAAGTTATATAGTACAGAAGGAAATTACTTAAGACAGGAAGGAAATATATGGAAATTTACTCCACAAGAAGGAGAAGTGGATGTAAAGAATGATGGAACATATGAGTTAAAAGGTGTAGTTACTGGAGAATATTATTTAAGATTTACATATAGTAATGGAACACAAGTTATAGTAAATGGAGGAGCAAATAATATAAGTATAATGGACTATAAGTCTACAATATTAACTGGAGCAGCAGCAAATTATTCACAAGAAAGCTGGTATTTAGATGTTATGGGAGGAACAAACTCAATTGCAACAGATAAATATTATATTGACGAGAATGGAAGAAAATCAGATACAGAGATAATAAAAATGAGAACGGAATCTCAAAAGGAGATTAATTATAGTTCAAAAGTAAACTTTAATAAAGGACAAATACAAGCACTTTCAGAAGCTATAGATGTAAACTTCGAATACTTAAAGGAACACAGCAAAGACTATGATTACCCATTCAAACCAAACTGTGCGGGAATGGATTTTGGTATAATAGAAAGACCACATTTAGATATACAACTAGAAAAATCAATAAAAAATGTAAAACTTACATTATCAAATGGAACGAACCTAATTAATGGAAATCCAGAGATAAAAACTGTATCAGAATTCTTAACAGGAGTAACCAAATCATATGCAAAAATAGAAACAGACTATACAAACTTATTTGGTTCTACTGTAACAGTAACATACAAACTAACAGCAAAGAACAAATCAGAAATAGATTATGCGTCAAGCGAATATTACAGATTTGGACGAAAAGGTTCTTCAGAACCTGTGGGTACAGCAGTTACAAAAATAGTAGACTATTTATCATACAAACAATGTAATTATGTAGATACAACAGCAGCAGAAGATAAAATAGATGTAACAAATAATGAATATACAAACAACGATGGCTACTCGAAAGAAAATTACTATGTAGATGGTGTTATGGAAGAAAATCAAAAGGATTATAAAGATCAAGTTTTAAAAGCAAGTACACAATATATAATACCAGAAGCAGTAAGAGGAAGAAACTCTGAGGCTGATTACACAGTAACAGTAAACAAACTATTACCAAGTACGAATACAACTGACGATTTAGGATGGCTAAGTTACTCAGAAATTATAGGAATAACTAATCCAACATACACAACTCAATATGTAAGTGCTATGGGAAGTTATAAGGCTGGAGATAGCCAAAAAGTTGCTCAAGGAGGAACAAGTGAAAATGATAACTCTGATTCGGCAATTACAATAACACCACCAACAGGTAAAAACAAGAGTTATACAATATTCATAGTAATAGCAGGATCACTTGCGGTAATAGCAGGAGGAGTTGTAGTAATAAAGAAATTTGTTCTATAATTAAATAAATAAAAATTGTCCTTTTTGGAAACAAAGAGGGCAATTTTTTCGTATTGGGACCGTTTCTTTTTCTATTGGGACCGTTTCCTTTCGCGAAAAGATCGTTTCTTTTTTCATTGGGACCGTTTCTTTTCACGAAAAAAACACTTGAAATTATTTAATATATATTGTATTATAATAAAAGAAAAATCAAAATGAAAAGAGGAAATAAAATGAAGAAAAAGATTTTGATAGCAATACTTATAATATTAATAATTTTAGCAGGTATATTTATAGCCCAAAAAATAAACACACAAAAATATAACTACGAAATAGCAAGTGTAGAAGAATACAATTACTACATTTACCAGGAAAATGATCTATATGGAATAATAGACAAAGATGGAAAAAAAGTAATAGATGCAAATTATACAAACATAGTATTACCAAATCCACAAAAAGACGTATTTGTATGTTACAATGGTCAAAAAACAGAAATAATAAATTCTAAAAATGAAAAAATATTTACAGAATACGAAGATATTGAACCAATAAAATTAAAAAGTGTAGCAAGTACATTAGCATACGAAAAAAGTACATTAATTTATTGCAAAGATGGGCTTTATGGATTAATAAATACAGATGGCAAAAAAATAACAGACAATATTTACGATTCTATAGAAAACTTATCACCAACAGAGGGAAAAATGTTAGTATCTAAAAATGATAAATATGGAGTTATAGATATAAAAGGAAATACAATAGTAAAAACAGAATATGATAAAATATTATCAGACGGATATTATACAGAAAAAGACCAATATAAAAAATCAGGCTTTATAGTATATGTAAAAACAGATGATGGCTATAAATGTGGATATATATCATATAAAGGAAAAACAATATTAGATACAAAATATGGTGAAATAGAAAGAATCAATAAAGAAGATGACAAAAATATATATTTAATAGCATCAGAAAACGGAAAAAATGGATTATATAAAAACTCAAAAAACATAATTCAAAATGAATATCAAGCTATGACATATTATGATGATAATGATATAATAATTTTACAAAAAAACAAAAAATATGGTGTAGCAAAACTAGATGGAAAAATAATTGTAGAAGTTGAGCAAGACTCAATAGAATCAAAGGGAATTTACCTATATGCAAAGGCAGGAACAAATAATAAAGTATATGATAATCAAGGAAATGTAGTAGATATAAACTATAATAGAACAGTATATAAAACAGAAAATTCAGATTATCAAATATCGACTATATTGAATAATAATATAACATATTATGGAATTATAGATAAAGAAGGAAACAAATTAGTAGATGAAAATTATAGATATATAGAATATTTATACGGAACCTACTTTGTTGCAACAGACGACAACGGAAATCTTGGGGTAATAAACAGCAATGGAAAAGTAGTTTTAGATATGAAATACAGTTCTTTGCAAAAAATAAAAGGAAAAAATATAATTCAAGCAGTAGAAAAAGGCCAAAATACAAGCGAATTTTACTCATCTGAAATGAAAGAAATTGCGAAAATAGAAAAGCCTGGAGTTCAAACAGAAAATGATGATTATATTGTAATAATAGATAATGAGGAAAAAATGTATTTTGATAACAATGGTAACAAAATTCAAGACATATCAAAATTAAAAAAAGAAAATTATCCTGATAAAATAGGAGATTATAGCAAAGAACAAGTAACAGTTGAAAATGTATATTATATAAAAAAATAGGATAGAATAAAAAAAGTAGCAAGAGTTTAAGAAGAACATTGCTACTTTTTTCTAATGTCCCATTGGGACCGGTTCTTTTTGGGACATTTCTGATTGGGGACGGTTCTTTTTCCGAAAAAGAACCGTCCCCAATCAGAAAAAAAGGAGATGATAATTAATGAAATTAGGTTTAGCTCTATCTGGTGGAGGAATAAGAGGAGCAGTGCACATAGGGGTACTAAAAGCATTTGAGGAACAAAATATAAAAATAGATGTAATAGGAGGAACAAGTTCAGGAAGCTTAGTTGCATCACTTTATGCAATGGGGTATAGTCCAGTACATATATATGAATTGTTTAAAAGATATGGAAAAACAATAACAAGTATGGGTGCTGGGTCTATTATAAATGGCGTTGGTGGGTATATTGTAAATAAAAAGTTTAATATATCTGGAATAAATGATGGAAATTCAATTGAGGATTTATATAACGAATTTGCAAACAGAAAAAATATTTATAAAATGTCTGATATGAAAATGCCTATAGTTATTCCAACAATTGATATAAAAGATGGTAAAGAATATGTTTTTACGTCTAAGGAAAAGAAAAATAAAAGTTATAATAAATATATAACAGATATACCAGTTGGTGCAGCTGTTAGGGCAAGTAGCAGTTTTCCAGGGGTATTTTGTCCTTATGAATATGAAAATCATATATTTTTAGACGGAGGAACAATTGATAATATACCTGTAAGCGAGGTTACAAAATGTGGGGCTAATAAGGTTATAACAGTAAATTTTGCACCAATAGAAATTACAAATAATAGTAATGTTATGGATATCGTGCTAAGAGCAATAGACATTATGGGAAATAAAATAATTGAAGATGATGTAGAAAAAAGTGATTTTATATTAACAATTGCAACTGATAATGAAATAGGCTTTTTAGATAGTAATCAAATTGAAAAATGTTATAAATGTGGCTATAAAACCGCAATGGAAAAGATGGATGAAATTCACAAAATTTTGTCAGAATAATATAATAAACTAAGCTTAAATGTAAAATATTATAAAAATAAGATATCTAAGAAAGCGAGGTTTGGGTATTATGAATACATATTACTTTGACAATGGAGCAACAACAAAAGTAAAATCAGAAGTAGTAGAAGAAATGATGCCATATTTTAGCGAGCATTATGGGAATCCATCTTCTGTATATGGATTAGCAAGAGATTCTAAAAAAGCAATTGAGGAAGCAAGAGAAAAAGTTGCAAAACTAATTGGTGCTAAAAAACAAGAAATTTATTTTATGGGATGTGGCTCAGAAGCAGATAATACAGCTATAAAAGGAATTGCCTATGCAAATAAGAGAAAAGGAAATCATATAATTACCACAAAAATAGAACATCACGCAGTTTTAGAGAGTTGTAAGTTCTTAGAAAAACAAGGATTTGAAGTTACATACTTAAATGTAGATAGCCAAGGATTTATAGATTTAAACGAATTAAGAAGAAGCATAACAGACAAAACAATTTTAGTAAGTATAATGTTTGCAAATAACGAAATAGGCACAATTGAACCTATAGAAGACATTGCTCAAATTGCTAAGGAAAAGGGGATAATTTTTCATACTGATGCGGTTCAAGCTGTTCGGAAATGTAAAAATAAATGTACACGAGATGGGAATTGATATGCTTTCTTTATCTGGTCATAAATTTAATGGACCAAAAGGAATAGGAGCATTATATGTTAGAGAAAATATTAATTTTGAGAAATTTATGAATGGTGGACATCAAGAAAGAGATAAAAGAGCAGGAACCGAAAATGTAGCAGGAATTGTTGGAATTGGAAAGGCCGCCGAACTTGCAGATATTGGACTTGATGAGCATATTAAAAAAATGAAAGAGCTTAAAAACTATTATGTCGAAGAAGTAACTAAGAAAATACCTAATATTAAAATAAATGGTGCGGTAAATGCCAGACTTCCTGGAAATAGTAATATTTCTTTTGAGGGGATTAACGGAAATGATTTGCTTTTAGAGCTAGATAATGTTGGAATTTGTGCTTCTAGTGGGTCTGCATGTAATTCTAAAGACCCAGCCCCATCTCACGTTTTGACTGCTATTGGTTTGAATGAGGATATGATTAGAGAGGCTTTAAGAGTTACTTTTGGGGAGTTTAATACGAGAGATGAGGTGGATTATTTGGTGGAAAATTTGGAGAGATGTGTGAAGAAGCTTAGAAAGTAGGGGAAAATAAGATTAAAAAGGAAAAACGTGATATAATCACGAATTTAGAAACAAAAAACGTGGTGAAATCACGTTTTTGGTTGATAAATTTTCTTTTTAGGTCTATACTATATATAGAAACCTAAAAAGGAGGTTTGTATTATGGATAGAAAAATATACCAAAAATTATTAGTATGGAAAGAAAAAATAGCAAAATGCCATATATGTTAGTAGGAGCAAGGCAGACAGGAAAAACATATATATTAACAAATTTTTGCAAAAATGAATTTAAAAATTATCTATATTTAAACTTAGATAGTATGCCAGAAATAAAGGAAATATTTGAAACAACAATTGAACCAGAAAGAATAATAAAAAGTATAGAGGCAATATTATCAATAAATATAGACATAGAAAATACAATAATATTTATAGATGAAATACAAGTATCAGAAAAAGCAATATGCTCATTAAAATATTTTTGTGAAAGTGAAAGTAACTATAAAATAGTAGTAGCAGGAAATTTACTTGGAGTTAAAATAAATAGGTTTAAAAGTTCATTTCCAGTTGGAAAAGTATGGATAGATTATCTATATCCAATGGATTATGAAGAGTTTTTGCTAGCAATAAATGAAAATAAATTACTTGAATTAATAAAAGAAAGTTATAAAGAAATGAAACCAATGGCAGAAGCAGTACATCAAAAAGCTTTAAATCTATATAATGAGTATTTATGTATTGGAGGTATGCCAGCTGCAATTTTAAATTATATACAGAATGGGAAAAATATAAACAAGTTTGAAAATCAAATATTAGAAATGATAATAACATCGTATTTAGCAGATATGGCAAAATATACTGAAAATATTGAAACAATAAGAAATAACAAAATTTACAATTCAATACCCGCACAATTAGGAAAAGAAAACAAAAAATTCAAATATTCGTTAGTTGAAAAATCAGCAAGAGCAAGGGAATATGAATCATCTATGGACTGGCTATTATCAAGCAATATGCTATTAAAATGTCAAAGTATAAAAACGCCTAAATCTCCATTAAAGGCATATATTGAAGATAATTTTAAAGCTTATTTAAGCGATATTGGACTACTTAGAGTTCTTTCAAAAATTTCTATAAATGAAATAATAACAGAAAAAAATATGTTATATAAAGGAGCCTTTGTAGAAAATTATGTTGCGGAAAATTTGTATTCAAAATACAGAGAATTGTATTACTGGCAATTGGGAAATGAATATGAGGTGGATTTTTTGATTAATATTGATGGAGATATAATTCCTATTGAGGTTAAAGCTTCTGATAATACTACTTCAAAGAGTTTAAATTATTATATTAGTAGGTATAAGCCGGTTTATAGTATTAGGTTGTCTACTAAGAATTTTGGAGAGGCAGGAGGAATTAAGTCAATTCCTTTGTATGCTAGTTTTTTGATATAGAAATAACCCCAAGGTATTAGTTGTAGCTAATGCTTGGGGTTTGTTTTTATTATAATTGAAATTACTTTATATAAAGTGTAGCACGAGAAGAATAGAAGGAATAAGTAAGAAAGGCTTCGTTAAAATAGCGAGAGGCTGGAGAATAGTTACCACGTAAATCACCGCCACGTCTAGCTCGATGGCTATCGCTGTAAGTCTCCAAAGTCCATTCATAATGACATCCGTATAAATCATATATATTATTTATTATATCGTTAGTATTACTCCCTGTTGTATTCATACTGTTTCTTTTTTTATTATCTGTATTCCCAACGTTTTTTCTATTTTTTGCCATCCAATTCATCATTGCATCATATTGGCTGCCCCAAATCATACTACTTACTACTTTATCACTATCTGTTGTAAATGTTTTTATTTTTTGGTACAATCCATACCAGCGGCTTGTTTCAATATTACTTGTATCTGTTGTTATAACATTATTAGCTTCTATACTTGCATTTTTAAATACAATTTCATTTGTTGTTTTATCCAAACCAGCTTCATATCGTGCAATATAAAAACCTTTGTACTTTAATATGCTTGATATCATTGCATTATACTCTGCTGTTAATTTTCTAATCGTTATTTTACCATCTACCGTATCTGAATCTCCACCATCATAGTTGCTTACTATATCTGGCTCTCTATATCCATCTGAATTGCCTAAATAATTTTCATTATTTGGATACAACAAATACCCATTACTCTCATCAAAATCATACAAAATTCCCTTATAATCATCTCCAACTTTCACAGCCATTGGAGTATAGGTTTTTCCACTTGAAATACCATTTTCACTACTAGTAGGTAAATCTGAGATTCTATTTGTATCCAAAACTACATCATCCACAGGAACCCAAACGAACTCACTTCCTTTTATTTCAACAACTACACCAGTATCAACAGTTCCTGTTATATACTTTGCACCATCAGGCAAAGCAAAATACTTACCAGCACCATCAGCAGTTGCCTGTGCATTAGGATTTTCACCATAACTTGATGGATTAGGGATTGATTTTCCAGCAGATTTAACCATTGCCTCCATTTGAACCATTTTATCAGATTCGTCAATTTGTGCCTTTTCTGTTTTTTCCTTTGCTTCTGTAGCTCTGTTCAAAATTCCATTTTGTCCAGTTAGCATACTAATAGAAATACCAGCTAAAATAAGCAAGACCACAATAGTAACCACTAACGCTATTAACGTTATTCCTAGGTTTTTCTTAAATTTATTTATCATTTTTTTCATCCTCTCGTTTTATAATTGATAAAAAATGTATATTACATCTTGTAATTAAAATATAACACATTTTGTACTCACTTTCAATTGCAGGAAGCAATGTAACTAAAATGTAAACTTAATGAAAAAATATAGTAATGTATGTAGTTAAAATAATAAAAAGCATAAAAAAATAAAAATGACAGATACTAATTATAATAAAAAAATGTACCAAAAAGACCCGGTCCCAATGGTGCAAGGAGGTAGCAAATGCAGCTTAAACAATTTATAATTCAAATAATAGAAACAATAATAGGTTCATTTATAATGGCAATGGCAGTATCATTATTTTTACTACCTAATGAGTTATCATCAGGAGGCTTTTCTGGAATAGCAACAATAATCTATTACTTATTTAAAGTGCCAATGGGAACAACAATACTTGCATTAAACATACCATTGTTTTTATTTGCAACAGTAAAAATAGGAAGAAGATTCTTAGAAAAATCAATAATAGGAACAATTAGTTTATCTGTATTTATAGATATATTAGACAGATTTGAGCCATTAACTAATGACAAAATTTTAGCTTGTGTATATGGAGGAATTTTAACACGGATTGGGAACGGCGCTAATTTTAAGAGCACACTCATCAACAGGAGGGTCAGATTTAGCAGGAATTTTAATAAAAGAATATAAGCCAACATTTAGAACTGGAAATTTAATAACAATAATAGATTTTGGAATTGTTTTATTAAATGTCATTTTCTTAGGAAAAATAGAAATAGGTCTATATTCAGCCATTGCTATATATTTAATGGGGAAAGTTATAGATATATTATTTGAAGGAATATATTTTACAAAATTGTTGTTTATAGTTTCTGATAAAAATAAAGAAATAGCTACTTTTATCGAAAATAATATAAAAAGGGGAGTGACAGGAATTTATGGAAAAGGAATGTATACAAATAAAGAAAAGCTTGTTTTAATGTGTGCTATTGGTAGAAATGATTTGGCAGAAATAAAGACGCAAATTAAGAAAATTGATCCTAAGGCTTTTTTGATTATTACAAATTCAAGAGAAGTTTTGGGTGTAGGGTTTAAGGAAAAGTAAAAAAAGCTAAAAATTCGTATTTTTAGCTTTTTTTTAAATATTATTTTGTTATCCAAAAAAATTGACAACCAAAAACTTTTATAGTAGAATAAACTTGAAAAATAATATATAATTGGAGGAAAAAAATGAGCAAAGGTAGAAGATATGACAACGACGCAAAGCTGAACTACAAAAAAGTATTTGCAGTCATAATAGCAATTATAGTAATAATAATTGCGATAATTGCAATAAAAAAACTATTTACAAAAGCCAAAAACACAAAAACAATAGAAAAAACAGACTACTTTGCACTATACAGTGAAAACAAATGGGGAGTAATCGATTCAAAAGGAGAAAACATAATATACCCAACATATCAAGAAATGTCAATCATAATAGATAAAAGTAAAGACGTATTTTTATGTATATATGATGTAAACGAAGAAGATGGAACATACAAAACAAAAGCACTAAACAGCAAAAATGAAGAAATATTAACAAATTACGACAAAATAGAGGCATTAGAAAACTATGATGAATCAGAAAACATCTGGTATGAAAAAAATGTTTTAAAAGTTCAAAAAGATGGCAAATGGGGATTAATAGATTTAGATGGAAAAGAAATAGCATCAACCACTTATGATAACATAGAAACATTAAAAGGAGTAGAAAACAGCATAATAGTAGAAAAAGACGGAAAAAAAGGACTTTTAAATGATAAAGGAAGCAAAATAATAGATACAGAATATTCAGACATCGAAAGTTTAGGAACAGATTACAAAAATGGTTATATAACAATAAACCAAGAAAAAAAATATGGAGTTATTAGTTTATCTGGAGAAAAAGTACTAGAAAATAATTACGAGAAAGTAGAAAACATATATGGAGAAAAATATTTTGTAGTAAAAGAAAAGGGAAAACAAATATTAATAGATAAACAAGGAAACAAAGTAATAACAGATGGATTTGACGAAATAGAACAAATTGCCAATAGTGGTATAATATATAAAAAGCAAAACAAATTCGGACTAATGGACTTCGAGGGAAATGTCAAAATAGAAGCTGAATATGATAGCTTAAAAGAAATAAATACAGACATATTTGCAGCAACAAAGGATGGCAAAACAGGACTAATAGATAAAGATAAAAACGAAAAAGTAGCATTTGAATATAAAGAAATAAAATATAACAAAAAAGCAGGAATATATATTGCAGAAGATGAAAATTACAATTCAAAAATACTAAATTCAAATTTTGAAATAAAAATAGAAGGAATATTATCTGAATTAAACACAGATGATGGCTATATGAAAATAAAACAAGGTGAAGAATATAAATATTATAATTTCAAATTTGAGGAAAAAGAAATTAAAGATATTTTACCATCAAATAATTTATTCTTAAGCAAAAAAGATGGGAAATATGGTTATGTGGATTCAAAAGGAAATGTAGTTATAGACTATATATATGATGATGCAAAAGAACAAAACCAATATGGTTATCTAGCTGTAAAAAAAGACGGAGTATGGGGGTCAATAGACAAAGAGGGAAAAACAGTTGTAGAACCAACATACAATTTAGATAATAATTTAGTAATAGACTTTATTGGAAAATGGCACTTAGGACAAGATTTGAATATGAACTATTATTGTGATAAATAACTTTTCTCATTGGGGACGGTTCTTTTCGCAAAAGGAACCGTCCCAAATCGGAAAAAAAGGAGTAAAAAAATGGAGCTAAAGACAAGATATCAATATACATATTTTATACAAACATTTACTATGAAAGAAAGTAAATATAGTAAATATATATTAAAATTATTAAGAGACCCAAGATTTAAGTTAAGGGTATTTAAAAAGGATAAGGATTTAGAGATATATACACATTTTCTACCTAAAATGAAGGACTTTTTGTTTAAAACATTTGAATTAGATGATAGAACAAAACAGGCAAAATTTGAAGAATTACCTATGGAAACAAGAGCGGCAGTTTTAAGTAGATATCCAAGTGTAACATTTGAATATGAATTAGAGCAAGATATTCAAGGTAAAACAGTAGATGAAAATAGTATATTTTTCAAAATACAGAAAATAGGCTTAGTATTGTTTAATACAGGAATATGCTTCTTATATTTAAAAACAAATATTGAAGGAAGCGAAGAATTTTCAGATGTTTTGAATTTTAATTATAAATTCAGAGACATAAATCAAGAAGGAAACAACCTAAGAAATTATGATAATATAAAAGTTCAAGCAAATTCATTTGAGAATATAGAAGCACTTCAAGATTTTATAAACAATATTACAGGACCTAATATAGAGTCATTAAAATTAAACTTAGATATCGAAAGATTTTACACATATTCATATACTTGTATAAAACAAGATGTATGGAATGTAAGTACATCTTTTGATAATATAAAAAATGACTTTTTAAAATATGTAAATATACTTTCAAATGATAGCAATACTAATTCTGTAATGTGTGAAAATTCAAAGGTAATAGGACTTTCTAAATATTCAAAGGTAGGAATTTCTAAACTTGGTGTAAATCTTTTAAGTTCGGACTGCGACATAAATAATTATACAGTATTGCCATCAGAATACGAAAATCAGTATTTTTATACATATATACTTTCTTTGTATTTAAAGGTTTATCTAAAAAAATTGAATTATGAATTCAAAGAAGGAAAAGATATTGAGGTTACAAGAAAGAAATTTATAGATTTTACTAAAAAATTATGGATTCAAGAGATTACATCAGATGATATGGGAAGTTTGTACTATACTTATATTAAAGATGTTCTTGAAATTGAGAAATTGTATAATGATGTTAAAAATAAATATAATATTTTATATAGTGAACTGAAGATTGAAAAAAATGAAAAATTAACAGGATTTATTGTATTAGTTTTGGTTGCAACACTTGTATTTAATATTGTTAATTTTATAATGAGTATGAAATAGTAGGGAAAGGGGCAGAGCTTCTTTCTCTTTTTTTAGGCTTATTAGTAAAACCTTTGAAAATTGACCAACAAAATTCTTGAAAATTAACCAACAGTATAGTATAATACATATTGTAAGAAAGGTAAAAATATGAGAGTTAAATGTGGAGTAGATATAATAGAAATAAGTAGAATACAAGATAGTATAGAAAAATTAGGAGATGCATTCCTAAACAAAGTATATACAAAAAAAGAAATAGAATACTGTGAAAGCAAAGGAAAGAATAAATATCAACACTATGCAGCAAGATTTGCGGTAAAAGAAGCAGCATTTAAGGCAGTATCTGAGGGCGTAGAAGACAAATTTGCAATATCATGGAAAGATGTAGAAACTGTAAATGACGAACAAGGAAGGCCTAAAACAGAGATATTGTTTTTAAAAGATAGAAAAGTAGAAAATGTAGATGTAAGCATATCACATTGTAAAGATTATGCAGTAGCTAATGTAACAGTTTTGTATAAATAGCTTCTGTTTAATTTATGAGTTGATGCACAATACAAAGGCAACTGTGAGAATAAAGAAAGGATATGATTAGCAAAGATGGAATATTTTGATACACATATACACCTAGATGATGAAAAATTTAATGAAGATAGAGCTGAAGTAATTCAAAAAATGCAAAACGCAGGTGTAACAAGATGCATCAATATGGGATGTAATATAGAAACATCAAAAAAAGCAATAGAATTATCAAAAAAATATGATTTCATATATTCGGCAGTTGGAATTCACCCAGAAGAACTTCCACAAACAGAGGAAGAACTGTGGAAAAGTATAGAGAAAATCGAGAAATTAGCACTATCAAATGAGAAAAATGTAGCAATTGGTGAAATTGGATTAGATTATTATTGGAAAAATGATAATAAAGAACTTCAAAAGAAAGCTTTTATAAAACAAATAGAATTAGCGAACAAATTAAATTTACCAATATCAATACATTCAAGGGAAGCGATAGATGATACAATAGAAATAATAAGAAAATACAAACTAAAAAAATTGGGAGTATTACATTGCTGCCCATTTAATCCAGAGCTTGTAAAACACGGATTAGAAGCAGGTTTGTATATAGCATTTGGAGGAACTTGTACATTCAAAAGCTCAAAAAATGCACCTAAAATAGTAGAAATGGTGCCAATTGATAGAATACTTATAGAAACAGATGCACCTTATTTAGCACCAGAACCTGTTAGGGGAACAAGAAATGATTCAAGTAATTTAAAATATATAGTTCAGAAATTGGCGGAATTTAAGGGCATAGAGTCAGAAGAAATTGCAAAGGCAACGGTTGAAAATGCAACAAAGTTATTTTTAGAAAATAAATAAAAGGAGATGAATAAAAATGCTAGAAGTAAAAAGAGATGATTTTGATGAAAATTTAGAGGACATAATGAATAGCATAAATGGAATTTTAAACAAAACAGGAAAAGGCTATGAAACAACAGAAGAGGATGAAGAAGAGAAAAATAAATAAATTTAGAAAGAGGGATTTAAAATGTTAAAAGAAGAATTAATGAAAGATTTAAAAGAAGCTATGAAAGAAAAAAATACAATAAAAAAGGATACTGTTCAAATGGTAAGAGCGGCAATTTTACAAATTGAAAAAGATAAAGGAATAGAAGTTGATGACAACAAAATAATAGAAATTATAGCTAAAGAAGTTAAAGGTAAAAAAGACGCCTTGGTAGAATTTGAAAAAGGCGGAAGAGATGATTTAATAGAACAAACAAATAAAGAAATTGATGTATTGGAAAAATATTTACCAAAACAATTGGGCAAAGATGAAATTACTAAGATTGTTAAAGACGTTATAGCTTCTCTTGGTGCTACTTCAATGAAGGATATGGGACCTGTTATGAAAGAGGCTAAAGCTAAAATTGGAGCTGCAGCTGATGGTAGAGCTATTAATGAGGTTGTAAAAGGGTTGTTAGGATAATTTTTTCTGATTGGGGACGGTTCTTTTTGCGAAATTTTCGCATTGTGACCGTTTCTTTTCGCAAAAAGAAACGGTCACAATGCAAAAAGAAACGATCTTAATACGAAAAAATGAATAAAATTGCATAAATAATAATAAAGTCTAATAGAGGTGAAAATATGGATATAATAAAAACCACACTATTAGGCTTATTTTTTGGCACATTTGGAACAACGTTAGGTGGAATAATAGGATGTTTCTTCAAAAATGTGTCAAATAAATTTTTAAGTTTCATACTATCATTTGCATCAGGACTAATGATGTCAATAATATGTTTTGATTTAATACCAGAAGCTTTGGGAATAGCAAATATACTTACTGTAATATTTGGCATATTTTTAGGAATAATAGCAATGATATTTTGTGATTTATTAGTAAGCAAAAAATTTAATCAAAAAAGAGAATTACAAACAAATAATTTACTAAAAACGGGAATTATTGTAAGCATTGGACTTGCAATACATAATTTTCCAGAAGGATTAGCAATTGGCTCAGGGTTTGAAGCATCAACAAAATTAGGTATAGGTCTTGCAATTGCTATTTGTTTACACGATATACCAGAAGGAATATCAATGGCTGTTCCAATGAAAAATGGGGGAATGGAAATTTGGAAAGTAATTTTCTATGTTGTATTATCAGGCGTTACAACAGGAATTGGAGCTTTCTTTGGAGCTATAATTGGAAGCATTTCTGAAACTATTATAGCAATAAATTTAAGCTTTGCAGCAGGAGCAATGCTTTATATTGTTTCAGGAGAATTAATTCCAGAATCAAATAAACTTTATAATGGACGAATGAGCACTGTTCGGGAATATGATTGGGTTTATTATTGGGATTTTAGCAACTAAAATTTAATTTTCATAAAAGAAAATGCCCATTTTATAAAATAAATGGAAAAAATTGCCAATTATTATTTACAAAATTTTCCAATTTTACTATAATATCTTTTATCAGCAAATTGCTAGGCACTATAGTAGAATATTTAATTTTATCTTGAAATAAAAGGAGGAAGATTATCTATGGATGCATTTTATAGCTTAGAAGAACAAGAGAAAATAATTTTAGAAAACCAAAAACTTGTATATTATCTGGTAAAAAAATTTAACGTAGTTCCGGATAATTATGAAGATTTTGTATCTGTTGGAACAATAGGTTTGATAAAAGCAGTGGCAACATTTGATGCATCAAAAGATATCAAGTTTGCAACTTATGCTGCGCGGTGCATAGAAAACGAGATTCTTATGTATATGAGAAAGGAAAAGAAACATTCTAGAGAAACATCTTTAGATACACCTTTAAATGTAGATTCAGAAGGAAATCAACTTACACTCAGAGACTTAATTGCACATCCAGGTGATTTTACTGATGAAATAACATCAAGTGATTTATTTGAAAAACTTATAAATATTGTATTAAATTGCTTATCCCCAAAGGAAAGATTGGTAATGCTTTATAGGATTTCAAATGTAAAACAGAGCGAGATTGCAAAAATGGCAAACATTTCTCAAAGTTATATCTCGAGATTAGAACGGAAACTGTGCAAAAAAATCAAGTCATATTTATGTGGCAAGGTTGAATGTAAGGAGATTTTCAAGATGAGTAAAGCAGGTGATACATATAAAATAAGCTTTTCATCGAAAGATGTTAAGCAGTTTAATAAGGCACTGGAAACGGTATTAAAAAATACGACAGATGCAAAAAAATTGCCTAATTTTAAGGTGGTAAACGAAGATGGGCGGATTAAAATCTGGATTCCAGCTTACCCAGAGGCATTTATATTTGTTGCAAAGATTATTCAGGAATTGGATAATTATTCAATAATGTTTATTTCAAATAAGAAAAAGTAATTAAATAATAGTTATTACCCCTCTTTATCTATTTTAGATAAGGGGGGAGCTTCTTTTTATATTTGATAAAACAAATATTCGCGAACTATTGACAACAAAAGACAAAAAATATATAATACAAAAGCAAATAAAAATGCTCGATTGGGACCAAAAAGAACCGACCCTAATGGTCCCAATTAAGCAAGTGGAGGAGAAAAAGAAATGCCAGAAATACTAAATGGATTAAATGATAAACAATACGAAGCAGTAGTAAACACAGAAGGACCAGTACTAGTAATAGCAGGAGCTGGAAGTGGAAAAACAAAAGTATTAACACATAAAATAGCATATTTAATACAAGAAAAAAATGTGCTACCATGGAATATACTAGCAATAACATTTACAAACAAAGCTGCAAACGAAATGAAAGAAAGAATAGCAGGTTTAGTTGGAGAAACAGCAAAAGATATATGGATGGGAACATTTCACTCAATATGTGTAAGAATACTTAGAAAACATATAGATCAAATTGGGTATGATAGTTCATTTATAATATTTGATACATCTGACCAAAAATCACTAATAAAAAAATGCTTAAAAGAACTACAAATAGATGATAAACAATTTTCAGAAAAAGCGGTGCAAGCAGAAATTAGTAATGCAAAAAACGATATGCTAGAACCTGGAGAATATGCATTTAAAGTGCATGGAGACTTTAGAAGAGAAAGAATAGCAACAGTTTATGAATTGTATCAAAAGAGATTAAAAGAAAATAATGCAATAGATTTTGACGATATAATAAATTTCACAATAAAAATATTTAATGAAAAGCCAGAAATAGCAAATTATTATTCATCAAAATTTAGATATGTATTAGTAGATGAATATCAAGATACAAACAAATCTCAATTTACACTTGTAAAAATGCTAGCAGAAGTAAACCAAAATATTACAGTTGTTGGAGATAATGACCAAGGAATATATTCATTCCGTGGGGCAGATATTTCAAATATTTTGAATTTTGAAAAAGACTTCAAAAATACAAAAATAATAAAATTAGAGCAAAATTATAGATGTACAGGAAATATTTTAAAAGCAGCAAATGCAATAATAAAAAATAATGAAACAAAATATGAGAAAAAATTGTGGACACAAAATGGAGAGGGGTCTTTACCTAGAGTATATTCAGCAGATAACGAATATGATGAGGCATCATTTATTGTTGAGCAAATTTCAAGATTAAAAAGAGAAGAAAATTATAAATATTCAGATTTTGCGGTATTATATAGAATGAATACTCAATCAAGAGCAATAGAAGATATTTTAAGAAGAGAAGCAATTCCATACAAGATGGTTGGAGGCCTAAAATTCTATGAAAGAAAAGAAATTAAAGATATTATTTCATATTTAAGATTAGCACAAAATCCATCAGACAATTTAAGTTTAACAAGAGTAATAAATGAACCTAAAAGAGGAATTGGAAAAACAAGTTTAGACCAAGTTGAACAAATGGCGAATCTTCATGAAACATCTATGTATGAAATAATTAAAAATGCAAATGAATATGGACTAAATAGAGTTTACTTAAAATCTAGAGAATTTGTTGATTTAATAGAAGATGCTAAGACAAAGAAAGATACAATGTCTGTTTCAGAATTTATACAATATATGTTAAAAAAATCTGGATATATTAAAGCATTAGAAGATGAAAAAACAATAGAGGCAGAAAATAGACTAGAAAACTTAGAAGAATTTTTAACAGTTGCAATGGAATTTGAGAAAGAAGAAGCAGAAAACACACTTCAAGACTTTTTAGAGGGAATGACATTATCTTCAGATATAGATAATGTAGAAGAAGCAGAAGATTCTGTAACACTTATGACTCTTCATAGTGCAAAAGGTTTGGAATTTCCAGTTGTATTTTTAGTAGGAATGGAGGAGGGAATATTCCCTGGATTTAGGTCAATTGGAGAACCAGAAGCAATAGAAGAAGAAAGACGTTTATGTTATGTTGGAGTTACAAGAGCTAGAGAAAATCTATTTTTAACATGTAGCAAAATGAGAACAGTATTTGGTTCAACAAGCTGTAATGCTCCATCAAGATTTTTAGAGGAAATTCCTAAGGAACTATTAGACGGATATGAGGACTCATTTGGAACTGGAATAAAAAAACAAAAAGAAGAAAGAGAATATGCTTGGACTTATGGAAACGGAAGTGGCGCAGAAGCCGGAAAAATCAAGTCATATAATATTAATGATATTGCTGGCAAAACAGTAGTTGCAGCAAGCTCTGTATTTGGAAAAGCTTCTAGTTTTGGAAGAACAGCAGAGAGTTTCTTAAGTGGACTTGGAAAATCTTCAGCAAGTGAAAGTGTTGACTTATCTAAATATTCTACAGGTGTTAGAGTATTCCACAAGAAATTTGGAGAAGGTGTTATTACCAAAACTGAACCAGAGGGAGAAGATTTGAAAGTGGATATCAGCTTTGATAAAGTAGGACATAAAAGACTTATGGCTAAGTTTGCGAAACTTGAAATTATATAGTATATTAAAATCCCAAATGTTAATTAATTTTTAGGAGCTTACTTAGCAGATAGAATTTATAGGAATTTTTAAGTATGCAAATTAAGTATAAAATAGAAGAATATAAGAAAAATTCCAAGAAAACAAAAGATAAGTACAAAGATTTGATTATTGAAAAAATAAAAAATATGGTATAAAATATAAAAAAATTTTGAGTATTAGGAGAGATAAAAGTAATGAAAAATGTACTTATCAAAATAAGGACTTCTTTGAAATTCTTTATATTAGTAAGTATAGCGACATTTCTTATAATTGGTGCTGTAATATTATTATATAAACCAATATATAGTGTTACATTAAATGGTGAACTTGTAGGATATTGTGCACAAAAGAGTAAATTACAAGCAAGAATTGATGATTTTATAGAAAATGGAAATGGCGATAATGGTAATGTAGCATTTGTAGAATTAGATGATATGCCAAAGTATAACTTATGTTTACTAAAAAGAGGAATAACAACAAATGATGAAGAAATATATCAAAAAATAGCAAAAACAGGAACTACATATTATAAATATTATGCAATATTAGATGATAATGAAGAAAAGTTAAGTGTATCTGATTTTTCAACTGCAGAAGAAGTAGTTAAAGGTCTAAAAGAAAAAAATAGCGAAAATTGTGATGATATACAAATAATAGAAAAATACGATACAGCTTTAGCAGATTTTTCAAGTGCAGAAGAGGCAATTTCGAACTTATATGAAGAAAAGAAAGTTGAACAAACAATTACAAAAGTTGCATCAACAAAAAGTACATCAAAAGTATCATCAAAAGGAAGTGGAAATGCATCAGGATTTTCAACATCTAGAAATATGTCAAGATCAACAGCATCTCTTGGAATTAACCTTATAAAACCAATTACAGGAACAATAACATCAAGATTTGGTTCTGTAAGTAGCATTAGGTCAGGAGCACATACAGGACTAGATATAGGAGCTTCATCTGGATCACCAGTAAAAGCAGCAGCTTCTGGAACTGTAATTTGGGCAGGATATAAGGGCTCTCTTGGAAATTTAGTTGTAGTACAACACACAAATGGTGTTCAAACATATTATGGACATTGTAGCAAAATTTATGTATCTAGTGGACAAAGTGTTTCTCAAGGACAAACAATTTCAGCAGTTGGATCTACAGGAAATTCAACAGGACCACATTTACATTTCGAGATAAGAGTAAATGGTGTGGCATATAATCCACAAAATTATGTATATTAATTTTTTTGAAATAGGGACGGTTCTTTTTTGAAAAAGGAACCGTCCCCATTTTTAAATATAACAATGAGCGAAAATTTTACTCATTGTTATTGTTACTTTAAGAAAGGCAGCAACTAAAATTCAACATCATAATTTGGAATGCTAATATAAGGAACTCCTTGGGTGTATTCCAAATCACGCCTAGTGATATCGAAATTCTGGTTTTCTTCGTCTATTGGCGATCTTTTTTCCCAATTTCCTGGAAAGGTATCGATGTAGCCACCGTAGCGAACAATAGGTTTTTCACGTATTGAAATCATACTATCACTCCTTTTGCCTTAATATAAATTAATAGTTACGTTCTGCTCCTTTCTAAAAAGTATATTTACGTTTTGTTTAAAAAATATAAACAAATTACAGCAAATATCTTTACATATTATAGCATTGTTTATAGCTATAATCAATATATTCAGTTAGTAAGTTATTCATAGAAATAGCAATCAAAGTATTGCTATTTTTATTTATATCTAGTAAAATATACAAAGAAAAAAGAGAAAAAATCTAAAAGGAGGGAAGGATATGCAAAAACTATCAAATGGAGTAGCAAATTACGAGGACTTAATAAAAGAAAATAGAATATATGTAGATAAAACAAATTATATAGAAAAAATGGAACAGCTACCAGATAAAACGCTAATGTTTCTCCGTCCAAGAAAATTCGGAAAAACACTATTTACAAGTACGCTAGAATGTTATTATGACAAAAACAAAGAAAATAAATTTGATGAGTTATTCAAAAACACATATATAGGAAAAAATCCAACAAAAAACAAGAATCGTTATTGTATATTAAGGTTCAATTTTTCAGGAATAAGCACCGAAACCTTAGAAGAAACAAGAAAAGGATTTAACAGAGAAGTAGCATCGTCTATAGAACTATTTGTAGGAAAATACAAAATGGACTTTTTTGTGAATAGAAATGATGAAGCTGAAGGAATTTTAGATAATTTATTCAAAGCATTTTTACTACAAAAGCCAAATGACAAAATTTATGTAATAATAGATGAATACGACCATTTTGCAAATGAATTATTAGGATTTAGAACAGATGAATTTAAAAATCTATTAGCCAAAAATGGAAAAATAAGAAAATGGTATGAAATACTAAAAAAAGGAACAGAAACAGTAGTAGATAGAATATTTATAACAGGAGTTGCACCAATAACATTAGATAGCACAACAAGCGGATTTAATATAGCAAGAGATATAACAAAAAACATAGAATTTAATGATATGTTAGGATTTAGTACAGAAGATGTGAAATACATAATGACCCAAATTGAAATACCAAAAGAAAAACAAAAAGAACTATTACCAATAATGAAAATCAATTATGATGGATATGTTTTCTCAGATATGATAAGGGAAAATATAGAAAATTATAAATTATACAATTCGAATATGACACTATACTTCTTAAATTTATATCAAGAACAACATAGGGTACCAGAGGAACTAGTTGATATAAATATTTTAAGTGATTATAGCAAAATAGAAGCGTTTATGGATTTATGTCAGAGTATGAATAAGCTAGAATTACTTGAAAAGATAGTATCTGGAGAAGATATAGAAAGTACATTAACAGAGAAGTTTAATGTTGAAATAGAATTTGGAGAAAAAGAACTAATATCATTGCTATTTTATTTAGGTTATTTAACAATAAAAGAAAAAGGATTTAGTAAGTGTAAGTTTCAGATACCAAATGATGTTATAAGAGAAATTATAAAGGATAGAATAGAAGTAGAAGAAATAAAATTGCCACAAAAAGTAGAAGAAGCACAAGTGGTAAATGAAGAAAATACAAACAAAATCAATGAACCTTAGTAGAAATTTCACCTTACAAGAACTCACTTACAGTCGTATCGCCATCGAGCACGGTCTTGAAAACGTACCGAACCCGCAAGCGCTTCAAGCGTTGAAAAACCTTGTAACCTTTCTGCTTCAACCGCTTCGCGACCGCTACGGCAGTGCAATCGCCATCACAAGCGGCTACCGCAACGAAACGGTCAACCTGCTGGTCGGCGGCGTTAAAAACTCACAGCACACGAAAGGCGAAGCGGCCGACTGCTACATCGCCGAAGGGCCGGAAAAGCTGCTGGAGATATTGAAAGCCTCCGGCATGCCTTTCGACCAGGCAATCCTCTACCGCCGCAAAAAGTTCCTCCATCTGTCTTATCGCGAAGGGTTTAACCGCCGGCAGGTACTTTACGGATAAATAAGAGACAACTGCAAAACACACCCTATAAATTCATACCATTAAAAATCTCCATGAAATTCAGCCTATTCATTCTCATCATCTTATTTTTCGCAAATTGTTCGAG
>ERZ825896.236-NODE-236-length-76281-cov-6.808189_pt1 | contig 76281 bp, 60 predicted proteins | sample MGYA00519858_ERZ825896 | MGnify/ENA primary metagenome ERZ825896 (study PRJEB31778, sample SAMEA3449214) | human gut metagenome | biome: human gut; feature: human-associated habitat; material: faeces | place: United Kingdom | collected 2010/2012 ... | reverse complement strand
CACTTGCTTACATCGATTCGGTGAATTAACTTTTTCATTTTATAAAAAAAATGCAACAACCACAAAAATAGAAATATGCATTGACAAAAATCGAAAAAGTGGTATTATGAAATGATTTAGCAGTCACTGCTCAATGGGAGGCATGGGAGAGAAAGGAGCGTTTTTATGTACCATTTTAAGTATGTCACCAAAGCAGAAGCGAGAAAAGTGCGAGAAAAATTGGAAAACCTTGTACATGAGGTTCAAGATGAGGTGCGAGACAATTTTACTTTGCAGTATTATTTTATAGGAAGCAGTGCGAGGAATATGATAACCTATGATCCAGCAACAAATATAGGTTTTGATTTTGATGTGAACCTCGAAGTAAATGATAATAAGAGTGCATATTCACCGGGGGAAATCAGAAAAATCATTATGAAAGCTTTTCAAAAACACTGCAGTAAGTATGGATATAATAAGTTTGAAAACTCAAAGAGGGTATTTACCATAAAGGGATATAATGTGAATAGCGAGAAAGTTGAACATAGCTGCGACATTGCAATTGTAAATAATTTTATAGACGAAGCAGGTACAGCGGGGCAGAAATATATTGCATTTGATAAAAAATCTAACTCTTATTCATGGCAACAGCAGTCAAAGGGCTTTAATCTTAAAGAAAAAGAAAACTGGCTGAGACAGCAGCCGGAGGCATGGAACGCGGTTCGGGAACGATACTTAAAAAAGAAAAATCAAAACCAAAACCTACATAAGCATTCGCGCTCTTTGTATACAGAAACTATCAACGAAATTTGCGAGCAATATGGTTTCGATGATCAACTGCATTCATCAGATGAAAAGGAAAATCAACAACGTGCAGAAGGTTTCTGCTCTTTACAGAACATGCCAATGATAAAAGGCAATTGCGCTAATACAGGTGCTATTAACAATACATGGAGGAATCATAATCATAACGGCGTGCATTCGCTAACGGAATATAAGATAGGAGGTTTATCATGGCACTGATTCAATGCCCGAACTGTGGCAAAGAGATCTCGGATAAAGCGCAGAGCTGCGTCTATTGCGGCTACATATTTTCTCAAAAAACAAAGAAAACATGCCCCGAATGCGGAAATGAATTAGAACAGGATGTGTCTGTCTGTCCACAGTGCGGATATCCGATGGATACGGTAGATACGCAGAAACCCGCAGAGGATGGAACGCAGATAAGCGTCGGAAATGATAATAAAAATGCGAATAAAAGCGAGGGGCCGAAGCGTAAAAAGAAGAAAATTGCGCTTGCGATTTTTGTTGTACTTTTGATTGCGGCACTGACCTTTGGATATGTGCAAAAACAAAGGAGCGATTATGCTGAAAATCTCTATCAGGCAACTTATTTTATGCAGGAGGGCTGCATAAAAGCAGAAGACATTTGCAATCTGATTCAAAAAACGTGGAACAATGCAATCTGGAAAAAGTCCGACAAAGAGACAAATAAATATACAAAGGTAAAAGGCGTTTTTGTTTCTGATTTTAATGATGCTCTTGACCGATTATTTGAAGATGAGGATTTTGTTGACCAGTTACGAGAAATTGTGGAAAATCAAAGTCAAGTAAATGCTTATGTGAAAGCTTTGCAGAATCCGCCGAAAAAATTTCAGGCGGGATACCAAAAAATTACGGAATTATATGAGGCCTATTTGAAGTTTACCAATATGGCCCTAAGTCCGACTGGATCGCTAAACTCCTTTGCGGAAGACTTTGAGGAAATCGACAAAGAAACCGCGGAGCTTTTGTCTGGGATGCAGGTGTATATAGAGTAATTCCGTTCAAGAGGCAGCTTTTTGCGGACTACCCGGCATATCACAACAACAGCCGACACACTGCCGAGATAACAGATGGTATCAATATATGCATAGGAAGAGCCGCGCATGGTAAGAGTAACGCTTACATACTCCAAAGGAGTATTGCGGATTACACTGAGCATGAAAAAACCGCCCAAGGCTGACAACTAAAGGCGGTTTTACTGTCATATAAGTCCGGCCGTCCGACCGTTCTCTTGACTTCATATTAGCACAGATTGCATGATTTTGCAATGTATATTTTTGATATCAAAACAACGGGATGTCGTAATAAATGTCGCAATAAATGTCGTAATAAAATCAATTTGCCGATTGCAAAAAATGCAACAACTACGGATGCCATCCGGCGCGCGAGATCATCGAACATCATAGCAGGGGAGCACTTTTATGAAAAAATACCCATCGCATCTGATTCTTCTCAAAGGGGAGGATCGGACGGCGGAAGTCGCAAAGTTTACATATGAAAAAGGCAGGCCGTTTGTACGGGTAACGTTTCGAAGCGGTGGTTCGTTTCGGTACAGCGCATCCAATTTTGCTGCCTTTAAAGGAGTGGAAACGAAGCTGCTTGACGGAAAAGCATTGCTCCTGGACGGCAATCTGCAGTTGGACGCTTACGGCGTGCAGGAATTCGGCAAGCATACGCGCGTCATTTTTGCCGATGGGAGTTATCGGACTGTGTATCACGATCAGGTGCGCGTGACCGAGCAAGCGGCTTGCCGCAGCAGAAACGGCTTCCAATACCTTTCTGAACTGGCTGAAAAAATCGGTTTGGTTGTGGAAGGACGCAATGTGCTGAAAGGCAGCTATGATAAGATTCAGGTCATTCCGCGCGTCAGTGTTTTGCGCGATTATCTGGAACGCATGCCGGTTCAGGTAAAAGCAAATATCAATCACGCGCTTGTTTATCCATTTGGCTTTAATTTGAGCCAAAAAGAAGCAGTGGAGCATGCGATCCGGAGCAAAGTCAGCCTGATTGAAGGACCGCCGGGAACCGGAAAGACGCAGACGATTTTAAATATTATTGCGAATGCGGTGATGCAGAACGAAACGGTTGCGGTGGTTTCGAACAATAATACCGCCACAGAAAATGTATACGAAAAACTTGAAAAATACGGCGTTTCCTGCATCGCAGCGCCGCTTGGCAAAAGTGAAAACAAAGAAAAATTTATTCTCAATCAAAAAATAGAAATTCCGGATATGGAAGCCTGGCGTATGGACAGAGAGGAGTATTCTCAGCGAAAGAAGAGCTTGTCGGATGCAGAAGATAAACTGAACCAAATGCTGGAATCTAAAAACAAGGTGTCCGTGTTAACAACAGAGCTTGATGAACTGGAAAGAGAGTACAAGCATTATACGAGCAGGGGCGAGGCACAGGAAACAGACGATATGGTTCACGAAGCCTTTTCGCAAGCGGCAGGCGCGCGAGCTGTCTTACAGCTGCTGACGGAATACGAATACTGCATGGAAAATGATATCCCCATCGGCTTTTTCAAGAAATTACTGTGGAGATTCCGTTATCGAATTCGTAAATTTGAATTTCTCACATGGCATCCGGACACTGTTTGCGAATCTTTTGAAAATCTGTATTACAGAAAGCGCATTGCTGAAATACAAGGCGAGATTGACGGTCTGAACAAAAAGCTTGCCTTGTATAACTTTGACGAGAAGATGAAGCAGTATACGGAAGATTCCATTCGCATTTTTAAGGCAAGCCTTGCAAAAAAATATCATAAAGCAAAGCATGCGCGCGTATACACAGCAAGCGACCTAAAATGCAAGGCGAGCGAATTTACGGATGACTATCCGGTGATTCTGAGCACCACATATTCTTTAACCTCAAGTTTGTCGCCGGATTATCTGTACGATTATGTGATCATCGATGAGGCCTCGCAGGTGGACCTCGCGACCGGGGCACTTGCGCTTTCCTGTGCGAAAAAGGCCGTCATCGTCGGCGACCGGAAGCAGCTGCCGAACGTGGTAGATCGGGAAACCAAAGCGAAAGTGGAACAGATCTTTTCGCAGTACGCCCTCCCGGAGGCATATCGCTATACGACGCATAGCCTGCTATCCTCCGCAGTGGAAGTTTTTTCGGATGCGCCGCGCGTTTTGCTGCGAGAACACTACCGCTGTCACCCGGAAATCATCGGGTTCTGCAACAAGCGCTTCTACAACAATGAGCTGATCGTCATGACGAAAAGCGAAGGAGAGCGGCCTCTTGCGGTGTACAGGACTGTAGCGGGAAACCATGCGCGCGGTCATGTAAATGAACGGCAGATGGATGTGATCGAAAAAGAGGTCTTGCCGTCGCTGCATCTGGCAGCAGGAGAAAATCTCGGTATCGTGACGCCGTATCGCAGGCAGGCGGAGGCTCTCAAGCAGCGCTTTGATCAAAAGCAGGAAAATATCAAGTCCGATACCGTGGATAAGTTCCAGGGACAGGAGAGGACAGCGATGATCTTCAGCACAGTAGATAACGAGATCGGTGACTTTGCTTCGGATCCGAACCGCTTGAATGTAGCAGTTTCGCGGGCAATCCAGCAGTTTATTGTGGTAACGGACGGCAATGACAACGACAAGACGTCACCGATCCATGATTTGATTGGCTATATTCAGTATCACAATTACGAGATCGTGGACAGCGAGGTCCGGTCGGTGTTCGATTATTTGTATCAAGGTTATGAACAGGCGCGGGAAAACGTGCTGAAAAGGTACGGACGCAGCTTCGATTACGACAGCGAAAACTTGATGCATGCCGTCATACAAGAGGTTCTTACTAAGGAGGAATTTGCAAAATATGCGGCTGCCTCCCATATCCCGCTGAAGCATTTGATCTCGGACGACAGCAAATTAACAGATGAGGAGCGCAGGTTCGCCCGGAACCGGAACACGCATATCGACTTTTTGATCTTTTCGAAGCTGGATTACCAACCGGTCCTTGCGGTAGAAGTGGACGGCTATGCCTTCCATGCGGCAAATGAAAGGCAGTTGGAGCGAGATGCGAAGAAAAACGAAATCCTAAAAAAATACAACATTCCTCTAGAGCGGTTTGCCACGACCGGAAGCAGCGAGAAAGAACGGCTGGAAGCGGCGCTGCGAAGAGTATGAGAAAACATGAAAAGAACGCTTGTTCTCTGTGCGGGATTGTGATAAAATAGAGAGGTCAAGAGGACAAGCGAAAGCGGTTAACCTTCCGAAATGCAAAAGGGATTTTGGATGGAAGGAAGGTGGTAATATGGTGCGAATCACAATTACCTTCGGTAAAGTGCGGATTACCATTTACATAAAAAAATAATCGCCCGGCTTGCAATCTGAGGCGATTATTTTAATCCCAATTGGTTAGCCGTTTTCAACGGTTTCCTCTTGACCTAATGTTAACACAAGCAAGCGAAAGATGCAAGGTTTTCGATTGAGAATTTTGCAAAAATTGCAGCAGACGCTTTGCGGAGTGCTGGGCTTGACAGAATTGGACGGAACGGTATTGATTGAAACGAGGATATTCATGTAGGAGTCATTATGAACACATTAGGCAACATTCTTTGGTTTATTTTTGGTGGGTTATTCAGCGGTATTCTCTGGCTGCTGGCCGGGCTGATCTGGTGCATCACGATCATCGGGATTCCAATCGGCTTGCAGTGCTTTAAGTTTGCGTCACTGGCGATGTGGCCGTTCGGCAAGGAGATTGTATATGGCAGCGGCATGTTTTCTCTTTTGGTGAATGTGATCTGGATCGTTTTTTTCGGTTTGGAAATGGCGGTCGCGAACCTGATCATCGGCTGCCTTTGGTGCATCACGATCATCGGGATTCCGTTCGGGAAGCAGTTTTTTAAGCTGGCGCAGCTGTCGCTGATGCCGTTTGGCGCGCAGATCGTCAGATGATAAAATAAAAGGAAAGAACAAATGAACATAACCTGGAAGCACTTATTTTCAAACATCATATTAAAGCGCGGCGAGGCTTATTACCGAAACGGAGATGTCACGCCCAAAAAAACTGCGGAGAATTCGAATACGAAGACGTTCTACGTGCAGGGGACGGATCTCTACATCGTTAAGATAGCGAAGGGCAAGGACTCGATCAAGAGTATGCAATGCGATTGCCCGTATGCCAAAAGCGACGCGCGCTGCAAACATATGGCGGCGGCGCTTTTTTGGATGGAAAAGAATGGTGACCTTGCAATCGGGACCGCGCAAAGCATTGCGCTGGCAAAAGCAAAAGGGACGGCAATGCAGAAACCGACAAAAGTATTTCCTTTCGCGCAGTCAAAGGACGCCGCAAGCACAGCAACTCCATACCAATATTACAGATTTGACAAGATAACCGAAGCATGCACATTCTATCAGGCTGACTTTGAAACAGCAAAAGCATTGATCCGGGATAAGCGTGTTCGCATACAAACAGTGTACGAAGGATTCCCGCATTACCTTTACAGACAAATTGAGCGCGAGTGTACCGTTGTCGGTGTGTATCTCGACACAAAGGGAAAAGAGCATAGTATCAGAGTCTCTTTTCGTAGGGAAAAGTTACTCTATACTGATTGCTCTGCGCCGAACTGTCCGGAGGGGCAGAGAAGATTTGCGCATTATAATATGAGTACCGGCGGCAGGATATGCGCGCATTTGACGGCCTTGCTGCTCCTGGCACAAGACTATGTCATAAAAAAACGACTGGGTGACGCGACGGATTTAGAGGCGCTCAGGCTGATCCGGGAATGCCGCGAGGACAACGCGATCAACCGTAAAATATATATGCCGGAACAAGCAGCGGCCAAGCCGATTCATCTGGAACCGCGGCTTGATGTCGAGGAAGACGGGCAATTAAATCTCACTTTCAAAGTGGGGGCTGACAAGCTGTATATCATAAAGGATTTATCCGAGTTCGTCAAGATTGTCGAGGCAAACGGCGAGATGCAGCTTGGCACGAAGAACCGGCTCTCGTTTGCGGCGGCGTCTTTTGACGCGGAATCGCTTGGCCTGTATCACTTCCTAAAAAACGAGGTGAAAGCGGCAGGGCTGCGCGGCATGGAGCTGTACAAAAAAATCGGGCAAGCTTACGAAGAAATCAAAAGCACGATCCCGCTGTACGGCAGAGCGTTGGATGAATTTTTTGTCTTGATGGAAGACAGGCATTTTCCTTTTGTACAAAAAACCGGAAAAAGCAAGAGAACAGGTGAGGCTGGATGTGCCGACAAAAGTCCAAACATCGCGCTTCTGATTGAGAATATCCAAGATTCCGACGGGAATTTTGACGGCATCCGGCTGAGCGGTGAAATCCCGATACTCGTCGAGGGCGCGGAATATCAATATTTTTTTGAAGACACAAGCCTGAACCGCGTGGTTAGCAAAGACGCGCGGATCCTGGAAGCGCTCATGAGAACCAATGATTACGGCAGTGTCAGCTTTAAGATCGGAAGGAGAAATCTGTCGGAATTCTATTACAAGGTATTGCCGGCCCTCGAGGAAATTGCAAAGGTGCAGATTCAGGACGCGCGGACTATAGCGCAATATCTGTATCCGGAACCGGAATTCAGCTTTTTTCTTGACGCGAACGAGAATGTTTTTACCTGTACTGTGAAGGTGCAGTATAAGGATCAGGTCTTTGAGCTGACAAAAGGGAAAATGACCGATGGCGCGCAAGCGAAAGACGAGGTACTTGCAGAGTATCGCGACCTTCGCGCGGAAAACGAGATGCTCGCACATGCGAGGGGGTTTTTCCCCTATCAAAATGATGAGGGCGCCCTTTGCTGTGACGAGGAAGAACAGCAGTACCGCGTGTTGGAAAGCGGCGTGGATTTTTTGCTTAAACTGGGAGAGGTGCACGCGACTGACAGATTTCAGCGCGTGACGATCCGAAGAAAGCCGCAGATTACGGTCGGCGTGCGGATGGAAAGCGACTTGCTGAAGCTGAAGCTTTCCTCGACGGATCTGACGGACGAAGAATTGATCGACCTCTTAAACAGCTATCGAAGCGCCAAGCGTTATCATCGACTGAGAAACGGCGATTTTATTCAGATGGAAGCAGACACCATGGAGGAGCTCGCTTCCTTCATGAGCTTATCTAAGGCGAAGCCAGGTGATTTTGTGAAAGGCGATATGAAAGTACCTGCCTATCGCGCACTGTATCTCGACAAAGTTTTAGAGAAAAATGAACTGTTTTACGCGAAACGGGATCATGCGTTCAAGCATTTGCTCAAGGAGTTTAAGACGGTAGCGGACTCGGAGTATGAGGTTCCGGAGTCGCTGCAGCATGTCATGCGCGGCTATCAGGAATTCGGATATAAATGGCTTAGAACGGTAGAATTCTACCGGTTTGGCGGGATTCTGGCAGACGATATGGGTCTCGGCAAAACGCTCCAGGTGATCTCCGTATTGCTGGCAGCGAAGCAGGAAGGCAGGCTGGAAGAAGCGCTGATAGTAACCCCTGCGTCGCTGGTATACAACTGGAAGGAGGAATTCGCGAAATTCGCACCGGAGCTTTCGATTGCGTTGATCGCGGGAAACAAAGAGGAACGGGAGGAACAGATCAAAAATGCGGCAGGCGCGGATATCCTCATCACTTCTTACGACCTGCTGAAGAGAGACATTCTTTTCTATGCTGACAAGACTTTTTCGTATCAAATCATCGATGAGGCACAATATATCAAGACGCACACGACAGCCGCGGCGAAATCAGTCAAGGCTGTAAACAGTCGTGTTCGTTTCGCGTTGACCGGAACGCCAATCGAGAACCGCTTGAGCGAGCTTTGGAGTATCTTTGATTTTTTGATGCCGGGATTTCTGTACGGATATGAGAAATTTCGAAAGGAATTGGAGATGCCGATCGTCAGGCACAAGGATGAAGCCGCGATGAACAAATTGAAACGCCTCGTGGAGCCATTTATATTAAGACGATTAAAGCAGGAGGTTCTCAGCGACTTACCGGACAAGAATGAGGAGATCTGTTATGTCCATTTCGACAAGAAACAGCAGAACCTCTACGACGGACAGGTTCTACATATGAAACAAATGATCGAGAAGCAGAGTGACGAGATGTTCCAAAAGAACAAAATGGCTGTTTTGGCGGAGATTACAAAAATTCGCCAGATCTGCTGTGACCCTTCTCTCTGCTTCGAAAATTACGACGGTGAATCCGCGAAGCGGGAAACCTGCATGGAGCTTTTGAAGAGTGCGATGGACGGAGGCCATAAAATCCTTGTATTTTCGCAGTTCCGCTCTTTACTTGAACTTTTAGAAAAAGATTTACAAAACGAAGGGATCGCATATTTTAAAATTACCGGTGAGACCAAAAAAGAGGATAGGGTAACATTTGTAAATCGCTTCAACCAGGATGAAACGCCGATCTTCCTGATTTCACTGAAAGCGGGCGGAACAGGGCTGAACCTGACGGGCGCGGATATTGTGATCCATTTTGACCCATGGTGGAATCTTGCCGCGCAGAATCAGGCAACAGATCGCGCGCACCGCATCGGTCAGACAAAGGCGGTCTCCGTATACAAGCTCATCGTGAAGGACACCATCGAGGAAAAAATTCTCAAAATGCAGGAAGAAAAAAGCGCGCTCGCAGATGAAATCCTCAGCGGACATGCCGGCGGCCTGATGCGTATGAGCAGGGCTGAGTTGCTTGAGCTGCTGTAATTGCGAGAAGAGAGTAACTTTCTCAAAAAAACTGAAATTTTCTCCAAAAACCTATTGACAAATAACAAAGGGATGTGTATTATAATATGTGGTTAGCGAGAGCTAACCAAAATTTGACGTTATGGTTAGCTAATGCTAATCCAAAATGAGAATCGAGGGAACTACAATGATGCCGTTAAATCTTGCGGATGCAGGCAGTGAGAACATCATCAAAAAGATCGGTGGAAGTCCCGAAGTCAAGAAGCATCTTGAAAATCTGGGATTTGTGGTCGGTGGCACCGTAACAGTCATCGCGACGGTAGCCGGCAATTTGATCGTCAATGTCAAAGAGGCAAGGGTTGCCATTAATGAAGAGATGGCAAGGAAGATCATGGTTTAAAAATGACCGCAAGAAGCCATCCGGTACAAAAAGTAATTTCATACAAGGAGGAAATAGACAATGAAAACGCTCAGAGATGCGAAGATCGGTGAAACCGTCAAGGTTGTGAAGCTTCATGGTGAAGGCGCGGTCAAACGCCGTATCATGGACATGGGGCTGACCAAAGGCGTCGAAGTGTACGTCCGTAAAGTCGCGCCGCTCGGCGATCCGGTCGAAGTCACGGTGCGCGGCTACGAACTGTCGCTTAGAAAAGAAGACGCCGGTATGATCGAAGTCGAAGTTGAATAGGAACAAAACGGAGGGGAAGCGATTCCCCTGATTTTCAGTTTTTCGGTTAGCATGCACTAATTAAATGACGAGCAGCTGCTGACCGACAGAAAGAGAGGAATTTAGAAATGAGTATCAGAATTGCCCTCGCGGGCAACCCGAACAGTGGTAAGACCACATTGTTCAACGCGCTCACCGGTTCCAACCAGTTTGTCGGAAACTGGCCGGGCGTAACCGTAGAAAAAAAAGAAGGAAAATTAAAGAAGCACGAGGATGTCATCATCACCGACCTCCCGGGAATTTATTCGCTTTCTCCCTACACGCTGGAGGAAGTGGTGGCGCGAAACTACCTGATCGGTGAGCGGCCGGACGCGATCCTCAACATCATCGACGGTACGAATCTGGAGCGAAATCTGTATCTGACGACCCAGTTGACGGAACTCGGTATTCCGGTGGTTGTTGCCATCAATATGATGGATATCGTAAAGAAAAACGGAGACAAGATCAATACCGAAGAGCTTTCCAGACAGCTTGGATGCAAGATTGTTGAAATCTCCGCGCTGAAGAACACAGGCGTGATGGAAGCGGCGGAAGCAGCGATTGACGCGGCAAAGAATGGCAAGACGGTTCCGATGCATACCTTCGCGGGCGTTGTTGAACACGCGTTGGCGCACATCGAAGAGGCTGCGGTACATAACATGCCGGAGGAACAGCAGAGATGGTACGCGATCAAGATCTTTGAGAGAGACGACAAGGTGCTTGATAAGCTGGCGATCGATCCGCAGGTTTTGGCGCATATCGAAGAGGACATCAAAGCAGCCGAAAAGGAAATGGACGATGACGCGGAATCTATCATCACCAACGAGCGTTACATCTACATTGCCTCCATCATCAAGGCCTGTTATAAGAAACAGAACAGAGGACAGCTCTCGACATCTGACAAGATCGATAAAGTGGTTACAAACCGCTGGCTGGGTCTGCCGATTTTCGCGCTGATCATGTTTCTGGTTTACTACATTTCCATGGTAACCGTCGGTGCAGCGGCAACAGACTGGGCAAACGACGGACTGTTCGGAGACGGCTATCATCTCTTCGGGAGGGGTACTGCGCAGTATGAAAAAGCAGCGGAGAAGTACGGTGACTCTGATCTGATCATCGGCGCTTTTGCGGACGCGTACGGCAGTGAAGCGATTACAGACGCGCTGGACATCGAAAGCGAGAACTACTCTGAAGCCGGAGCGAAAGCCGCGCTGGAAGAATTGGATTCTTTGGTTCCGGCAGACGCCAGCGTTTCCTACGAAGTAGAAGATGAAGAAACGTTGGCCACCGAAACCGTTGATGGTGTGACAAAGGCTGACTACGAGGCGGCAGCCGCGCAATATCTGAATACGGATTACAAGGAAGCCTACGGCGCGCCGGATACTTCCACCTACGGCACTTGGGTACCCGGCATTCCGGTTCTGATCGGCAACGCACTCGAGGCCGCGGGCACTGCGGAATGGCTGTCCGGATTGCTGCTTGACGGTATCGTAGCCGGTGTTGGCGCGGTCCTTGGTTTCGTTCCGCAGATGCTGGTACTGTTCCTGCTGCTTGCTTTCCTGGAAGCTTGTGGTTACATGGCTCGTATCGCGTTCGTACTCGACCGTATCTTCCGTAAGTTCGGTCTGTCCGGCAAGTCCTTCATTCCGATGCTGATCGGTACCGGCTGCGGTATCCCGGGCATCATGGCTTCCCGTACCATCGAAAATGAACGTGACCGTCGTATGACGATCATGACGACCACCTTCATCCCTTGCGGCGCGAAGGTTCCGTTCATCGCGATGATCGCGGGCGCGATTTTCGGCGGCTCCGCATGGGTCGCGACCAGCGCGTACTTTGTCGGCATGGCGGCGATCATCATTTCCGGTATCATGCTCAAAAAGACGAAAATGTTCGCGGGCGATCCGGCTCCGTTTGTTATGGAGCTTCCGGCTTACCACATGCCGACACTGGGCAACGTCCTGCGCTCCATGTGGGAACGCGGATGGTCCTTCATCAAAAAAGCAGGTACCATCATCTTACTGTCAACGATTCTGGTATGGTTCACCTCCTACTTCGGTTTCACAGACGAAGGCTTCAGAATGCTGGCAGAAGATGAGTTGGATCAGTCCATCTTAGCGGCCATCGGCAGCGCAATCTGCTGGATCTTCGCGCCGCTCGGCTTCGGCACCTGGGAAGCGACGGTCGCCTCGATCACCGGCCTTGTTGCGAAGGAAAACATCGTTGGTACGATGGGCATCCTTTACGGCGCGTCCGGAGACGTTTACACAACTCTGGCATCCGTATTCACGCCGATCAGCGGCTACGCGTTCCTGGTATTCAACCTGCTGTGCGCGCCTTGCTTCGCGGCCATCGGTGCCATCAAGCGTGAAATGAACAACGCCAAATGGACCTGGTTCGCAATCGGTTATCAGTGCGGCTTCGCCTATGTCATCGCGCTGATGATTAACCAGTTCGGCAACGCGTTTACCGGTCACGTGAACATCATCGGTTTAATCTTCGCGATCGCGGCGCTGGCACTGATCCTTTACATGCTGGTTCGCCCGTACAAGGAAGCGACAAAGCTGCAAACAAGAGTAAAAGTAAGTATGTAGAGGCTGTTTCAAAACCGTCAGATCGGTGTATGATAATAGCAGAAAGTTCAAAATGCAGGGAAAGGAGTCGGTCAAGATGTTAGATTGGATCACAGAGAATTTGAGCACCATCGTTGTATCGTTGATTTTGATGCTGGTTGTAGCGGTCATTATCCGCAAACTTGTCAGAGACAAGAAAAAAGGAAAATCCTCTTGTGGCTGTAACTGCGCGCATTGCGCGATGGCGGAGTCCTGCCACAAACCGGAATAAATCAAAACATAAACAAAAGCAGCGCCGCTTAGGAGCGGCAGGCGGAACGCCTGCGGCTCCCATGCGGAGGCTGCGGACAAAAGTGAATGCCAAGAGGCATTTCTCTTTTGAACAATGGTTAGCATATGCTAACTTAAAATCGAAAGATAGCAAAGAATCAGAGTAAAAAATGTAAAGAGGGCGTATCAGAAAGTACGAATGCAAGCATAAAAAAGAGACAAAGGAGTAGAGATTATGAGTGTAGTGATTATCGGCGGGAATGAACGTATGGTCAGGCGGTACGAGGATTTGTGCAAGACCTACGATTGTAGCGCGAAGGTCTTCGCGAAGACAGAAAAAGGATTGCAGAATTTTGGAAATCCGGATCTGTTGATTCTGTTTACGAGCACGATGTCGCACAAGATGCTGCATCACGCGAACGAACAGGCAAAGAAAAAGAATATCCGCATCGCGCGCTGTCCATCCAGCTCCATGGCGGCGCTGAAAAACGTGCTGGACAGTCATGCCGCGTCGGAAGCTTAAGGCAGATAAACGCGCGATATTTCCTTCATAAGGACAAAAGTGCGCATAACGAAATCAGAGATTTCTATGCGCGCCGCTTCGCAAGGTGCTTTTGCCTGGATTCCGGAAATATCACATGGCGATATTTCCTTCATAATAAGAAAATGCGAAGCGTCCGCGGGAAGGGGAAAGTCATTCCGCGGACGCTTCGCGTTTACCAATATGCAGGGACAGCATCCATAAAGGATGCGACTTGCGATGGTTAGTATTTTTCGAACTGTTCTACGTTTGTCACAAAGACGGTCGCGCCGCCGACAACGACCTGCGGCGCGGTATAGCTGAAGGCAGCAACGCTGGCTTCAGCGGCGCTCATCATAATCGGCGCGGATTCTGTGCGTTTCATGCAGTGGAGACGAATAACCTCCAGCGCGTTATGTACCTTTTCATCGTCTACCCCGATCAGCAGAGTTGTGTTGCCCTCTTTGAGGAATCCGCCGGAGGTCGCGAGCTTCGTAAAGAAGAAACCCGCTTCGGTCAAAGAATCGCAGACGCAGACCGCGTCCTTTTTATTGATAATCGCTGTAATCAGTTTCATATTTATTCACTAGCCTTTCTGCCGCGGGAGTGGAAACGGATGCGGCAACCGATGGAAGCAAAGCTTGCGCTGCTTGTTCTTATGCAGGAGCTGTCGCTTGCGATGTTTCCAAAATATCGACAAACGCGCCTTGCGGCGCGGCGCGCATAGAAATCTTCGATTTTGTTACGCGTACTTTTGTTACTGTTATTATACATGAAATTTCGCGTATTGAAAAGTATAAAACCGCAAAGATTTTGTGAAGGGCGTAAAAAAATCAAAGAACTGTGAATTTTTTTTATTATGAAGGTAATATCGCTTGCGATGTTTTCGGAATCCAGCCAAAAGCACCTTACGAAGCGGCACTCATGTGTAAGCGCCATGTGCGCATAGAAAGCTCTGATTTCGTTATGCATGCTTTTGTCCTTTTTGCCTACTTTCGGGAATCTGTCCGTTGACTTTTTTGAGAGAAGTGGTAAATTTAGCATAGAGCAGTTTGCTCTTTTTCTTTCGAAGAACAAATCTTCCGTTGACATAGAGATAGACAGGAAGCGAGATGAAGTATGAAAACAGTTTTCAGCATTTTTTTTAGGGACATCAAACGGCTTTGCTCCAATTGGGTCGCGGTACTCGTCGTACTTGGCGTGTGCCTGATTCCCTCCCTGTATGCGTGGTTTAACATCGCGGCCAATATGGATCCGTACAGCAATACGCAGGGAATCAAGATCGCGGTCGCGAACTGCGACCTCGGCGCGGAGAACGAGATGACCGGAACGCTGCGGGTCGGTGATCAAATCATCGAGAACCTCAGACAAAACGACGCGCTGGGCTGGACTTTTATGGATCGGCAGAGCGCCATCTCGGGAGTGCAGGCAGGTGATTATTACGCGGCTATCGTGATCCCCGAAAATTTCAGCGTGGATCTCGTCAGCGTATTGTCCGGAAATCTTGAGTCACCGGAGATCGAATATTATCTGAATGAGAAAAAAAACGCCATCGCGCCGAAGGTGACCGATACCGGCGCGACAACAGTGCAGCAGCAGGTCAATCAGACCTTTGTCGCGGTTGCTTCCGAGGCTGTTTCCAAGCTACTGGATGAAACGGTGTTTGAGGTGTCGCAAAATTTCAGCAAGACCAACCGCAAGGCTGCGGCGAACGTCCGCGAGGCCGCGCAGCGCATGCAGGAACAGGAGGAAACCCTGCAGCGTGTCGCGCGTCTGACGGAAACCGGACAGGATATCCTTGCGGATACCGAACGCGCGCTTCAAAAATCGAAACGCGCGGCAGCCAGCAGCGCGAGTACCCTAACGCTGAGCATCGATACGCTGACAGAGGTCAGACAGGCGATCCGCACGTTTTCCATCCGACTCGACGGCGTTTTGACACGCGCGGACGCGCAGCTGACGCAGGCGGGAATTACCGCTGATGAACAGATCACGCAGCTTCAAGCACAAATCACGAGCGCCGAAGAACGCGTCAAGCGTTTGATTTACGCGGTGCAGACGATCATCGAGCAAAATGAGAATACACTGGCTAAACTCAAAAACGTGAACGAAACCTATCCGAGCAAAGCCCTGACCGACGCGATAACGGTTTTGGAAACCCAAAACCAACAGTACCGCGATCTGCTGCAAAGCCTGCAGCAGACCGCAACGACGCTGCAGAATGCGTCCGCGCGTCTCGCGGACGCACAGCAAAGCATCGGCGGCGCTCTGCGGGCAGAGCGCGCGGCCTTGAACGATTCCAAAACCATCTTAACCGCGGAGGTGCTTGCACCGCTGCATCAGACCCTGGACGTTCTGGCGACGCAGGGCGGCGTGCTTTCCGGTACGCTTTCTTCGTTGGAGCCGACCATCGAACAGCTGCAGACCATTCTGGAGGAACTGAACAGCTGTATGGCCGCGACGCGGGACACGCTTACCGCGACGGCTGATTCCCTGCGGCAGGTTACCGATCGGGTGTCGAAAGTCGCCGATGAGATCAGCGCGCTGCGCAGCGCGGATTCGTACGCGCTCTATACAGAGTTTCTGACGGAACGGGGACTGAACGCGGAGGTCGCGGCGGAATTCATCTCTTCACCGGTAAAGCTGACGACAAAAAGCCTCTTTCCGGTTAAGAATTACGGTTCCGCGATGACACCGTTCTATACCAATCTGGCAATCTGGGTCAGCGGCATTGTATTGATTGCAATCTTCAAGCTGGAGGCGGATTGCGACGAGAAACTTCGCGCTTTCACGCCGACACAGGGCTATTTTGGGCGCTGGCTGCTGTTTATTACGGTGGGACTGGTGCAGGCAGTGATTATCTGCCTGGGAGATATTTTCCTGCTCAAGACGCAGTGTGAGCATCCCCTCGCGTTCATCGGCGCGGGACTTTGGATTTCCTTCGTCTACGTCAATCTGATCTACGCGTTCTCAATCACCTTCAAGCACATCGGCAAGGCGGTCTGTGTCATCTTGGTCATCCTGCAGATACCGGGCTCGGCCGGCACTTATCCGATTGAAATGACGCCGACCTTCTTCCGCGCCCTGCATCCGCTGCTGCCGTTTACCTACGGGATTAACGCGATGCGAGAAGCGATGGCAGGCATGTACGGAAACTTATATTGGAAAGACCTCGGCTGTTTGGCTCTGTATCTGCCGATCGCGTTTCTGATCGGGCTCGGCGTGCGTCTGCTCATGCTGAACCTCAATCGGATGTTCGATATCAAACTGGAGGAAACAGGTTTGATGCTCTGCGAGGAAAGCGGCATGACGCGCGAAAGAGTCAAGCTTTCGACGGCCATGCAGATTCTGGCGAATCAGGAAGAGTTTCGCCAAAAGTGGATGGAAAAAGCAGAGCATTTCGAGGCAAACTATCAAAAGTGGACCAAGATCGGGTTTCTGCTGATTCTGCTGCTGCCGACGGTATTTTTGGTTTTGATGTTCAGCGTGACCTCAAAGATGGTATTTTTGGTGCTGTGGATCTGCGCCATCATCGCGATCGCGACCTTCCTCATGATTTTGGAATTCATACATGAAAGCCTGCAGAGCAAGACACGTTACGCGCAGCGTTCCAGGGACGAGCTTTTGGATGAGTGGAAGGGAGAGCTGAAGCTATGACAGAGAAAAAAACTGCTCCGAAGCTGAGACAAAGGCTTTGCGCGGCATGGAAGCGCAGCGTGCGCCGCTTCCAAAACGCCTGTGCCAATATCGGCAGAATTTTTACCGGAGATCTCAAAAAAATCCGACAAAATACGATTGCCTGGATCGTGATCATGGGGCTGACGATCGTGCCGTCCCTGTACGCGTGGTTTAATATCGCCGCCAGCTGGGATCCGTACGGAAATACCGGTAATCTCAAGGTGGCGGTGGCGAATATGGACGAAGGCTATCGCGGCAATCTCTTTCCGCTGACGATTCATGTCGGCGACCAGGTGGAAATGAATCTGCACCACAATACGCAGCTCGACTGGATCTTTACCGACGAGGACACTGCGATTCAAGGCGTGCAGGACGGCAGTTATTACGCTGCCATCGTTTTGCCGGCAACGTTCAGCAGGGACATGATGAGCCTGTTCTCAGAAGAGAATATCCAGCGGTCGGACATTTTATATTATCTGAACGAAAAGGAAAACGCGATTGCCCCGAAGATTACGGACAAGGGCGCGAGCGCGGTTCAAAAACAGATCGATCAGGTCTTCGTACAGACGGTGAGCGAGATCGGCCTGGAGCTTTTGGAAGGACTGCGCCAGGTTTTGGACGAGGAGGAAGAAAAAGATGTGATGCTGCGTTTTTCCAAAAACCTCCGCGCTCTGGCAGAGGAACTGGAAGAAACCTCCGCGCTGACAAGCAGCTATGCTGCAATCACCGCGTCTTTGGGGAAGATTACAGACAGCGCCGCCGAAATGCTGCATGTCTCTGTCGGCAGCGCGGGTAAGGCACAGGAAGGCTTGGCGGAGGTTATGGAGAGCGTTTCCGGACTTTCGGGCGCGGTGACCGGCGCGAGCGAGGCAGTGAATCTCGCATTGCAGCAGACGAAGGAAAGCTATCAGACCATAGAAGCGCAGATTGACGCCGCGATGGACTTGTTCTATGGCGACAGCGAAACGGCGCGGCAGATTTTGACGGATTTATCGGTGAAGGTGGAAACGCAGATCGCGGCAACGCAAAAAATTCAGGACAATTTGGAGGAACTGAAGGACAGCCTGCCAAGCGGATCCGAACTTGCCGCGCGGGCGCTGGATACCGCGATACAAGGGATCCGGACCCAGATCGATATGCAGCAGAAGCTGCGTGCGTCTTTAGAAAAAACCGCGCAGAGCCTTTTGACAACGCAAACAGACATCGAGCAGCGCAGGCAGTCCTTAAAAGCGGAAATAAAAGAAAGCTACGAGGGAATCACGCAGCTGCAGGAGGACTATGAGCGAAATATCGAAGCAGGGCTCTTGCAGCTGATCGCAGAGTTTGACGCCTCCGGCGACGCGGCCATCGATCTGCTGAACCAGGTGGATCGCGCGGCGGCGCGGGTGGATGAGAGCAGTGGAGAAATCTCGCGAAATCTGGGTTCGTTACAGGCATCTTTGCGTGACACCGCGAAACTCCTGGACAGCGAAGCACGAAAGCTGCGCCGCGCGGCAGATAAGATCGAGCATGCGGTCGAAAGCGGCAAAATGGAAGAATTGAGCGACATTTTGGGCACCGATCCGGAAGAGGTCAGCGCGTTTTTATCCGCGCCGGTCAAGCTGAATACGACAAAATTCTATCCGGTACAGAACTATGGCTCGGCGATGGCGCCGTTCTATTCGGTACTTTCCATCTGGGTCGGCGGCATTGTGCTGGCAGCGATGATGAAGGTTTTCCTGGACAAAAAAAGACAGGAGGCGCTTACGAATGTTACGCCGACGCAGATTTATCTGGGCAGACAGCTTTTGTTCTGGCTCATCGGTCTTTTTCAAAGCGGTCTGATCTGTCTGGGAGATTTATATTTTCTTGAGATTCAGTGCGAGCATCCGTTCTATTTCCTGCTTGCCGGCTGGTTTACGAGCATCGTCTTTGTCAACATGATCTATACGCTGACGGTATCGTTTGGAGATATCGGCAAGGCGATCTGTGTCGTGCTGCTGGTCATTCAGGTGGCAGGCTCGGGCGGTACCTTCCCGATCGAAATGACGCCGATGTTTTTCCAGAAGCTGTACGTGCTGCTGCCGTTTACGCACAGCATGATGGCACTGCGCGAATGTATCGCCGGATTCTACGAAAACACGTACTGGGTGGAGCTCGGGAATCTTTGCTGGTATCTGGCGGCTTCCCTGCTCCTCGGGCTGGTGCTGCGCAAGCCGATCATACGCTTGAACGACGCCTTCAACGAAAAGCTGGAGGAAACGAAGGTAATCTGACATCGATGGGCGGTCATCCGCCGTAAATTTCTGTTGACATTTGCGGCGCGGGGTTATACAATAAATCTATTACAAATCTAATAGAAACGATGAGGAAGAGGAGTAGGAAATTCCGCGCTTTACAGAGAATCGGGGTCGTGGCTGAGAACCCCAAAGGTCCGCGTTTTTTTGAAGGTTGCTTCTGAGTTTCAAAGCAATGAGGGTCTGCTTCGCAGGCAGGACGGTGCAGCCGTGCGTATGGTGCGCAGGTGCCCTGTGCCTTGCCGAAAGCAGGAACAAAGGTGGTACCGCGGAATCTTATTTCGTCCTTTGCAGAGCCATATGGCCTTGCGAGGGACGATTTTTTTCTGAAAGCGTGAAGTCGGGAAAAAATTTTTTCTCGGGCGGCCGCATTCCGGCGAAAAGCTATCTCAAAGAAAGGAAATCTGACACAAATGGAAAAAAATTTAGCGAAGACCTATAATCCGAAGGATTTTGAGGATCGAATCTATGAAATGTGGGAGACTAACGGCGCCTTCCGCGCGGAGGTAAATCCGGACAAGAAGCCGTTTACCATCGTGATGCCGCCGCCAAACATCACCGGACAGCTGCACATGGGACACGCGCTTGACCAGACCTTGCAGGATGTGCTGACCAGATGGAAACGGATGCAGGGCTACAGCGCGCTGTGGCTGCCGGGCTCCGACCACGCCAGCATCGCGACCGAGGTCAAGGTTGTCGAAAAGATCCGCGAAGAGGAAGGACTGGAAAAAGAAGATCTGGGCAGAGAGGAATTCCTCAAGCGCGCCTGGGCGTGGAAGGAAGAATATGGCGGACGCATCACGCGCCAGTGCCGTAAGCTCGGCGACTCCTGCGACTGGTCGAGAGAGCGCTTTACGATGGACGAGGGCTGCAATCAGGCGGTCAAGGCAGCGTTCATCAAGTTATATCAAAAGGGTCTGATCTACCGCGGCAACCGCTTGGTCAACTGGTGTCCGCAGTGCGGCACATCGCTTTCGGACGCGGAGGTCGAACACGAGGATAAGAACGGCAAGTATTGGTACTTCAAATATCCGGCCGTAGAGCCGACCGCTGATTTCGACGGTATCATCGTCGCGACATCCAGACCGGAGACCATGTTCTCCGATGAGGCGATCGCGGTACATCCGGATGACGAACGCTACAAGGCGGTTGTCGGCAAGAAAGTCATCCTGCCGCTGGTCGGTAAGGAAATTCCGATCATCGCGGACTCCTATCCGGATCCGGAGAAGGGTACCGGCGCGGTCAAGATCACGCCGGCGCATGACCCGAACGACTTCGAGGTCGGACAGCGCGCGGGGCTTCCGGTCGTTTCCTGCATCAACAAGGACGCGACGATGAACGCGCTCGCGGGCAAGTATGAGGGACAAGACCGCTATGAATGCCGCAAAAACTGGATCGCCGATCTGGAAGCAGCCGGCTATTTAGTAAAGACCGAGGAAAAGGTCATTCCGATGGGCACCTGCTACCGCTGCCATACGGTCATCGAGGACATGGTTTCCGAGCAGTGGTTTGTCAAGATGGAGGAGCTCGCGAAACCTGCGATCGAGGTTGCCAAAAACGGCAAGCTCAGACATATCCCGGAGCGCTTCGAAAAGATTTATCTGCACTGGCTGGAGGGCATCAAGGACTGGTGTATCTCCCGTCAGCTCTGGTGGGGGCACCGGATCCCGGCTTATTACTGCGAGGATTGCGGAGAGATTGTCGTTGCTTACGACACGCCGGCAAAATGTCCGAAATGCGGCTGCACGCACTTCAGGCAGGATGAAGACGTATTGGATACCTGGTTTTCTTCCGCGTTATGGCCGTTCTCCACGCTCGGCTGGCCGGAAAAAACACCGGAGCTGGACTATTTTTATCCGACCGATGTGCTGGTAACCGGCTATGACATTATCTTCTTCTGGGTTGTCAGAATGGTATTCTCCGGCTTGGAATACATGGGTGAAGTGCCGTTCCACGATGTCTATATCCATGGACTGGTGCGTGACGCGCAGGGCCGCAAGATGTCTAAATCACTGGGCAACGGCATCGATCCGCTGGAGATCATTGACAAATACGGCGCGGACGCGCTGCGCTTCATGCTTTCCACGGGTATCACGCCGGGCAACGACATGCGTTTCACCGAAGACAGACTGGAAAACTCCAGAAACTTCGCCAATAAATTATGGAATGCCTCCCGCTTCGTCATTATGAATCTGCAGGACGATGCCGGCGAGTTCAAACCGCTGGCAAAATGCTGCGCGGACTGCTGCGGCGGGGCCTGCGCGAATACCACGAACTTCGCCGATATTCCGCTGCGGGACGAGGATAAGTGGATGATCAACCGCGTCAATGATGCGATCGAATACGTCAACAACGCGATGGAGCGCTACGATCTGGCACTGGCAGGTCAGCGTGTCTATGACCTGATCTGGAACGAGTACTGTGACTGGTACATCGAGCTGGTTAAGGCGAGACTCTGGGGCGAGGACGAGGAAGACAAAAAGGTCGTTCGCTTCGTCTTAGTGATGTGCCTGAAGAACATGCTCAAGCTGCTGCACCCGTTCATGCCGTTCATCACCGAAGAGATCTGGGGCTTCCTGCCGCACGGAGAGGACGAACAGGGGTATCTGATCAGCGCCGCATGGCCGGAAACGAGCCTGCATTATGTTTATCCGCAGGCAGTCAAGACGGTAGAGATGGCGATGGAGGCAATCAAGGCAATCCGAAACATCAAGGCAGAGAAGAATGTCGCGCCGTCCAAAAAGATCAAGGCAATCATTCTGGCGGAGGGTGAAAAAGCAGAGACGATGCGGCGCGGAGAGGCTTATCTGAAGAACCTCGCGAATATTACAGAGCTTACCTTTGCGGGCAGCAAGGCAGAAGTGCCGGCGGACGCGGTATCCGCGGTCATCGACGGCGCGGAGATCTATATCCCGCTTGACGATCTGGTAGATTTCGCCGAGGAGCTGGCAAGACTCGAAAAGGAAGAAAAACGCTTAACCGGTGAAGTGAAACGTTCGTCCGGTATGCTCGCGAATCCGGGCTTTGTAAATAAGGCACCGGAGGCTAAGATTCAGGCTGAGAAGGAAAAGCTCGCGATGTACGAGGAAATGCTCGCCAAGGTTTCCGCGCAGCTTGCTTCGATTAGGGAAAAATTATCATGACAAACAAAAAAGTATATGCCGACGGCGCCGCGGGCGCCATCGGCAAAATTCACGCGTTCGAAAAATTCGGCAGTATTCTCGGACTGGAGCGCATGAACGAATTGATGGCGCTGCTGGGCGATCCGCAGGACAAGCTCAAGGTGCTTCATGTGGCAGGCACCAACGGGAAGGGTTCCGTTTGCCGCTATCTTTACAGCGTTCTGCAGGAAAACGGTTATCGCACCGGCCTGTATACCTCACCGTTCCTTGAGGTCTTCAACGAGCGGATCGAACTGGACGGCGCCTATATCAGCGATGCGGATCTGACGGAGTATACCGATCGCGTGCTGAAGCAGGTGCAGCGCATGGTGGACGCAGGCAAGCAGTCCCCGACGGAATTCGAGGTCATCACTGCCATCGCGCTCCTGTATTTTTATGAAAAAGGGGCTGACTATGTCGTTCTGGAGGTGGGGCTCGGCGGACGCGGTGATTCGACCAATGTCTGTAAAGCGCCGCTGATCTCGGTCATCACTTCCATCTCGTATGATCATACGGATCGGCTCGGTGATACGCTGGCAAAGATCGCATGGGAAAAATCCGGCATCATCAAGGACGGCTGTCCTGTGGTAACCAGCGCGAAAGCGCCGGAGGCTTTGGAAGTGATCGAGCGGACGGCGGCTGAACACCATGCTCTGTTCTTTGAAACCCGGCGCATTCCATACAAAATCAAGGAGCAGGGGCTTGACGGCAGCTGCTTTGACGTTGATTTTCAAGGCGTGCTGTTTGAGGATCTTCGGATCTCCATGGTCGGGGCGCACCAGATCGAAAACGCGATCGCGGCGCTGGCGACCATCAATCTGTTGGAAGAGCGCGGCGAGGTTCGAATTCAAAAGGATAAATTATACAGCGGTCTGCGAAAAGCCAAACAGATCGGCAGATTTGAAGTGCTGACCGCGCCGGACGCGAAGCCGGTTGTGATCATCGACGGCGCGCACAATCCGGACGGCGCGAAGGTACTGCGAGACGCGATGAAGACCTTTTGCCCATCTCGTCGCATTTTGATGGTGACGGGTATGCTCGCAGACAAGGATACGACAGGAATTTTGCGAAGCTTCCGCGATATCACGACAGATTTTATCGCCACAGAGCCTGTGAATCCGCGCAGTATGACGAAGGAAGCGCTCAAAGACGCGCTGCAAACGCAAGGAGCGCACTGTCTGGCTCTCTTGGAGCCGGAGGCAGCTGTGGAGGAAGCGCTGCGCCGCAAGGAGGACTATGATGTCATCCTCTTTGCAGGATCTCTGTATCTGATCGGACAGATCCGCGGGATGCTGCGGGAGGCGGTCAGGTGAAGCCGGAACGCGGGCGTCTGTTTTTTCGCGCGCGCATCAGCGCTTACGAGCCGAATTGCGCGATGCGGAACAAGAAGAAGGGAGAAAGCCAATGAAATTTATGATGCGTACCACGAACGAATATGAGCGTTTGGTACAATTTTTTGTAAAAAACGGTTTGGAATTTGACGGTGATGAAGAGGTTGATACGGATATTGTCAAATGCTGGAAGATTAGCCAGGCAGTGCAGGAGGATCTGACCCATATTAAGGACGCGCATGCGGACGGCAGGGATGCTTTGGTCGCGGGCTGTGTGCTGGCGCTGCGGGAAGGCCGCTATATCATCGACGGGATTGCGGTTGATCCGGCGCTGCGCAAGGCTGGACTCGGCAAAATGCTGGTGGATAAGGTGAAACAAGAGGTACTGGCAAGAGGCGGCAACGCAATTTATCTGGTTGCCAGAGCACCGGGATTTTTTAGAAAACTTGGATTTGAAACCATCGCGCCGCAGGACGCGCCGAATTTCTTTGAATGCAAGCAATGTCCGCAGTATCAGGTCAGCTGCCATCCGGAAGTCATGAAGCTGACGCTTTCCGGCGCGGAGAGCGCAAAGTGAACGAACGCGCGAGCAAGGAAACGCCATCAAAGGGGCAGGAGGCAGGCAGTATGGAAAACGCCGAAATGAATTACAGCAGGCTGCTGCAGGCAATTTTGGATATTGCCGAGGAAATGCTGGTGGCCGGCGCGGAGGTCAGCCGCGTGGAGGACAGTGTAGAGCGCATGTGCGGGGCGTATGGCTGCGACCGTATCAATGTCTTTGTCATTACCTCCAATATTCAGGTGACGATGGAAGCGCCGGACGGAGAAATCCTCACGCAGATTCGCAGAATTATCAGAAATGATGTCAATTTTGACCGATTGGATTATCTGAATGACTTGTCGCGGTATATCTGCGCAGAAACGCCGTCCCTTGCACAGCTCAACGAGAAATTTGACGGCGTCATGAATCGGAAGATCTATTCCGTATGGATGAAATACGTATCGGCAATTTTCATCGCGGGCGGGTTCGCGGTATTCTTCGGCGGACAGCTGCTCGACGGCGCGGCATCCGCGCTGGTCGGCATCGCGGTCATCTGGCTTTTGAACGCGTTGAGCAAACGGGATCATAATCTGCTTGCGACGAATTTTGTGGTATCGTTCGCCGCGGGACTTTTGTCGATCACACTGGTTCATTTTGGGATAGGTATCCATGTAGACAAAATTATGATCGGCGCGATTATGATTCAAATTCCGGGTATTTCCATGACAAACGCGGTTCGCGATATGCTGACGGGAGATTTGGCAACGGGGCTTCTGCGGCTGGTCAACTCCCTGCTGCTGGCGGCTGTCATCGCTTGCGGCTTCGCATTGTCTATCTTGCTGACAGGAGGCGGTATCCTATGATGTTACAAATTTTTTCGGCCTTTCTCGGTTCTGTAGGCTTCGCGCTTTTCTTCAATATGAAGGGAAAACAGCTTGCGGCAGCCGGTATCGGCGGCGCACTGACCTGGATCGTTTATCTTTTGGCGCAGCCGGGGTTTGACGACTATTTTGTTCCCTACCTGATTGCATCGCTTTTTGTCGGTCTTTTCGCGGAGATTATGGCGCGCGTCGGCAAGGCGCCGGCGACGATTTTTTTGACCACAGCGGCAGTACCGCTGATTCCGGGAAGCGGGCTGTATTACACGATGCTTGGCATTGTCGAAAAGAACGAGGAGGTCATGCTCACCAACGCCAACAACACCATCACCATCGCACTCGCGATTGCCCTTGGCTTCATCATCACCGCCATCGCCAGCAAGTACTGGGTCTATATCAAAAACCGTAAATCGACGTAGGCTTTTCGAAGCCTACGTTTTCAATTCCATTTATTAAACGATCTATTTTCTATTTTTGGAAATTGTTGTGTGAAAATATGTAGTGGTGCTACTCTTGCCTCTTATATACAGGAAAAGGGTAAAATTTTAGTTTCTTGTTCGTAAAGCAAAAGGTTCTTTCTAATTTAGTCGAGAAAAAATAGAAAGATTGACAGAAAAACGTAAATACACTAGAATAATATCCAGATGATAAGTATAAAAAATCATGGACTTTTTGTTTAGTATACAACGAATAAGGACCATAAATTAGGATGTTTTTTAATACAGGGAGAAAATCAACATGGCAGTTTTAAGATGTAAACATTGTAATTCAGAGTTAGATAAAGAAATGCTTGACGCAAAAATATGCTTTAATTGTGGCGAAGCTATTGACGAAAGCATTGTACTGTCGACGGTAGCAAGGAAAATAATGGGAGCAAACCAGGAGAATGAGAATATACAGTTTAAAGAGCAAGATGGAAAAATTGTTTGTGGATATTGCGGAAAACCTCTGTACAAGAATACTCTTGAAGAATACGTATGTTCGTACTGCCAAGAATACATAGATACTTCTGAAATGTCTGAAGACGTTATATCTAAGATCCTTTCTCAAACTGAAACAGAAGAAAAGAGACTAGCGGAGATTGCAGAGCAGCAAAAAAACATAAAGGTAAAAAATATAATAGTAACAACTGGAGATTTAAAGGAAGACTATGACGTAATCGGACCAGTTTATTTTCAGCTGTCTAATAAAGGTATTTTTAGCAGTTCATATGATAAGCTATACGTAGAGTATATCAAAGAAATTGAATCACTTAAAGCATCAGGACTAATGTCTGATAAACAAGGGCATATCGATTGGGGTTGGCTATTGTATGGTGAGTTTTCAGCAGGACAAAATAAGTTTGAAATTTCATTTTATATAGCAGTGCAAGAACTAAAAAAAAGAGCAAGAATAATGGGGGCAGATGCAATTGTTGCAATGAAACAAGACATTGACCTAGATACAAATGGCTTTACATGGTTCTATTTACAAATGTATGGCACTGCAGTGAAATTAAAAGAAAAATTGGATTAGTTAAATTTTAGAAGTGTAGATGAAAGCTTTTTAAGCACATTATTATCAGTTGATTAAATAGTGGGCTAAGAGATGCAAAATCGCAGAGCCGGCTGTTAAGAAAATGTATGAAAATGTACGATAAGGCGAGATTTTGTTGACGCAAAGAGAAAAATACGCTAGAATATTCTTCAATCCTGTACGGAAACCCTGCGCTTGCTGCAGAGCCACTTACGGGAAATCGCAAAGAAAAAGGACGGTGAAACACATGGACGACGGCGGGCCTTCTTGTAGCAGGAAACCCCGAATACAGCACAATGTGAACAAAAATCATGTTGTGCAGGCAGTCTTGTGTTGCATCATAAACAGAAAAAGACAGGATAGGTATGGTCTGTGGCAGACCATGCCTTTTTGTGTTTTGCGTCGCAAAACAAAGAACGTATTTTGATTTTGAGAGGAGTAAAAATTTATGACAGGAGCAATCCTTTTGCAAATCGTGCTGATCGCGCTGAACGCGGTCTTCGCGAGCGCGGAAATCGCGGTGATTTCCATGAATGACGCGAAGCTCGAGCGCCTCGCCAAAAAAGGGAACAAGCAGGCCAAACGGCTCGTGGCGCTGACCGCGCAGCCGGCAAGATTTTTGGCGACCATTCAGGTTGCAATCACGTTAGCCGGATTTTTGGGGAGTGCTTATGCTGCGGACAATTTCGCGGCGCCGCTCGTACAGAAGCTGCTGACAGCAGGGGTACGGATTCCGCAAAGCACGCTGAATTCCATCTGTGTTTTTGCAATCACGCTGGTGATCGCCTATTTCAGTATCGTCTTCGGCGAGTTGATTCCCAAGCGTGTGGCGATGAACAAGACAGAACAGATCGCGCTTTCTGTATCCGCGCCGCTTTCGCTGGTATCGGTGCTGTTTAAGCCGTTGGTATGGCTTCTGACCGCTTCCACAAACGGTATCCTAAAGCTTTTGGGTATCCGCCCGGAAGAGGATGAAACCGTAACCGAGGAAGAGATCCGCATGATGGCAGCCGTCGGCAGTGAAAAGGGCGTCATCAAAGCGGATGAGAACGAGATGATCCAAAATGTGCTGGACTTTAATGACATTTCGGTCGAAGAACTCTGCACGCACCGCAAAGAGGTGGTGACTTTGGATATGCAGGATACACTGGAAATCTGGGAGGAGACCGCGCGCAATTCCCGGCATAACTACATGCCGGTCTGCGGCAAGGATACGGACGATATTATCGGCGTACTGGACATTCGGGCGTTTTACCGCATGGATTGGCGCGATGCCGATCTGACCAAAGAACGCGTGCTGGAGCAATGTCTGCGCAAGGCATATTTTGTACCGGAAAATATGAAAGCCGATGTTCTGTGCCGGCAGATGAAGACCAGCGGTGTACATTTTGCGGTGGCGATCGATGAGTACGGCGGCATGAGCGGGATCGCGACCATGCATGATCTGGTGGAACTGCTGATCGGGGAACTGTTCGAAGAAGGAGAGCCGCAGAAGCCATGCGAGATCACAAAGCTTGCGGAAAACTGCTGGAGGATTCTTGGCAGCACGCCAATCGACGATGTGGAGGAAACACTGGATATCCATCTGCCGGCCGAAGCGTACGATACGTTCGGCGGTTATGTGCTGGGTGCGCTCGGCAGCATTCCGGAAGACGGTACTTCGTTTTGCATGGAAACCGAACAGCTGGATATCAAGGTGGAGAACATCGCGGGTCATCGCGCGGAATCCATGATCGTGTCCAAAAAGCAGACAGAAACCGCGGCGTGCCGTTTACACGCGAGATAATTTTACATACATTTAACTTTTATTTTTGGCATCCCGCCTTTACAATAAAAGATGAATGAAGAAAAAGAAGAATACATAAAGAAAAAGGAGCGTGTTTATGGACATTTTTGGTGTGCTGCAGATGCTTGGCGGACTCTGTCTGTTTTTGTTCGGTATGGAAACGATGGGTGACGGTCTGACCAAAGCTTCGGGTAATAAGTTGGAAAAAATATTGGGAAGCCTGACTTCCAGTGTGCCCAGAGGGGTTTTGCTGGGATGCGCGGTAACAGCAGTCATTCAGAGCTCTTCGGCAACGACGGTGATGCTGGTCGGGTTTGTGAATTCCGGTATCATGCGTCTCGCGCAGGCGATTCCGGTCATCATGGGCGCGAACATCGGTACGACGGCGACAGCTTGGCTTTTGAGTCTGGCGTCGATCGATGGCAGCAGCTTTTTTATTCAGCTGCTCAAGCCAATGTCGTTTTCGCCGATTCTGGCCGCAATCGCGATCGGCTTCATGATGTTCACCAAAAATGAAAAGAAACATAACATCGGTCTGGTGCTGATCGGCTTTGCTGTCCTGATGTACGGCATGGATATCATGAGCAGCGCAGTAGAACCCCTCAAGGATGTTCCGCAGTTTGTAAGCATTCTGACCATGTTCTCGAATCCGGTGCTTGGTGTGCTGGCAGGCGCAGTCTTTACGGCAGCCATTCAGAGTTCGTCCGCCTCGGTCGGTATCCTGCAGGCGCTTTGCATGACCGGCTCCGTAACCTACGGCGCGGCGATTCCAATCATCATGGGGCAGAATATCGGAACCTGCGTGACTGCGATCATATCTTCCATCGGGGCGAACAAGGGCGCGAAGCGTGTAGCCGCGGTGCATCTTTCCTTTAATATCATCGGAACGGTCATCTTCTTATGTATCTTTTACATTGGAAACGCGATCGTGCAATTCGATTTTTTGGCAGATCGGGTCAATCCGGCGAACATTGCGATCATCCACAGCATCTTCAATATCGTGTCAACGATCCTGCTGCTGCCGTTCTGCAAGCAGCTGGAAAAGCTGGCGAATCTGTTGGTCAAGGACGTGCCGGAGAAGAAGGCAAAGGACGAAACCTTGCAGCTTCTGGACGAACGTTTTCTCGAAACGCCGTCTATCGCGGCGGGACAGTGCCGCAGGGTGGCGGAGAAGATGGCAAATCTCTCGAAGGACTGCGTGTTCCGGGCGATGGATATGATCGGAAACTATACCGACAGCGCCGCTGAGTACGTGTCCGCGACGGAGTCCAAAATTGACCGCTATGAGGACGCGCTGGGTGCTTATATCGTAAGACTGGAGCGGGAAGATTTGAGCGAAAATGACAGCAGAATGCTCAATTTGATCCTGCACAGCATCGGCGATCTGGAGCGTATATCAGACCACGCCAAAAATATCAGCGAAACCGCGGCGGAGATGGATCGCAAGGGCGCTGTATTTTCGCAGGAAGCGCAAAATGAAGTACAGGTCTACATGGATGCGGTCAGAGAAATCGTCAATATGGCGGTGGAGGCTTTCATAAAGCAGGATATGGAGCTGGCAGGCAATGTCGAGCCGCTGGAGGAAGTCATCGATACGATCAATGCCGAGGTCAAGGATCGGCACATCGCGCGCCTGCAGCAGGGAACCTGCACGATCGAGCTGGGCTTCATGCTGTCAGATCTCAGCAACAACATGGAACGTGTCGCGGATCACTGCTCGAATCTGGCGGTTTGCACCATTGAGACGCAGAAGAATGAATTCGACATGCACAAGTATCTCAAAACGATCAAAAAATACGATACAGCGCACTTCAAAGAAAGGGAAAGCGCCTACGAAAAAAAATACATGCTGCCGGAACTGCCGTCAGCCTAAAAGCCGTGCGCGGCAGGGAGCACGACAGGCGGGTTTTGGGCTGCGCGAGCAGTGGTGAATTTCCCCGCGCTATTTTGGTCACGCGGCGCGCTGCGGACGGTTTTGCGCCGGCGCGCGCAGGGCGGCGGCAAAATGCTCGGTGATCGCGCACATCAGTTCCTCCTTGAGGGCGGAATCCGGATAACTCATTTCATAGCCATGGTAATTATCGGTCTTTACGGTAATGACATGGCTATTTTTGTATGCTTTCGCGCATTCCAGACTGGTCTTGGGCGTGACGACGTAGTCGAGCGTGTTGCGGATGACCAGCACCGGTTTATCTCCGAATTTGCTGCCGTATTGACAGGGATCATAGGCTTCGAATTCCGCGAACCACTGCGGGGTCAGCTTCAGTCCCTGATGCAGGATATATCCGTCCGCGGCTGCGGTTTCCTTCATCGCGTTCCATGCGCTCTGACCGCCCATATAGTCGATCATGGCATTGCGGGTTCCTGCCGGAGCAACCAGCGCCAGCGCCTGATAATCGAAGCCGCCGCTGCTCTCGTTGGCCATGGTCATCGCGACGCGGCCACCCATGCTGCGCGCGTAGAGTCCGATCCTGTCGGTGTCGATGTCGTGATGTCCGCGCATATAGTCAATCCCGCGCAGCAAATCCTTCCGCATGGACGAAAGCGTATAGCTATGCGCCTGGGGGCTGTCTTTTTGCGCGGCGGTATAAGGGTCAAAATCCATGCGTACGGTCGCGATGCCGCGGCGCGCCAGCCGTTCGGCAAGTTCCCTGGCACCGCCGCTGTTGCGATTGCCGGTAAAGCCGTGACCCATGGCGACCAGCGGCATGCTGCCGTCATATTCCTTGGGAAAGACCGCCTCAGCGAGTGTATAGCTGCCGTCACCGCGCGCCAAAAAGAACATCTCGCTTACAGGCGTAAAGCCGGAGCCTTCTATGTCCCTCAAAAAGCCTTTCCCAAGGCAGTGCGTCAGACACGCGGACTCCAGCAGCAACAGTCCCGCGAACAAAAATAGCAGCAGATAGGGGAGCCCTCGCGAAAATCTTTTGTCTTTTGCGGTTTTCATGGTAAATCAGCGCCTTTCTTCAGCAGGATCGGAAGATGATTGTGTCTTCTCCGACTATTATAATCGATTTCCAGGGGAGCTGCAAATCTTCTTTGAGATAAGCGCGGCTGCCTTCGAAATCCGGCACCAGCAGAGCGTGAATGACGCCGCTGTGCGCATCAAAAAGAATTTCCGCGTCCCAAAGCTTGCCGTGCATGCTGCCGTTCGCGAGATCTACGATTTCCTTATCGCCGATTTCCGTCAGTCGCATATTTTTGACTCCTTTACACATAATAAGGGATAATTCTTTTCATGCAGAATGCATGTATTCTTAGTTTACGAACAGGAGGGGGAGAATATGAACGAGGAAAAAGAAAAGGACAGGTCTCTGGAAAACGGACAAACAGGCGAGGATGCGGCGGAACTGCTCAAAGAACTGGGTCTGCTTGCCGGAGGTGCTGATTTTAAGAGCGATCTGCAGTATCTTCCGATCATCGGCAGCATCGAGGGACATTCGATCTTGCCCCAGGACAATAAGACGACCAAGTACGAGCACCTGATTCCCGAGTTGATCGCTGTTGAGGAAAATCCGCGGATTCGGGGACTGCTGCTGATTTTGAATACGGTCGGCGGCGATGTGGAAGCGGGGCTTGCGCTGGCGGAGCTGGTCGCAGGAATTTCCAAGCCGACGGTGTCGCTGGTCATCGGCGGCGGACACAGTATCGGTATTCCGCTGGCTGTTTCCGCGGACTATACCTTCGCAGCAAAATCAGCAACCATGACCCTGCATCCGATTCGCACGAGCGGAACCTTGATTACGGCGGAGCCAACCTTCGCGTATATGAAAAAAACACAGGAACGGGTGATTGATTTCATTGTCGAGCACTCTCACGCGTCACGCGCGGATATCGAAGAAAAAATAAACTGTACGGACAATATGGCCAACGATGTCGGTACCCTGCTGTTCGGACCGGAGGCTGTAACATTGGGGCTGATTGACGAGATCGGCTCCTTGTCGAAAGCTATAAAAAAATTACGTTCAATGATTTCTTTGGATATTTTAGAAAATAATGGTTGACAAATAATTCAATATGTAATATATTACTAATATAAGGAGGGATTGGAAAGGAGGTGAAAGAAACGGAAAAGGTCAAGTTGGTCATCGAGATGCGGGACCGTGCCTATGCGCAGAGACTGGCGCAAAGATTATGTGAGCTTTGCAGCGGACTTGAAATCGAAATCTGCCGTAAGGGAGAATTCTGCGAATGGAATGATACGGCGGATGGATATCATCTTTACGGCGGCTGTGATATCCTGCTCAGCGACAGCGAGCGAGCTTGCTACGGTCTTCCGGAGCATACAGCATTTTTAAAACTGCGGAGACAGGAAATTTTTTTGCCCGCGCCGAGGATTTTGGAGCTGATTGCCATGGCCTATGAGAAAAAAACAGGGCGGGGTTTTCTCTTAAAGTCTGAGTCTGACGCGCAAATTCTCTCCTTCTGCGCGGAGCAGGGCGGCGCGGGCGTGACCGCAATCTGCGTGACGACGGCAAGGCTTTTGGCGGGGATGCAGGAAGGAGCGGTGCTTTATCTGCAGCTGCTTCCGCCCGACGCAGCATGGGAATCCGCGTGCCTGGACTGGAAACTTTATACGAAGATCAGTCAGCCGCCTCTGCGTCCGTACGCGGAGCTGGAATATCGTCTGCGCCGCGGAGAGACCTGCAGACTGCAGCCTTATCTTGCGAGAGACAGTTACGCTCTGCATTATTTGAGTCTGCATCGAGAAAGGCAGCTTTTGGAAGCCTTGCTTGCCTGCAGCGGAGATTTCTCGTGGATTTTGGCGGATTGTGGCAGCGGAGCGCCTATGCCCGCGAGTAAAAAACACTTTTGCGTCCGTAACGCGCTGGATTTGCGCTGCGGGATGACGCGGGAGATGACGAGCGGTGAGGAAAACCTGCCTGCGTTGTCTGCGCCGGAAAAGATCGATATTCAAAACCGGGGGGAAGTTTATTGCAGGAGCGAGAATGCCTTTACATTGTCCGAGAGTCCGGAAAGTTTTGAGGCAGCAAGAGAGGCAGTGATGCCGGATGGCTGTATTGAGATTTCGATGCAGGGACGATTCGCAAGAGACCTTCGAAGGATGTCACAGCAGTTAAATTTTTTTGCGCCATGAATGTAAGAATAAGCTAGATAAGGAAGAAGGAGGATACCTTGAAGGAGAGTTGTACAAAAAATGACAACAGAAAGAAATACTTTTTTAGAAGAAAATCTGGCGCGGGTTCGCCTGCGATTCTCAAAGGAAACCGAACTGGATGACGAGCGCGCGCTGCGCTTGATTACCGAGACCGTCTTTGATGACCCGCAGGCCTGCGGCATGCCGCAGGCTGTACTGGAAGACTGTATGCGGAAGATTTTTTGGAAAACAAGGCGCAAACTGAATCTTTTAGATCCGCTGCTGCAGGATGATGAGGTCACCGAGATCATGGTCAACGGACCACAGAGCATCTTTGTTGAGCGCTGCGGCAGGATTGAGCGCTATCCGTATTGCTTCGATTCGGTCGGCGAGCTGGAGGAGGTTCTGCGCGGCATCGCGGGACAGGTACATCGGGAGATCAACGAGATGCATCCGATCGTCGATGCAAGGCTGCCGGACGGCTCGCGTGTCAACGGTGTCTATAAGAATGTCGCGATTAACGGGCCTGTGCTGACAATCCGAAAATTCTCAGAGGGCTTCATGCATCTGGCGGATTTAGAGGCGAACGAGACGGTTTCACACAGCGGCGCGCGGCTGCTTACAAAGCTGGTGAGAAGCGGATATAATCTCTTTGTCAGCGGTGGAACCTCGTCGGGCAAGACGACGCTCCTGAACGCGCTCGCGGAGGCAATTCCCCGCCAGGAACGCGTTGTGGTCGTCGAAGACAGCATGGAACTCAAGATGCGTGAAATTGAAAACATCGTCCATATGGAATGCCGCAGCAGCAACGCGGCGGGCAAAGGCGGTGTTTCGATGGCGGATCTGATTCGCAGCAGCCTTCGGATGCGGCCCGACCGCATCATCGTCGGAGAGGTGCGCGGCGCGGAGGTCATGGATATGCTTAATGGCATGAATACCGGACACGCGGGGATGAGCACCGGACATGGAAACTCGGTGGAGGGGATGCTGAAGCGTCTGGAATCCATGTATCTGATGGCGATGCCGCTGGCCATCGACGCGATTCGGGCACAGATCGCGGCAGGCATTGACATTATGGTACATATCGAAAAGCTGGAGGGCGGGCAGCGTAAAGTGACAGATATCGTGGAACTTGTGGATTACCATGAAGGCAAATTTGTATTGAATCCGCTGATGCGGCTGGAGGCGGACGGCTGCCTCGCGGAGACCGGAAATTCCCTGGTGCATACCAGAAAATTGAAGCTGAAAGGAGAGGAGCATGTGTGAAAGCTATGAAAAAGCTGCCTTGCCGCTCGAAAGCAAGCTTCGCTTCGCGGTCTGCGCGCTGACCGCGGGCTGCAGCGTAGGTCTGCTGTTTTACGACCGGATTGCCGCGGCGCTGCTGTTAAGCGTACTGCTGCTTGGCTTCTTCCCGCTTTACCGCGAGCGAGAGAGAAAAAAGAGACAGGATGCGCTGCTGCTGCAGTTTCGGGATGTACTCTATGCGCTTTCCTCGTCGGTTTCCGCGGGCAGACCGATGACAGAAGGTCTCGCGGAGGCGGAGAATTTTTGCGGCAATACCTATACGGAGCAAGATGACATCATGCGGGAGCTGGCTTATATGCGGAAACGCATCCAGCAGAGCGGCGAGGATGATCTGCTCGTTTTGCGCGACTTCGCGGCGCGGAGCGGACTTTCGGATATCGCGGATTTTGTCAACGTTTATGAAATCTGCAGAGAGTCCGGTGGAGATCTCTCGCGCGCGATGAACCGCGCGGCTTCGATTATCGGCGATAAAATTCAGCTTGAGGCAGAGTTGAAGGCTCTGATGGCACAAAAGGCTTTTGAAAGCAGAATCGTGGCAGGCGCGCCGTTTGCTATGGTACTTCTGATGCGCGTGACGGCCCCATCCTATATGCGGGTGATGTATGAAACAAGCAGCGGTCTTGTCATCACAAGCATCTCACTCCTGCTGATCGCCTGCGCGTTCTGGCTGATGGAAAGGATCAATCAAATTGAAATCTAAACAGAAAAAACTGCGGGAGGCACAGCAGACCGAAATCCTGTATACCTTGCCGGGCTTTCTCAATCAGCTGCTGCTGCTTGTCGGAAGCGGCATGGTTCTTACAGACGCGCTGCGGCGCATTGCTGACGGCTATATGGCGCTGCCGCCGAAGGAGCAGAACTATTTTACGGAGTCCTTCACGCAGCTTTGGCAGGAGAGCGCGCGCACAGGAGAGAGTCTGCTGACAGCGTTTCGACGTTTCAGCCGGTTCTCGCATGTAAAGGAGCTGAACCGCGTGACCGGTATTTTGGAAGAAAATCAAACAAAGGGCAGCGCGCTGTGGGAGAAACTGCAGGAACAAAGCGAGGCCTTATGGACAGCGCGTAAGCAAATCACGCTCGCGAGGATCAGAATGGCAGAGAGCAAAATGAGCTTTCCGCTCGGGATTTTTCTGATTGCCTTGATTATGATGACCGCGGCACCTGCGATGCTGCAGATGTAAAGCCGCGGACATCGTGACAGGAAGCTCGCGGCGCGGAAAGGAGAAAAAATGAAAGAGAAAAGAAGCATTATACGAAAACGACTGCGGATGAACCGCCGCGGTATGGAAATGATTCAAGTCGCGATTCTCATCGCCATCGCAGTGACCTTAGGTCTGATTTTTAAGACACAGATTACGGACTTTGTCGAGGATACCTTTGGGTCTCTCAGCAATGCCAAGTTTTGAAGAAGGGTGAGAGCAGGAGATGAAATTCATAGAAGCGTCCTTATTGTTTCCGTTGACCTGTCTGATCATGATTGCGCTGATTACCTTGATGCTGCAGTTTTACCAAGAGCTTTCCGTACAGATCGCGACGCATGATGAAACACGTTATCATATGTTTTCACCGATGGAGAGCAATTGGATCCGCTTGCAGGACCGCGTGCAGCAGGGGATCGAAGGCGAAGGGCAGGAGGAGATCGATTGAAACGGCTGCATAATAAAAGGGGTTCCTATATCATCCTGCTGACCATCAGTCTCTGCGCGATGATAATTTTGGTCTATGCGGTGTTTTACGCCTCAGGACAGGCGGCAATCGGGAGTACCGTGCGCAGCTTCGGGGCACTTTGGGGGCGCAGCGTCTTAGGAGAGTACGACCGCGTGCTCAAGGAACGTTACGGCATCTTCGCCTTTTACGCGGACCCGCTGCTGACGGAGCGCAAGCTGGATGCCTATACGGACTATACCTGCCGCGGGAAAACCTATCTACATAGCCAGGGGGCGAGGGTTGAGCTGGAGGGTTACAGCATCACCGAAGCGGAGAATTTTGAAACGCAGATCAAGGAAGCGGTGCTTGCCGGTGTCAGACCAAGCCCCTTATCCGCCCCGCCTGCGGAAACGAGCGGAGAGGCAGGGAACGGGAACCGAAGCATCAGCAGCCGATGGATCTTGGACAGTCTGCCATCCGCGGGAAGCAGTCAAGGGGTGGATGTGGCGGCGCTGATTCGGCAGATAAAGGCAGAAATCTCTCTGAAAAGCATGCTTTCCCGCGCGGCGGATGCACAGTATATTTTTACATATTTTCGCCACGCGCTGTCCGATGAAGCGCAGGTACGGCAGCTTGGGGATACCTTCTTTCAAAACGAAATCGAGTATCTGATCAGCGGCAAACCGGATGACGCGCGCGCAAAAAATTATGTGCGCAGACTGCTGAAGCTCCTGCGCAACGGCCTGAATCTTGTATATCTGTACAGCTGCCCCGAAAAACGAGAAGCAGCGCTGGCCGCGGCGCAAGTCCTCACACCGGGACCCGCTGCCGCCCTGACGCAGGCACTGATTCTCGAAAGCTGGGCACTCTTGGAGGCAGAGAATGATCTTCGGATTTTGGAAGCCGGAGAGGGGGTGGCAATCATCAAGCGGGACGAGAACTGGGCTGTTTCCCTCGAAAATGTACTGGCGCTCGATTTCAGCGGAGAGGAGGGAGAGGGCGGCGGGGCTGACAGTGCCGAAGGAGAAGCTTCGCAAAAAAAGCTTTTGGACGGTTTTGTCAAGCCGCGCCAAATGGAGGGGCAGTGCTACGAGGATTACTTGAAGCTCTTCGTCGCGGCATTACCGCAAAAAACACGGGTGCTGCGCATGATGGATTTGATACAGATCAATCTCAAGTATCTGTATCACGAGAGCTTCCTGTTGGCAGATTATTATACCGGTTTGCGGTATACTCTGCAGATCAATGGAAAAGCATATGAATTTACGGAAACTTATCAAAAAACAGGAACCAAAAAAGAAATGTCGTAGCAAAAGAGGCAGTTATCTTGTGGAAGCTGCCTTGACGCTGCCGGTTTTTATCCTTTGCGTCGTCGCGCTGGCGCTGGTAATCCGCGTCATCGGCATCTGCGAAAACATCAGCTACGTGACCTGTCAGGAAACCAGAAAGATAGCTTTAAACGCTTATCATGATTTGAACGCAGTTTCCCTTTGCAAATGGAACCTTACTGCCGCGGTACGAAAGGAAAATCCCGCGTTAAGGCAGTTTCGAGTTCAAAATTTTGACTATCTTTACGAGGACACTACGGACGGGCTGCGGATGCGGGAATTGATCGCTGTCGATACCAAAGCTGAATTTGAAGTCAAAAATCCCATCGGCATTTACGGAAAAATTGTATTCACCCAGGGACTTTTGTGCAGAGGATTCACCGGCGCGGAGCGAAGCTGTCAACCTCTGCCGGCGCGCGCTTTTTCGGAGGGTGGAAGCAGCAGGCTTGTGATTGTTTTTCCAAAATACGGATATCGCTACCACAGCAGGAGCTGCCGCTATGTGCGGCAATATGAAAAAGAAAACAGCTATCGGCTGGAAATGCAGCAGAGGGACGCGCAGGGCAAGGGCTATACCGCGTGTCTGATCTGCGGAGGAGATTTAGATGAAACATACGGTGACAGTTAGCTTGAAAAAGGAAAATCTTGACGCGGTCTTTATGCGGGAAATTCTGCTCAGCGGAAGCTGCGAAGCCATTTTGCCGATGAATCTTTACCGCGGCAAAAAATACTGCTTCGGCGTCTATCATACGGAGGGCTTTCGCTGCTTAGGGCAGTGCGAATCTTTTACCGCTGAGCAGATTCTGCAGATCGCGGAGGCACTTTTTCACATGCGGGAGGAATGTCGGGATCATCTGCTGTTTCCGACAGATTATGTACTGAATCTGAGTACCCTGTATGTGCGGCGCGACCTTTCGGAACTGCGCTTACTGTTTATTCCCGCGCGAAAAGGGTTAAATCCGCGAAAAACATTGCAGTATCTGCTGCAAAGCATGAAAGCACTGACCTCGCCCTATGGGGTGGAATATCTGTGCGCGCTCCAGGAGCTGCTGCAGGGAGCTTCGATGAAGCCGGAACAGATAGCAGGACGGCTGCAGCAGTGGAGGGCGGAGATCAGAAACAGCGGCATCTGCTAAAGCGGCGCTGCCGCGCCTGCCGAAAAGTTCCGCGCATAAACCTTGCGAAATCCGCATATATCGAAAAGAAGAGATGACAGAAGTTTAAGCTCTGTTTGGGCGCGTGAGCGGAAAGCAAGGAGGAAGCGAGATGACGGGAAGGAAGTTCAGGAGAAAGGTCAGAAAAAGAAAAGGCGCGGTTGGAAATTCGAGGATGAAATTCGGCTTGTTTTTTGGTATAATAGCTTTGACGGTCGGACTTGGATTTTTAACCGCGCGTTTTGCCATCGGGCCGCTGATTGGCTTCCACGCGGAGAAAAGCCCCATTCAGGAGCTTGCGGAGCGAAAGGAAACCGCGGAGCAGCAAAAGCAGACTGCCGCGGCGGAGGAAGAAGCCTCCGCCAAAACAACGGCGGACGAACAAACAGACAAAGGAAGCGCGGGAAGCACCGCGGAAAAAACGGAGGCGGAGAGCGAGGAAAACGGCGGATCCACGCAGGCAGGTTATGCTTTGCAGTTTGGCGCGTTTTCGTCGAAAGCTGCCGCGCAGAGTCTGTCTGACGCGCTGCATGAAAAAGGAATTGACACGAAAATCGTCGAACTTGACGGCGTCTTTAAGGTTCTGAGTCCGGTCAGCGAAGGGAAGACGCAGGCGCTTGCCGCGCTGGAAAAAGTAAAGGAAAAAGCGGTCAGCGAAGTATTTATCACAGAGGAACCGGCATGAAGGAAATCTTACTCGCGGAAAATTCCGGCTTCTGCTTCGGCGTGAAGCAGGCCATGGAAAAAACCGAAAAGGAAATTGAAAAAAAACAACGAAACGAGACCGCAGGTGCTTTGTATACCTGGGGACCTTTGATTCATAATCAAACGGTGACGGACGCGCTGCGGGCACAGGGCGTGCGCATTGCTGAAAATCTGGATGAAGTGACAGCGGAGGATACGTTGATCGTCCGCTCACATGGGGAAGCACGCGCCTTTTTTGAAGAGGCGGACAGACGAGGAATTCACGTTGTGGATGCGACCTGTCCTTTTGTCAAAAAAATTCACGACTTGGTGGAGGAGGCCTACGGCAAGGGATACCGGATTATAATTCTCGGTGACGCGCAGCATCCGGAGGTGCGGGGCATCAATGGCTGGTGCGAAAACAGCGCTTTGGTGGTGCCTACCGCGGAAGCGGCACGCGAGATCAAGGAGGACAAGCTCTTTGTAGTCTGTCAGACTACGATTCGCAGGGAATTGCTTGATGAAGTCAGCGCCGTATTGCGTTCTGAGGGAAAGCAGGCCGAAATCCACAACACCATCTGCGGCGCGACCACACTGCGCCAGAATAGCTGTATGAAATTGGCAAAAATATGTGATTGCTTCATTGTGGTTGGAGGAAAAAACAGCTCGAATACGCAAAAATTAGCTGAGATTGCAAAAAAAACCTGCAAAAAAGTATATTTTGTTGAAAAAATCGAAGATTTACCGTTGCACAAAATCGCAAAATATAATAAAATAGGAGTTGCAGCAGGTGCATCGACGCCTGAATGCGTAATTAAGGAGGTTATTGCTACCATGAGTGAAAACATCACTGAAATGAACATGATGGACTTAATGGACGACATCGAAAAGTCCTTAAGACTACCAAGAATCGGCGAAACTGTTAACGGAAAGGTACATCAAGTTACTGACAAAGAGATCATCGTTAACATGGGATGCAAAAAAGACGGAGTGATTCCGAAAGAAGAAGTAACATTGGAAGGAGACCAGAAGCTGACAGATTTATTCAAAGAGGGCGATGAAATCCAGGCGAAAGTTATCAAGACAGATGACGGTGACGGCGTGATTTTACTTTCTAAGAAGAAATTAGAAGTGAATGAACACTGGAATGAAATTGTTGAAGCACTTGAAAACAAATCTATCATTAACGTGAAAGTGGTTAAGCAGGTGAATGGTGGCGTAATTGCGGCATATAAAGAAGTATCCGGATTTATTCCTCTGTCCCAGCTTTCCGACAAATATGTTGAAAACGCGGAAGAGTTTATCGGTCAGGAACTTCCGGTCAGAGTGACCAGAGTGGATCAGAAGAGAGGCAGAGCTGTATTCTCCCACAAGATCATTCTTACAGAAGAAAAAGAACAGAGAATGAAAGAAGTCTGGGACAAGCTGCAGGTCGGCGATATCGTAGAAGGTACGGTAATGAGATTTACCGACTACGGTGCGTTCGTAGATCTGGGAGGCATCGACGGACTGCTTCACATCTCCGAAATTTCCTGGGGCAAGCTGAAACACCCGCAGGAAGTTCTTTCCATTGGCGATAAGGTTAAGGTTAAGATTTTATCCATGAATGATGAAAAGGGTAAGATTTCCTTAGGCTTAAAGCAGACAACACCGGAACCATGGTCTGTGATCAACGAAAAGTATCAGATTGGACAGGTCGTAACCGGTAAGGTTGTGCAGATTAAAGAATACGGCGCGTTCGTAGAGCTGGAACCTGGCCTTGACGGACTGGTACATATCTCCGAAGTTGCTCACAAGAGAGTGAACGACATCGCGGACGAATTAACCGTTGGACAAACTGTAGACGCGAAGATTCTCGACATCGATACCGAAAGAAAGAGAATCAGTCTCAGCATCAAGCAGACTCTGGATGTTCCCGCAGAAGAAGCGGAAGATGATTATCCGGAAGAAGACGAAGAATAAGCAAAGCTTTGACAAAAAGAGAGCCGTTTCGCGGCTCTCTGCTTTTGTTTTTGGACTTTTGCGGGCAGTCACTCACGCTTTTATCTTTGGTTCCGGCAGCTTGGGATTGACCCATACCGTACGGTTATTGGTGAAAATGACCATGCCGGGTTTGGCGCCTGCCGGTTTTTTGACATATTTGACCGGTACGTAATCGACCGGCACGTTTTCGGAGCCGCGCGCCTTGCTGTGGTAGGCTGCGATTGCCGCCGCTTCAAAGATCGCGGCTTCGTCCGGTTGAGCGCCACCGCACTGCACGATAACGTGGGAACCCGGAATATCTTTGGTATGCAGCCATAGATCTTTATTCCCTGCGGTCTTGAGTGTCAGAATGTCATTTTCCTTATTGTTGCGGCCGACCAGGACGGTCATGCCGTTGGTCAGCGTGTATTTGTACGGCTCCGGTTTGTATTTTTTTTCGCGGAAGCCGCCGGCCTGCTTGCGGCGGCGCAGATAGCCGGTCTCAACCAGTTCCGCGCGCAGGGCTTCAATCTCCTTCACATCCTCTGTGTTTTCCAAAAAGGAGAGGACGGATTCCAAATAGTTGATTTCACCGTCGTTTTCGGCAAGCTGAATTTGCTTTTCTTTGACAGCAGTCTTGGCCTTCGCGTACTTCTTAAAATAATGCTGCGCGTTTTTGGCAGGCGGCAGTTTGACGTCCAGCGGAATTTCGATTTCCTTACCGTCATAATAGTTGAGAACGCGAACGGAGCGCATGCCCGGCTGTACCAGATGCAGGTTCGCGGTCAGAAGTTCACCGAACAGCCTGAGATCTTCGGAGTTTTCTGCCTTGAGAAGATCCTCGGAAAGGCGTTTTTTCTTCAGGTACATCTTATCAAGACTTGCCGTTACCGCTTTGATTAGGTCGTGCGATTTTTGCCGGCCTTGATTCGAGGATTCTTTTTTGGAAAAATAATAGGCGAGCGCGGCACTCATGCTGTCAAAGGACAGTTCCGCGCAGCTTGCTTCGTAGTCGGTCAGCGGTACCGGATAGAATTCTACCGGATGCTGTTTCTCATCCTCGTAAACATAGGCGGCAGTGATGCCTGCCTCAATCTGCGCCTTGACCTGTTCAAAATAGGCGGCTCGGTCCGAACCTGTGTGCAGCGCCAATTCTCCGGCAAAGGCCGGAGAGATACCGCCAATCGATCGGAGTATGACCTTGCTGTCCTGCGGCAGAGCCGCGACGGCTTCCGCGGTAATTTCGCGAAACGGCTGCTTGTCCTGTGCCGGCGGGTATTGATAAGTAAGACCCGGCAGGATCTGCCGCACACGGTTGACATCAAAGGAAACCCGCTTGATGGCATCGATGATTTTGCCGCTCGCCAGATCGACCAGCACGATATTGCTGTGCTTGCCCATGATCTCAAAGATCAGCTTTTTGGAAACCGTAAAGCCAAGTTCATTTAGGGTTTCCAGTGAGATTTCGATGATACGTTCCGAATCCTTTTGCTTAACAGCGGTAATGCGCCCGCCTTGCAGATGCTTGCGCAGCAGCATGCAGAATGAAAGCGGAGCCGGCGGATTGACCGGATTGGATTCGATGAAATGCAGCCGCGCGTGTGCCGAGCCTGCGGAGGCGAAGAGTTTGCGGTTGCCGTTCTTGGTATGGATATGAAAGACCAGTTCATCCGCCTCCGGCTGATAAACCTTTTCGATTTTTCCCAGTAAAATATTGTTTTGCAGTTCCCGGACGACCGCCCGGGTAACGATTCCGTCGTAAGCCACAGAGTTTCTCCTTTCGGTTGCTGCGTGTTCGGATCTTGCGTGTGACGCAGAAAAAGAACACTTGTTTTTCGTCGATTTTTGTGGTAAAATGATAATCACAAGAGGACGAGTCAGAGAGCGGTTGAACCCCGAGAGGGGGTGATGCAATATGTCGGACTACGAAATACTGATGATAGGGTTAACCTTTACAAGTATTGTTGTATCCTTACTGATTGCATACATAAAAAAATAACCGCCCCACGGCAAGGTCAGCGGTTATTTTAGAAAATAACTAACGTGGTCAGCCGTTCGGCTTTCCTCTTGTTCTCATTCTATCACAGAAAAAATAAAAATGCAAGCAATACATAAAAAGGAGGCATCGCAGGATGGAAAAAAGATTTTTATGCGGGGAAGAGGTTTCTCTGCTCGGCTTTGGCGCGATGCGCCTGCCAACCCAGGAGGATGGCACGATTGACCGCGTGAAGGCGGGCAGGCTTGTCGATACGCTGTATCAAAACGGCGTGAACTATTTTGACACAGCCTATGTGTATCATCAGGGAGAATCTGAAGAATTTTTGGGTGAAGCACTGCGAAAATATCCGCGCAACAGCTTTTATCTGGCGACCAAGACCCCGGGACATCTGATCAATCCGGACTATGATCCGGTGGAAGCGTTTGAACGACAGCTGCGGCGCTGCGAAACGGATTATTTCGATTTTTATCTGCTGCACAATGTCATGGAAAGCAGCCTGCCGACGTATACAAATCCTGACCTGCGTGTCATGGATTACTTATTGGAACAGAAAGCCAAGGGACATATCCGTCACCTGGGAATTTCTTCGCATGGGCAGCTGCCGATGCTGGAAAGATACATGAAAGCATACGGCAAGGAGATCGAATTCGTCCAACTGCAGATTAATTATTTAGACTGGAGTCTCCAACAGGCAAAAGAAAAATACGAGATGGTTACCGAACTGGGACTGCCGATCATCGTCATGGAGCCGTGCAGGGGCGGCAGGCTGGCAGCGCTTGACGCGGCCAGCGAGCAAAAGATGAAAACTTTGCGTCCGCAGGATTCCGTTCCGTCCTAGGCGTTCCGATTTGCCGGCAGTCTGCCGAACGTTTCCGTCGTGCTCAGCGGTATGAGCAGCATGGAACAGGTAGAGGACAATCTCAAAACATTCTGCCATTTTGAGCAGCTCAGCGAGACAGAGCAGGCTTTGCTGGCAGATATCGCGCGGAGCATGATGGATATCGTGCCATGTACCGCTTGCCGTTACTGCTGTGACGGATGTCCGATGCAGTTGGATATTCCATACCTTTTGAAGATCTATAACGACGCGAAATTCAGCCCGACGGTTATGAACGGCATGCTGATCAATGCTTTGCCGAAGGAAGCACAGCCTGCGGCCTGTATTGGCTGCGGCGCGTGCGCGCAGGTCTGTCCGCAGCACATCGACATTCCGGCTGCGCTCGCGGACCTGACGAAAATAATTGCCGAGGGGCCGGATTGGGCAAAGGTCAGCGCAGAACGCCTGAAACGGGATCGAAAGTAAGAATATTTACAAATTTTGATAATTTTATGACAGAAGCCCCTTGCCAAGGGGCTTCTTTTTCGGTACAATATTCTTCGGAATCATACAGAAAACATAGAAAAAGTGAGGTAAATGGGTATGATCAAAAGTATGACAGGCTTCGGCAGAGGAGAATATACAGATGGCAAGCGCAATATGGTGGTCGAGATTAAGACCGTCAATCACCGCTATTCGGATATTACCATCAAGATGCCGCGCCGCTATTCTTTCGCGGAAGACAAGATTAAGAGCGCGATCAAGGCACACATTCGCCGCGGCAAGGCAGATGTTTCCATCATGGTAGAAAACATCGGCGACAGCGATGTAAGCATCCAGCTCAATGAGGCTCTGGCGAAACAGTATTTAGAAAAAATGCTGAGTCTGCGCGGCGCGCTCGGCAAGCCGGAGGGTTTTGACGATCAGCTCACATTGCTGCAGATCGCGGCTCTGCCGGATGTGATGAAAGCAATTCCCGCGGTTGAAGATGAAGAAGAGATCATCAAGGCTCTTCTGATTCCGACTGTGCAAGCTGCAGAAAATCTGGACCGCATGCGCGCGGCCGAAGGACAAAAACTGGCGGAGGATCTGCTTGAAAAAGGGGAGCATCTCAAGCAACTGCTTGACAAGATTACAGAACGCGCGCCGCAGGTAGCTGTGGATTATACGGCAAAGCTGCGGGAACGCATCACCGAATTGATCGGAAACAATGTACAGATCCCGGAGGATCGCATTCTGGTGGAGGCGGCGATTTTCGCGGATAAATGCGCGATCGACGAGGAAATCACCCGATTGAACAGCCACATCCTGCAGCTGCGGGATATTGTGACCCAAAGCACGCAGCCGGACGGCAAAAAGCTGGACTTTCTCGTGCAGGAAATGAACCGGGAAGCCAATACCATCGGCTCCAAGGCGAACGATATTACCATCACCGGTTATATGCTGGATCTGAAGAGCGAAATCGAGAAGATTCGCGAACAGGTGCAGAATATCGAGTAAAATCGCGCTGCGAAAATAAATGATGACGAAAAAAATTGAGTGAACTACTTGAAACGAGTGGTATTTTGTGATAAAATAATATTTCAGATTTACGAAGATTTACAGATGACAGACAGCAGGAGTTTTTATGTATTTAGAAGAAAAGCATAAGGGAAAATTATTTATTCTTTCCGGACCATCCGGCGCGGGGAAGGGTACCATCTGCAAGGAGCTGCTCGCGCAGACGGATTTGGAGCTGTCCGTTTCCATGACGACCAGACAGCCCAGAGAGGGTGAGATCCACGGGGTACATTATTATTTTGTAACCGAGGAAGAATTCGTGAAGCGAATCGGCGCGGACGGATTCTTGGAGCATGCTGAGGTCTACGGCAGACGGTACGGAACTCCCAAAGAACCTGTCATCGATAAATTAAAGCAAGGCATCGATGTGATATTGGAAATCGATATTCAAGGCGCCTTGAAGGTGAAGGAGAACTATCCGGACGGCGTGTTCATCTTTATTTTGCCGCCTTCTATGGCGGAGCTGCGCAAACGCCTGACCGGACGCGGAACCGAAACGGCGGAAGCCATCGAGATGCGCCTTGGGGAAACCTTGAAGGAACTTTCCTTTATCGAAAAATATGATTATTGTGTGGTGAACGGAGAATTGGACGAGGCCGTAGCGCGCGTCAAAGCAATCGTAATCGCGGAGCATTCCAGAGTCACCATGACTGCTGACGAATTGGTTGAAAAGTATAAGGAGGAATGAACCATGTTATACCCATCCATTAACGAGATCAGAAAAAAGGCGGACAGCCGTTATACGCTGGTGATTTTGGCCGCAAAAAGAGCGCGTGACATCATCGACGGCAAACCGATCCTGACTGATGTGGACATCGACAGACCGGTTTCCATCGCCGCGCATGAGATCGCGGAGGATCTGATTACCTATCGCAGAAACGAAGACGATTTATAGAAGCAAACGGCAGACTTTCTGCTAATATCAACGAATATCAACGAAAACCGATAACAAACGGCCCCTGAAGAAAATTCTTGCAGGGGCTTTTTGTAAGAATACATCGGTAAGAACAAATTGGCAGGCGGACAGGAGAACGCGATGGAACCGAGCGCATTTGAAAAAGAATACATGAGTCGCTTCAACGCGCAGCAACGAAAAGCGGTGAGGCAAGTGGATGGGCCGATACTGCTGCTCGCAGTGCCGGGCTCCGGCAAAACGACGGTACTGGTGACACGTCTGGGGTATATGGCGCTTTGCTGCGAGATCAAGCCGGAAGAGATCCTCACAGTTACCTATACGGTCGCGGCAACCGGGGATATGCGGGCAAGGTGCGCAGAGCATTTCGGAGAAGATTTGGCAAAGCAATTTGAATTTCGGACGATTAACAGCATCTGCGCCAAGATCATCCAATATTACGGAAGGCAATACGACAGAAGCCCTTTTGCCTTGGTGAGTGATGAGAAACAGATAACGGCGCTCTTGTCTGACGTTTATCAAGAGGTCCAGCGGGAGTACCCGACAGAAAGCGACCTCAAAAGTGTACGAACGCTGATCACCTATATCAAAAATATGATGCTGACGGATGAAGAAGTCAGGCAGCTTGCCGCAAAGCTTGAAGAACCGATCAACATCGCGGAGATTTATCAAAAATATTGCCGCGCGATGCGGGAGAATCAGTGGATGGACTATGATGATCAGATGATTTACGCGTACCGGATGCTTTGCAAGCATCCACAGATTTTACGGCATTTTCAGCAAAGATATCGTTATTTTTGCGTGGATGAAGCGCAGGATACCTCAAAAATTCAGCACGCGATTCTTGCTTTGCTTGCCTCTGCGTCCGGCAATCTGTTTATGGTCGGGGACGAAGACCAGAGCATCTACGGTTTTCGCGCCGCATACCCGCAGGCATTGCTGGATTTTGAACAAGACCACCCGGGCGCGAAGGTTCTGCTGATGGAGGAAAATTTTCGCTCAGATGCAGGCATCGTGCAGGCGGCAGATCGTTTTATACAAAAAAATACATTTCGGCATGTAAAACGTATGAAAGCGGCACGTGTGTCATCGGCATCCATACGTGAAATCCCGCTCAGAAGCAGAGGACAGCAGTATACTTACCTTGCCAGGGTGGCGGCAGACTGCGACAGACAGACTGCGGTGCTGTATCGGGATAACGAATGCGCGCTGCCGCTCATCGATCTTTTGGAGAGAAATGGGATTGATTACCGGATGCGGCAGATGGAGATGACCTTCTTTTCGCATCGCATTGTTTCAGATCTGACGTGTGTGCTGCGTCTGGCAATCGATCCGTATGATACAGAGGCTTTTTTACAGGTGTATTACAAACTCGGCACCTATATCAAAAAGGCAGACGCCCAGCACATTGCGGAACTCAGCCGTCAACGGCATATGCCTGTTCTTGATGCGGCTCTCGAGTGCGGCAGGCTGAACGCGCATGCTTTGGCCGGCACAAAAACGCTGCGAACGCATTTGCGGAATATGTTGAACGAACGTGCGGACAAGGCGCTTTACCGGATCACAGAATACCTCGGCTATACGGATTATTTGACGCGCAGCGGCATCAACGGTGAAAACAAGCTTGCGATCCTCCGGACGCTTGCGAGCCGCGAAGCATCTCCGGCGACGTTTCTGGCACGCATGGAAGCTTTGCAGAAAATTATTCAACAAAAAGAGACGAATCCCGACTGCCAGATTTATCTTTCCACGATCCACGCCAGTAAGGGATTGGAATACGATACGGTTTATCTGATGGATGTGATCGACGGCATCCTGCCGGAACAGGTTCCGGCGAGCCAACGGTTTGCTTCGAAAAAGGAAAAAGAAATTTATGAGGAAGAACGACGACTTTTTTATGTCGGTGTAACACGTGCGAAGAATCGGTTGTACCTGTTTACTGCGAATCGAAAGTCTACTTTCTGTGAGGACTTTTTTGGAAAAGGGGCAAAGAAACAGGCAATCGACTTCAAGGCGTTGAAATCGACATCCTCGAGTACGCAGACAGACAATGCGCGGCGTGAGGAAATATGCAGGCAATTCCATGAACAGTTTGACGTGGGAAGCATTGTGACACATTTCAAATTCGGGGAAGGTGTGATTCTGAAGATCACAGAAAAACAGATTGTCGTGCAGTTCGCGGACAAGACGCGGAGGCTGGATCTATTTTTGACAGCGCAGAAGCACCTGGTGCGGTAAAACCGCCGGGAAATAAGCAGATTGAGCGCGAGGAGGAAATCGCGAAACGGAGCAGGTATTACCATACTTCGATGGCAAGGCAAGGCTTGAAAAAGGGACAGCCCTACCGCATGTTAAAATCAAATTACGTGATTTTTGTCTGCTGTTATGATGCGTTTGATATGGATCGGATTATGACCTTGGAAGAAGAAATGATCATACGATATGACAGTGGGCTGCAAAAAGGACGAGCGGAAGGACAGGCGGAAGGCGCAGCGCTGAAACAACGCGAAATTGCCCAAAATCTCAAAAACGCCGGTATTCCGATTCCCGTGATCGCGGAGACTACCGGACTGACACAGGAAGAAGTTGAAATGTTATAGAAGAATAAACATCGGGTGCAGACTGCTTTAGCGGGCAGATACGCATCCGATATTTTTTTTATGTAGGAAATATCGCATAGCGATATTTCCGGAATAATAAAATAACAAGAAAATCTTGATTTCGTGTAAAATCTGGTTATAAAAAATCTCGTTTTCGTACATAGTATGAATTGAAAAAACTTTGATTTCGTGTTAAAATCAAAATATATAAGTTTCACATTCTCTTTTAAGGAGGGAAACAGCGGTGAGAAGAAAGATCTATGAAGAGATTTTGAAATGGAAAAAAAGAAGTGCCGGACAGACAGCGCTCCTGATCGACGGAGCGCGGCGCGTCGGTAAAAGCTATATTGCAGAGAAATTTGCTGCGGCAGAATACAAAAGCTACCTGTTGATCGATTTTAACCGAGCACCCAAAGAGGTGACAGACCTATTTGAGAACTATCTGAATGATCTGGACACCCTGTTTATGTATCTTTCCGGGTTCTACAACACGAAGCTGTATGAACGGGAAACGCTGATCATTCTTGACGAGGTACAGCTATGCCCGCGTGCACGCTCTGCCATCAAGTATCTTGTAGCGGATGGACGTTATGATTACCTTGAAACAGGATCCCTGATGTCGATCAAAAAAAACGTGAAAGACATCCTGATCCCATCCGAGGAAGAACATCTCAAAATGTACCCGCTTGATTTCGAAGAATTCCTATGGGCGCTTGATAATGAAACTTTAATGCCGTTGATACAGACCTGCTATGAAAAAAAACAGCCGATGGGGCAGGCGCTTCATCGCAAGGCTATGGACTATTTCAGACAGTATATGATCGTAGGTGGTATGCCGCAGGCGGTTGCAAGATATGTTGAAACACGTGACTTTGACAGTATTGATCGGGTGAAGCGGGCAATCCTTGAGCTGTATCGCGCGGATATCGTGAAGCATGCGGCCGGATATGAGATAAAAGTGGAACAGATCTTTGACGATATTCCCGCACAGCTTCAAAAACACGACAAGAAATTCAAGCTGTCGTCTTTAAAAAAGGAAGCGCGGTTCCGGGACTATGACGATGCGCTATTTTGGCTGTCCGATGCCATGATTGCGAATATTTGTTACAATTCTACGGCGCCGAGCATCGGGCTGAAGCTGAACATGGACCGATTGACTCTGAAGTGCTATATGGCCGATACTGGTCTGCTCATCAGTCATGCTTTTGACGAAAACGGAATTGTAAGCGAGGAAATCTACAAAAAACTATTGTTTGATAAACTCGAATGCAACAAAGGGATGATTGTCGAGAATCTTGTGGCACAAATGCTGACCGCCGCCGGTCATAAACTCTATTTTTACTCCAATCCATCCCGTGATGAGGTAAGTGCGCGAATGGAGATCGATTTTCTGATCGCAAAGAGTAAAATCAGCAGTCGGCATAATATTTCCCCAATCGAAGTGAAATCCGGCAAGAATTACACCCTGACTTCCCTGAAGAAGTTTCAAAACAAGTATGCGGAGCAAACGGATACCCCCTATGTTCTGCATACCGGAGATCTGAAGGAAGCGGACGGGATCACCTATCTGCCTCTTTATATGACACCGCTTCTTTGAAGACGCGAACTCATTGCAAAGTCTGATCGGCTATGTGATGAGTTTTTTTCTTTTCTTTGCATCCAAATGTTCAGCGGATTCGTTATAATAGATACAGACCATAAACCAAAGGAGCTGTGATGAAAGAGGTACTGCTCATCAGCCAGGCGGCCCGGGGCAATCGAAAAGCGCTGGAAAAGCTGGTACGGCTGTATTATGAGAAGATATACAATTACATAGGATACCGTGTGCAGGATTTCAGCGCGGCAGAAGATCTGACGCAGGACGTGTTTGTGAAACTGACCAGGCACATCCATAGTTATGTGCCGACGGCATCGTTCTCGGCGTTCCTGTACCGGATCGCGCACAATACGGTGGTGGACTATTATCGAACGATAAAACACACAGAAACGATACCGGAAACACTGCAGGCAGCCGACCCGCTGCCTGCGGCAGAGGCCAGGATGGACGTAGAGCGGATGTTGGCAAAGCTTTCGGAAGAGCAGCGGGAATGCATCATCCTGTACTATCTGCAGGGCTTGACCTACCGGGAGATCTCTCTGGTCTTGGGGATACCCATTCCGACAGCCAAATCCCGCGTGCAGCGCGGGCTGGCTGCCTGCAAAAAAATAATGGAGGAAAACTCATGAAACAACCAAAACTTGTGCATATCTTTCAAGCGGCGCAAAGAATGCCGCGCAGCCGCGCCGTAGAGCAGTGCATTATTTCACTGCCGGAAATACGCAAAAACTATTCGCTTTTGCCGCTGCTGAAACTGCAGATGCTGTCCCTGCCAGGCAGCGTCTACGGGTTGGCGCTGGCCGCTGTGCTTGTGCAGCAGATTTTTTCCTTTACAGACCTGCCGCTTTTGGAGGTGCTACCGGTCACCGGAATGCTCCATGCGGTGATAGTGCTGCTTTTTTCCCGGCATCTGATGCTGCCCGGTACAGGCAATATGAGCGAAATCGAAAAATGCTGCCGTTACAGCTATGGTCAAATCCTGATGGCGAGACTGCTATGTCTATGCGTTCTGACACTGACGACCTTTCTCATCGCAATGCTGCCGGGCGTTGTCAGCAGGCAGGAACTCGGCTTTCTGTTGCCGCTCGTGCTGCCTGCGGCCTGCGGCGCTTTGCTCGCCTTGATCTGGGCGAACTATGTCAGCCGTTCGGACATTGCGCAGATGACGGTTTATCTGGTGGGCGCATTGGCCGTCAGTATGATGCAGGAAACGATACAGGAGATGGGAACGCAGACTGTCTGTGCGGCTCTGCTGCTGATCGCGGCGGCTCTCGTATGGCAAGGAAAGATTCTGATGAACAGGAGGAACTACGATGAAACTTACCTTAACTGATTTGACAAAAAAATTCGGCGCGAAAACTGCTGTAGACCATGTCAATCTTGAAATATCGCATGGCATCATCGGATTGCTCGGCCCCAATGGGGCGGGTAAGACCACACTGATCCGCCTGCTCTGCGATCTGCTGCGTCCGGATGACGGGGCGGTGCTTTTTGACGGTGAAAACATCTGCACGATGGGAGAAGATTATCGCGACATGCTGGGATACCTGCCGCAGAAGATGGGCTATTACCCATGGTTTACCGCGGAAAAATATCTGCAGTACCTGGCTGCTTTAAAAGGGCTTTCTGCCGAAGAGGGAGATGCAAGAGCAAGTGCACTGCTGCAGCAGGTGGGGCTGCATGCGGAACGAAAAAAACGGCTGCGGACCTTTTCCGGCGGCATGCTGCAGCGTATCGGCATCGCACAGGCTTTATTGAATGACCCGAAGATACTGATCTTAGACGAACCGACCGCAGGTCTTGATCCACAGGAACGGATCCGATTCCGGAATATGATCGCGGGTTTTGCGCAAGATCGACTGGTCATCCTGTCCACCCATATCGTTTCGGATGTGGAGCACATGGCGACCAAGGTCATCCTGTTTCGCGCAGGAAAGATCGCCGCCTGCGATACGATCGATGAGATCTGCAAGACACTTGATGGAAAGGTCTGCAGCGTCACGGTATCCCCCAAAGAGGCCGAGGAGTTCCAACAGATGTATCTAATCGCGGATGTGCAGCCAACGGGAGAAAGCGTGCAGCTGCGGCTGGTTTGTCCAGACAGGATCCCGGAGGGAGGCGCGATCGTCAATCCCGAACTGGAGGACGCGTATCTTTTTTACTGCGGAAAGGAGAACCCATGCTGAAGGCGGTACTGTACAAGATCTGGTCCAGACCGCTGATCTTGACCGTATTCCTGCTGATCTGTCTGGCACAGCCGGTTTCGGTTTTGCTGCATCATCAGGAAAATATGCGGCAGCTGTGCGAGTATTATAACGCATGGGGCGGACCGATGGATGATGACTGGAAGCAGTCGATTGCCGCACAGTACGAAAGGCTTTGGCCGCAGCCGCCGAAAACGGCAGAGGACTTACAGAACGCATCGCTTGAGCAGCAGGCTGTTCTGACTGCTTGGCAATATACGGAGTTCACCGCGATGCTGGATCGCTTTGTCCTTGCACAGGAAAGTGCCTATGGTGCGGCGGCAAAGCATGCATATGTGAAGCTTCGGGCAGCTTCCGAACACGGAGCATTGATTTTCGGTGCTTCGCCTGCAGGCACAACCATGGCGAATCAGTACCGGATCGGGTGGGGATTTTTGCTTTTTATGATACTCTTATGCGTGGATCTGTTTTCGGGAGAAGCGGAAGCCGGCATGGTGCCGATGCAGGCAGTTTCCAGACAGGGCAGGCGGCACCTGTTCCGTACCAAGCTTCTGGCTTGTCAGTGCAGCGCCGGTATCGTTTGGTGCGCATTGAACCTGACTTATGCGGGAGCCTTGACTGTCTGTTACGGTTGGGGAAACCTAAAAAGTGTCGTGCAGGACTTTCAATTTAATGCTTGTCCGTATCTGTGGAATACCGGCATTTACTTATTTGTGACCCTGCTGACCGGATTGCTCGCCGCGCAGGCGACCGCATTGGTGATCTTCCTGCTGGCCCGGATCGGCGGCAGCACCCGGCGGACTTTTGCGCTGATGGGCGGTATCGTGACCCTGCCGTATCTGTTAGCATTTATGACCAATAACCAGTGGCTGGCGCTATGGCTGCCATGTCTGATTAACAATCAATGGCTCTGGACCAGCCTTTGGCTGCTCATGCTGCGCGGATACGGCGTTCCGCTGTATGCACTCGCCGGTACGGAGCTCGCTGCCGTTTGCGTGCTTGCTGCGGTAATGATATATCATCTCGCGGTACGTGCGGAATATGTGGAGAGCCTTGAGAGGCATGATAAAAGGAGAATAGAGGATGAAAGTCGAATTTGAGAAACTGTTGCGTCAAAAGCGTCTGTTGGCGTTCGTACTGCTTGTGATGACAGTAGTACAAATCTATCTGACGTTCAGCGGCGCTTATGATACGTTCAGCGGCATCAGTCTGGATTATTTTTGGCAGAACGACGAGTACCGGCAGCGCAAGATGTCACAGGAAACGGCGTTGGTCGATGCACAGTGGATCGCTGATAAAAAGGCCGAGTATCAAGACTATATTGACGCGCATCGGCTTTCTCCGGAGGAAGTCCGCGAGAGGATCACGGCCAAAAATGCAGAGGGCTTTGAGATCCGTTACACCGCGGAAGAAGTGTTGCGCGATCCCTATAATTTTGACTACGCGTTTGCGATCCTGCCGGATGAGGTTTACCAGAGCAAGAAGATGGAGGAAGATTTTTTACGCGCGTATACCATTTATATCCCACTTGCGGAAAATCCAGTGCAATACCTGCGTGACCAATATGATTCAGAGAACGCTCATTTGGAAAAGGAGCAGAGCATCAGCTATGCAGCCTATCTGGGGTATTCTGAGGCGCAGTTTTCTGATTACCAGAAACTGATCGACCGCATTTATCCGGAGAAGAAGCTTGTCGTCGGCTACAGCCTGGGTTGGGATGTGCTGTGTACGGTCATGCAGTTCCTGCCGTTCACTTTGGGTATGGTGCTGATCGTCACGTTGGGCGATTTGTTCTCGGGTGAAGAACGCACAGGTATGGTGCCGATTCTGCGAAGTACCAAATACGGACGGGCGAGTCTGCTGAAGTGCAAGTTAGGTGCGGCCGTTATGATCACAACGGTATTATGGATCCTGTTTCAGCTGGTCATGCTGCTGACGATCGCGCTGACCTATACCCTGCGTGGAGCAACCTGCACGGTCTTGCTTTTTAACGGCAAACCGAGCATCTACGGTTTGAACTGGCTGGCCTATTATCTGCTGCAGTGTGCATACAGTTATCTGGGAACACTCGTATTTACACTTTTTATCTGTTGCTTATCCAGTATCTTACCGCTGCGGCTATCCATGCCGCTTGATCTGACCATCACGCTGCTGACCGGTATTCCGATGAACCATTTCTGCTATGCGGATCAGGCGTTTGATCTGTTGGATAAATGCCGCGCGATGATGCCAAGCCAGCTCATGGCAGCGCATCCGACCCTGCAGGTCTATCAGTCCTACGCATTCGGAAATGTTATCATCCAGCTGCCGTATGTGACAGCCGCCGCCATCCTCATCGAAAGCGGCCTGTTGCTTTGGTTCCTGCACTGCAGGGAAGGGGAAAAAGCAACTTGACGAAAAAACGGGTGCAGCCCGCACATTATCAGGCAGGCTTGCACCCGTTGTTTATTATATAGGAAATATCGCTATGTGATATTCCCAGCATAACGACAAAAGCACTTTGCGGAGCGTCTCTCATGAGTGAGCGACATGTGCACATAGAAATCTGTATTTCGTTATGCACACTTTTGTCCTTGGAAGACATAATCACGTTCAAAGCAGTTCCGCCATGTAGAGCGGCAAATGAATGATGCCGTCTTTTACCATGACATCTTTCGTGTAGAGAATATAGGAATCACCGATAACAGACGTGAAGTGTCTGCGGAATTTGTCAAGTGATGCATGTGAGCGATAGTTTCCGGACTTTACTTCAATCGGGGCGATTTTTTTGCCTTCGGTAATAAGGAAGTCTATCTCCATATGATTTTCACGATTTTGGGAATCGGAGCGAGAATAAAAATACAGACGTTCTCTATGCAGGCGCAGCATTTGTGCGACAGCATTCTCTACGATCATTCCCTCATTGATATTGAGTTTATCAAAAAGGATGGCACGGTAAAGTTCATTATCTGTATAGTTTTTATCTTTAAAAGTATGGGTCACAAGTAATCCGGTATCGGCCATGTAGCATTTTTGCGTAGCGTTGTCAGCACTGAGCGCAAGACCGACATTCGGGTCGGTTGCATTGAAGCAGGCGTTGACTACCATCGCTTCGTTGAGCCAGACAAAGGAAGATTCAAAACTCCGGAAACGCGCTTGCTTGCCGAGAGAAGAAAGCTTGTATTTCTTTTCTTTTTTGGAAAGCTGTCCGGGGATATTGTCAAATACTGCGCATACTTTATCTTCATAGCCCTCGGCAAACTTTGCGACATCTTCACGGTATAGTCTTAATATGCGCCGTTTCGCGACATCCGAAGCCTCAAAATCCTTACCGTTTAGATATGCAAGTACGGATTGCGGCATACCGCCGACAATGAGGTATTGCCGGAAATCGTTCATGATCTTGCGGTGAAGCGGGGCACCAAGTGGCGTTTTGCTTTCAAAGCATTTTCGTATCAGCGGATAGGTCGTTTCATCACCCATAGCCCAGAGGAATTCTTCAAAATCAAGCGGAAACATTTCCATGTGGTCCTCTTCGGAAGGAATGATAATATCCTGCACATTTTTCTTAAGTCGTATCAAAGAGCCGGTTTCGATATAATCATAGCGACCGTCAGCTACAAGATATTTTATAAGCTGCCTTGCTCTGGGATACTGTTGCACCTCATCAAATATGATGAGGGATTCTCGCATATAAAGGGGCGTACGGAAAAACGATGACAGCTTTGCAAAAAACATATCGAGGTCAGCACTGTCATTTGCAAAAATATCGAGTACATCTTGAGGAGTATTACCGAAATCGATCAAAATGTAACTCTTATACTGCGCTTTGGCAAACGCTTCAACGATATAGCTTTTACCGACACGGCGAGCACCGTCGATCATCATGGCCGTTGTTCCGTTGCTTTTAGTTTTCCATGCAACGAGTTCATGATATATTTTTCTTTTCAGCATGATAGGATACCCTCTCTTTTTGCGATATATTCTTAGTTCTATACATAGTATAACAAGTTATGCACGAAAAAGCAAGTTGGTAAAGTCCAAAATTGCACGAAAAAGCAGATTGGAAAACGACAATTTTGCACGAAAAAGCAGGTAAAGGAAAAAATGGGTGCAAACCATCATCATATTGATAGGCTTGCACCCGTTGTTTGTGTTAATATTGATTCTGCACGTCCAGTGCTTCGACCAGTTTGATATCCTTGTGTTTTTCGCAGAAGTACTGCAGGGTGAACTGGTTTGCGAAGAGGATGATCGGACGCTCGAAGTGGTCAAAGACCAGCATGGTTCTGGAATCGAGCACATCCTTGATCTTTTCCAGCGCGGCAACGTAGTCGCGAGAGCTTGGATCGGCATCGATCTGCACCCATCTGGCGGTCGAGAAGTCCAATCGATCCATACGCACCTGCGCGTTGTATTCGTTCTTGAGCCGATATTCAAACACCTCAAACTGCAGCTGACCGACCGCACCGATGACAACCTCGTTGTACTGGTTGCGGTAGACCTGGATCGCGCCCTCCTGCGCGAGCTGCGCGACGCCTTTTTGGAACTGCTTGGCCTTCATGGTGTCCTTCGGCGTGACCAGAGCGAAAAGCTCCGGCGGGAAGGTTGGCAGCGGTTCGAAAAACAGCGGTTCTTTGGTCGTGGTCAGCGTATCGCCGATCTGATAGTTTCCGGTATCATAGATCCCGATGATATCGCCCGCGATCGCAGTTTCTATGTTTTCTCGTTCGTTGGCCATCAGCATGGTGGACTGCGCCAGTTTCATTTCCTTGCCGGTCCGGGACAGCCGCACGCTCATGCCGCGGGTAAAGGTGCCGGAGCAGATGCGGAGAAACGCCAGTCTGTCGCGGTGCGCCGGGTTCATGTTCGCCTGGATCTTGAAGATAAAGCCGCTAAAAAAGTCGTCGGTTGGCTGTACTTCTCCGGTCGTGGTCTTGCGCGGGCCGGGAGCCGGTGACATATCCAAAAAGTGTTCAAGGAACGGGATCGTACCGAAGTCGGCGAGCGCGGAGCCGAAAAAGACCGGGGAAAGTTTGCCCTTGGAAACCAGTTCCATGTCAAATTCGTTGCCTGCGCCCTGAATCAATTCAATCTCATCGCGCAGGGCGGAGAGGTTATAGCCGGCGATCTCGTTTTCGAGTTCCGGCCCGAATACGCCGTCCGGTCCGAGCGTCAAGGTTTTGGTCTGCTTGCCGGATTTATAAAGGTGGACTTCGTTCTTGAGCAGGTCATAGATGCCCTCGAAGTTCATGCCGTTTCCGATCGGCCAAGAGACCGGGACAGACGGCAGACCCAGTACGTCCTCTAATTCCTGTACGAGATCAAACGGCTCCTTGGTCTCGCGGTCGAGCTTGTTGATAAAGGTAAAGATCGGGATGCCGCGCATGGAGCAGACCTTGAACAGTTTTTTTGTCTGCGCTTCGATACCCTTGGCGCCGTCGATGACCATGACCGCGCTGTCTACCGAAGTCAAAATCCGATAAGTATCTTCGCCGAAGTCGTTGTGACCCGGCGTATCCATGATGGAGATGACCTTGCCTGCGTATGCAAACTGCATGACGGAGGAGGTGACGGAGATGCCTCTCTGCTTTTCAATCTCCATCCAGTCAGAGGTCGCGAATTTGCTGTTTCTGCGCGCCTTGACGGTTCCGGCTTCGCGAATCGCGCCGCCGTGCAGCAGGAGTTTTTCTGTTAAAGTGGTTTTGCCGGCATCCGGGTGGGAAATGATGCCGAAGATGCGTCTTTTTTGTATTTCTTCTGATCTGGTAGTCATAGAGACCTCTTTCTGTCAATTTTTCGTGTAAAGCTCCGCGGCGGCAAGCGCTCACAGAATTTTCACATCAAATATCATACCATAAATCTTGAATTTGTAAACCATCTATTGTATAATATGTTTTTATGAAACGAACAATCCTCCGCCGCGCGTGGAGAATGTGGAGAAATATATCATTTGTATAAGGGAGAATAGCATGAAAGAAACACAAAAAAAAGATATCACGACGCAGCCCGCACAGGCTGCGGGAGAAAACAAGATGGGTATTCTTCCAATCAGACCGCTGCTTCTCAGCATGGCATGGCCGGCAATCCTATCCATGACCATCAGCGCGCTGTACAATATTGTGGACAGCATTTTTGTCGCCAAACTGAGTGAAGATGCGCTGACCGCGGTATCCATCGTAAATCCGATTCAAATGCTGATCATCGCACTTTCCGTAGGAAGCGGCGTAGGCATTAACTCCCTGATCGCGCGGAGGCTCGGCGCGCATCGGCAGGAAGAGGCAGATCAAGCCGCGAGTACGGGACTTCGCATAGGCGTGTTTAATTATCTGGTATTTTTGCTTATCGGTGTCTGTTTTACCGGTATTTTTGTTTCCGGTTACGCGGAAAAGGGAAGCGAAATCTACGCGCAGGCAGTCATCTATATGCAGATTGTCTGCATCGGCTCTTTCTTTTTGAACATGCAGGTTGTCTTTGAAAAAATCCTGCAGTCCACAGGGAATATGATCGCCCCGATGATCTGCAGTCTGACCGGAGCGGTGATCAACATCATTTTAGATCCGATTCTTATTTTTGGACTGCTCGGCGCGCCGCGTCTGGAGGTGGCAGGCGCCGCGATCGCGACCATTACCGGACAGCTTTTTGGCATGCTGGTGGGCGCGTTTATCATCTTTAAGGGGGAACATCTGGTCAGTATTCAAGTCAGGGGCTTCAAGTTTAACTGGGAAATCGTCGCCGATATTTACAAAGTAGGCTTACCGTCTATTGTGATGCAGTCTATCGGTTCCATGATGATCATCTTCTACAACATGATCCTGGTGGTCTACTCGACGACCGCGGTCGCAGTGTTGGGCGTATATTTTAAAATTCAGTCCTTTGTATTCATGCCGGTATTCGGGCTGAACCAAGGCGCGATGCCGATCATGGGCTATAACTACGGCGCCGCAAAAAAAGACCGCCTGATGCAAACCTACAAGGAAGCTCTGAAGATCGCGCTGCTGGTCATGGCGCTCGGACTGCTGCTGTTTCAGGCTCTGCCGAAGCAGCTGCTTCTGATGTTCGACGCGTCCGCGGATATGCTCGCCATCGGAATTCCGGCTCTGCGCATCATCAGCCTTTGTTTCCTGCCGGCAGCCTTCGGCATCATCACCGGAACCTTATTCCAGGGTACAGGGCATGGTGTATACAGCCTGCTCTGCTCGGTCATTCGCCAACTCATCGGTATTTTGCCGCTGGCTTTTATTCTAATCCGCATCGGTGGGGTGACCTTATCCTGGGCATCCTTCCCGCTTGCAGAACTTCTCGGACTTGCTTATAGCGCCTTGATGCTGCAGCGTCTTTACAAAAACGAAATTTCAAAGCTCGGCGTCCAGTAATCGGCTTTCCGCTTCGACCAGATCATAGATCAGCGGGTCACGCACGAGGTGCGCCCAGACCGTATAGGTCGCTTTGACAAAATCATCGTTAAGAGGGATTTCCTCTTCAATCAGCGGGCAGGCATAAGGCAGGTCCTCAAAATTATAAATCAGCTTCAAGACTCCGTCCTCATCGAGATACGGCGAAAGCGGGTAGGTCCGGCATTGCAGCGGACGCTCCTTTCGCGGACAATGAGGCGGGGTTTTGCATTTTACGAAATAAACATTGCCGCGCCAGGAGTCCGGAAATTCATAATCCTCCGCGTTTTCCACAGTCCATGTCAGCCAGTCGTCCTTTCTGCTGTGGAGTTTTTCTTCACCGGGGTAAAGATAGATGCCGAGTTCTTCTCCGTCTGTATCATCTGCGGTGCAGCAGGCCGCGCCGCATAATCTGCCGCAGTCTCCGTCAATCGGGCAGACGCTGTCCAGCAATCTGTAAATCGCCTGCCAGGTTCTTTTTTTGATCGTACTTTTCATAGGTCCAGTATAAGGGAAAGCGCGGAAAAAGGCAAACGAAAAACAGGATGCGAGAAGCGAAACATAACCTTAACGCTACTTTAACGGCTTTTGGTGGTAAACTAGGGTTGGAAGCAGTATGGGAATACCGCTCGAAAGATTTGTATTATCAAATTAGTTTATAGATAAGATGAGGGGAAATATGAAACTTGGAATTGACGTTGGCTCAACAACAGTAAAACTGGTATTGCTTAATGCGCAGAATGAAATCCTGTATCAAAAATATGAGCGTCATATGTCAAGTGTTTTTGACAAGGTTAGGGATCTGCTCATACAAATGCAGCAGGAGATGGGGGAGATGGATGTACAGGTTGTCATCACAGGCTCCGGAGGCTTGGCGCTCGCCGATAAAATCGGCGCGAAATTTGAGCAGGAGGTTATCACCTGTTCTCTTGCGGTGCAGAAGCTGATCCCTGAGACCGATGTGGTGATCGAGCTTGGCGGAGAGGACGCGAAGATTACATATTTCGGTGCTTCCGTGGAACAGCGTATGAACGGTACCTGCGCGGGCGGTACCGGTGCGTTTATCGACCAGATGGCGATTCTTTTGAATACGGACGGGGACGGACTCAATGAAGCCGCTAAGGATTATTCGGTTATTTATCCGATCGCGGCGCGCTGCGGCGTGTTTGCTAAGACAGATATTCAGCCGCTGATCAACGAGGGCGCGCCGATTGAGAATCTGGCGGCGTCCATTTTCCAGGCGGTCGTCAATCAGACGATCAGCGGACTCGCCTGCGGCCGCAGGATCACGGGCAAGGTCGCCTTTTTGGGCGGGCCGTTGACCTATCTGTCGGAGCTGCGCAAACGCTTCATTGAAACCTTGCAGCTGGCGCCGGAGGACGTGATCTTCCCGGACAATTCAAAATATTTCGTTGCCATGGGGGCAGCCTTTATGGCAGAGGGGCAGCAGATGCTCAGACTCAGTGAGCTGATCGCAAAGGTTGAAACGGTGGATCCGCTCGCAGATTCCGTAACCAAGCGTGTAGAACCGCTGTTTGCTGATGAAGCAGAATATCGGGAATTTTGCGAACGCCACGCCAGAGCAAAAATTGCAAGACGCGATCTGCAAAGCTGCACAGGACCGCTTTTCCTGGGCATCGATGCCGGCTCAACAACGACCAAAGCCGCGCTGATCGACCAAAACGAAAAGCTCGTGTTCTCTTTTTACCGCAACAACGAGGGAAACCCGTTGGAGGCGACCAAGCAGCTGCTGACGGAACTCTACGAGCAATTGCCGGCTGCGTGCTATATCGCTAATACAACCGTAACCGGATACGGAGAAGGGCTGATCAAGGCCGGCTTTAACGCGGACTACGGGATTATCGAGACGATGGCGCATTACAAGGCGGCGGAGGAATTCCTGCCCGGTGTTGATTTTATCCTCGACATCGGCGGACAGGACATGAAGTGCATGCGCATCAAGGACGGTGCGATCTATCATATCATGCTGAACGAAGCGTGTTCTTCTGGCTGCGGTTCCTTTATCGAAACCTACGCGAAGTCTGTCAACATGCCGGTCGAGGAATTCGCCCGCATCGGGCTTTTGGCGCAGCATCCGGTGGATCTGGGCACGCGCTGCACGGTATTTATGAATTCCATGGTGAAACAGGCACAGAAGGAAGGCGCGAGCATCGGCGACATTGCCGCGGGGCTGTCTTATTCGGTCATCAAGAATGCTCTGTACAAGGTCATCAAGCTGCGCAATCCGGATGAAGCAGGAGATAAAATCGTCGTGCAGGGCGGAACCTTCCTCAACGAGTCGGTCCTGCGCGCCATCGAAAAGGTGCTCGGCAAAGAGGTCGTGCGGCCGGATATTGCCGGTCTGATGGGCGCTTACGGCTGCGCCCTGCATTCCAAAGCAAATTGGAGCGACGGACATGTTTCCGATATCCTGCCGCTCGAAAGCGTGCGGGTTTTCCATGCGGGCAGTTCAAACGCCAGATGCCGCGGATGCGAGAATCAGTGCATGCTGACCATCACGCGCTTTAACGACGGAGAACGCTTTGTAACCGGAAACCGCTGTGAGCGCGGCGCGGGAAAAGAAAACAAAACCAAGGATTTGCCAAACCTGTATGCCTATAAACTGAAACGACTGTTTGACTACCGGCCGCTCGCGGAGTCTGCGGCGCCGCGCGGACATGTGGCATTGCCGCGGGTATTGAATCTGTATGAGGATTATCCGTTCTGGTTTACCTTCTTTACGAAGCTGGGCTACCGCGTAGTGCTTTCGCCGATGTCAAGCAAGGAACTCTACGAAAAGGGCATGGATACGATCTCTTCCGATACGGCCTGCTATCCGGCCAAGCTGGTGCATGGGCATATCAAGACTTTGGTAGAGATGGGCGAAAAGTGGATCTTTTATCCTTGCATCAACTATGAACAGTGGGAAACCAAGGACGCGCAGAACCATTATAACTGTCCGATCGTCGCCACCTATCCGGAGGTCATCGCCAATAACATGAACGAGATCTTCACCGAATACGGGGTAGAATTCACGCATCCGTTTGTCCCGTATGACAAGGATGAACGTCTGGTGCCGCGTCTGTATGAGATTCTCAAACACAAGGGAATCGAAAAACATGAGATCAAGGAGGCGGTCCTCGCGGCCCGCGCAGAACAGCAGGCCTTCAAGCGTGATGTCGAGGCGGAGGGAGAACGCGCCATCGCGTACGCCAGAGAACATCACAAAAAAGCCATCGTACTTTCCGGCAGACCATACCACCTGGATACCGAGATCAACCATGGCATTGATAAGATGATCACTTCCTACGATATGGTGGTTTTGTCAGAGGACGCTGTCTGCCACATGGGCAAGCTTCCGCGGCCGATCCGCGTACTCGACCAGTGGGCCTATCATTCCAGACTCTACCGGGCGGCGGACTATGTCTGCCAGCACGACGGCGTGGAGCTTGTGCAGCTCAATTCCTTCGGCTGCGGCGTAGACGCGGTGACGACGGATCAGGTGGAGGAAATTTTAGAACGTTCCAACAAGCTGTATACGCTGCTCAAGATCGACGAGGGCAACAACCTCGGCGCGGTGCGTATCCGTATCCGCTCGCTGGCAGCTGCGATGGAAGAACGTGACAAGAACGGCATCAAAGCGGTACATAATCTCAAACCGTATACGAGGGCTTATTTCACCAAGGAAATGCGCAAGGACTATACGCTGCTGATCCCGCAGATGTCACCGATTCATTTCCAGTATTTAGAGGTGGCACTGCAATCCTGCGGCTACAAGGCTGTTGTCATTCCAACCGTAGACAAACACGCGATCGACGAGGGACTCAAATACGTCAACAACGATGCCTGCTACCCGACTTTGGTCACACTCGGCAAGATGATCAGCACTCTCAAGTCCGGCAAGTACGACCTCAACAAGACTGCGCTGGTCATGTCACAGACGGGCGGCGGCTGCAGAGCCAGCAACTATATCGCGCTGCTGCGTAAGGCGCTCAAGGATCTGCATATGGAGCAGGTGCCGGTGGTATCCTTCAATATGGCGGGTTTGGAGAGCAATCCGGGATTTAAGATGACCCCGGCGATGGGCAAACGCCTGCTGCTTGCGGTCATGTACGGAGATCTTTTCCAAAGGCTGCTTTACGCGACCAGACCGTATGAGGAAGTTCCGGGTGCGGCGGAAGCCATCATGAAAAAATACGAGGCCGAGATTTTCGAAAACTGCCGCGACGGCAAGTTCAGCACCTACAAGCGGCTGGTGCAGGAGATTGTCAGGGATTACGATACCATGCCGCTGCGCAGGATCAAAAAGCCGCGCGTCGGCGTGGTCGGCGAGATCCTTGTCAAATATCATCCGGACGCGAACAACAATATCGTCGATATCATCGAAAAAGAAGGCGGCGAGGCGGTCGTTTTGGATTTGATAGACTTCTTCCTCTACGGGATGTACAGCAAGAAGTTCAATTATGAGAACCTGTCCGGCACCTATCAGCAATACAAGCTGAATCAGGCAGCAATCGCTCTGGTGGAGCAGTTCCGCAGACCGCTGCGCAAGGCTCTGCGCCAAAGCAGACGTTTTGAGGAACCGTCCTATATCCAAAAGACCGCGGAGGAAGCGTCAGAGATCGCTTCGATCGGCAACCAGTGCGGAGAGGGCTGGCTCCTGACCGGCGAAATGATCGAGCTGATCAAGGATGGCGCGAGCAATATCGCCTGTCTGCAGCCGTTCGCCTGCCTGCCGAATCATGTGACCGGCAAGGGTATGATGAAAGCCATTCGGGAACGCTATCCGAAGGCAAATATCGTAGCTATCGATTATGATCCGGGCGCCAGCAATGTCAACCAGCTCAACCGCATCAAGCTGATGATGGCGACTGCGCACAAGAACCTCAAGGAGGCAGAGGAGACAGAGGAGGCTCCGGAGGTTACCGCATAAATTGATTCTTCGTAACTCTTTTGCGCCGATTTTGTCCGCTTCGGATGGGGTCGGCGCAAAAATATATGAAAAAACCTTGAAAAAGCCCAAAACATGTCGTATAATAATCTCTGCTAAACACATAGTGAAAAATCAAATCAGTTAGGAGGTGTCTCCATGGGAAGACACGGTACGATCGCAGGCAGAAAGGCCGCGCAGGACTCTAAAAGAGCCGCAATGTTCACAAAATACGCAAGGGCTATTACCGTTGCCGCGAAGGCAGGCGGTGATCCTGAATATAACGCGACCCTCAGACTGGCAATCGAAAAAGCGAAAGCCATCTCCATGCCGAACGATAACATTACAAGAGCGATCAAAAAAGGAACCGGAGAATTAGCCGGTGAAACATATGAAGAATTGAGCTTTGAAGGCTACGGCGTAGGCGGCGTCGCGGTCATCGTAGAAGCGCTGACGGATAACACGAACAGAACGACTTCCTCCGTCAGATCCACCTTTGATAAATACGGCGGCAATCTTGGAACGCCGGGCTGCGTATCCTACATGTTTTCCCGTAAGGGTATCATCATCATCGAAAAGACCGATGCGGTGGATGAGGACGCTTTGCTGGAAACCGCGCTGGAAGCAGGCGCTGACGACATGATCGTGCAGGAGGATAGCTTCGAGATCGTTACTGACCCGTCCGCATATACTGACGTACATCACGCGCTTGCGGACGCAGGCTACGAAATCGTGGAATCTGATGTGGAATACGTACCGTCGATGGAAGCCGCGCCGAAGGATGAACATGACATCGCAAAGCTGGCGAAGATGATCGAAATTCTGGAAGACAATGACGACGTCCAGAAGGTATATACAAATTGCTCCATTGACCTGTTCGAGGAATAATGAGCAAAAATGCGCTTATAATATAACAATGAATCCTGGGTTATGCGTTGAGGACATATAATTGAACCTACACTTGAATTTCGGGAGTCCGGGTTTCGCTCGGCATTATGTCAGGCCGTCTTTGGAGCGGAAGACAGAAGCAGGCAACAGGACACCCACCTATCGTAAGATAGGGCGTCAATTATATCCTTGACGGTAATTTGGGATTTTTGTTTATCCTGTGGGAAGTCTCACATAGAGCGTCCCGCATCACGTAGAATAGCAGAGGATTTGAAGTTTCAAATCCTCTTTGTAAATAGAGATAAAGAGGTTTGTAAATGAGTGAGAGAATCGTCATCATCGACGGAAACAGTTTGATCAACAGAGCCTATTACGCGATGCAAAAACCGATGATCACCAAGGATGGAATTTATACCCAGGGCATCTTCGGGTTTATCAACATGCTGAATAAGATCATCGGGGATTATGAACCGGCTTATCTGACGGTAGCCTTTGACTTAAAAGCACCGACCTTTCGCCATTTGGAATATGACGCGTATAAGGCAGGCCGCAAGCCGATGCCGCCGGAGCTTGTCATGCAGATGCCGCTGCTCAAGGAAGTGCTGGCCGCTATGCGCATCAAAACGTTGGAATTGGAAGGCTACGAAGCCGACGATATTATCGGAACGGCGGCGCGGCTTGCCGAAGAGGCAGATATCGAGCCTCTGATCATTACCGGAGACAAGGACGCGCTGCAGCTGGCGACCGACAAGACAAAGATTCTCATCACCAAAAAAGGAATCTCGGAGTTCGCTTTGTTCGATTATGACAAGATGGTCGAGCACTACGGTTTGACACCGGCACAGTTCATCGACCTCAAAGGATTGATGGGCGACAGCTCTGACAATATCCCCGGGATTCCGGGCATCGGAGAAAAGACCGGAATCGCTTTGCTCAAGCAGTTCGATTCCGTAGAGAATCTTTTGGCGCGTGCCGACGAAATCACGAAGCCCGCGCTGCGCAAAAAAGTCGAGGAAAACGCGCAGCTCGCGGTCCTGAGCAAACGTCTGGCAACGATTAACCGTTTCGTGCCGATAGAACTTGACTTTGAAGAAATGCGCGTAAGAGAGCCTGATTACGACAAACTGATCGCGCTGTATCAGAAGCTGGAATTCAATAGTTTTCTTAAGAAACTGTCTAAAAAGGAAATCCCGCAGGAGACGTTCGACTTCGCACCGGGCAAGGTGAAACAGCTTCGTTTGAGAAACGAGGCGGAGCTCGCGGAACTGGACGTGCTGCGGCAAAAAGAAGTTTTCCTCAAAACCTTCGGTGACAGCAGCCATGTGCGGAAACCGCAGATGGACGGAATCTTCCTGCGCAGCGGGGATGTGGTGTATTATCTGGACTGCCGCACGATTCCCGCCGAGATTTGCGCGCGTAAATTAAACACGCTGCAGCTAAGGCTTTGGGGACACGATATCAAGGATGACCTTTACAGTCTGATGCGCTATGCGTATCAGGACTTTGAGGTTTCCTTCGATACGGCAATCGCCGCCTATGTGCTGGATGTTTCCAAAAACCATTATGACTTAAAGAGTCTGGCGTTTGAGCAGCTGCACCTTGCGGTAAAAAGTCCGGAGGAGTATTTTGGCGAAAACAGTCAGCTGGATATGTTTGGCACAGCCGATACGCAAAATCTTGAATATGGGATTATCACCTCAGAGATTGCTGCGAAGCTGCGCGCGGCGCAGGAAGTAAAAATACGGGAAGAAGACCTGGAGCGGGTCTTTTGTGAGGCAGAGCTGCCGTTGATCGAAGTGCTGGCCGGGATGGAAGCGGAAGGAATTCGCGCGGACAGCGCATTTTTGGATAAAATCGGGCAGGAGCTGCAGGCACAAGCTGACAAACTGGAGGAAGAAATATACGCGTACGCGGGCTGCCGCTTCAATATCAAGTCCCCGTATCAGCTCGGTGATGTGCTCTTTGAAACTTTGAAACTGCCGGCGGGCAAAAAAGGAAAGCGCGGTTACAGTACGAGTGCCGATATTTTGGAAAAAATCCGAGATCAGCATCCGATCGTTGAGGCGGTGCTGCAATATCGCAATCTGACAAAGCTCAATTCCACCTATGTCGAGGGCATGAAGCCACTGATCGGTGAGGACGGTAAAATCCGCGCGCATTTCCAACAGACGGTCACCGCTACGGGAAGGATCAGCTGTACCGAGCCGAATCTGCAGAACATCCCGATTCGCCAGGAAACCGGCCGCAGCCTGCGCAAGGCGTTCAGCGCTTCGGACGCGGAGCATATTCTGGTCGGCGCGGACTATTCGCAGATTGAACTGCGTATTTTGGCACATTTATCACAGGATCCGGGACTTTTGGAGGCTTTTCGTTTAGGGGAGGACATCCATAAGATGACGGCGGCGAAGGTATTGGGCATTCCGATGGACAAAGTTACACCGAACGACCGCAGCAAGGCTAAGGCTGTCAATTTCGGTGTTATTTACGGCATGAGCGGTTTCGGCCTCAGTGAAAACCTGCACATCACGCGCAAGGAGGCGGAGTCGTATATCGCCGAATATTTCAAAAAGCATCAGAAGGTCAAGGAATACATGGATGGAGAAATCGCGCGCTGCCGCGAAACCGGTTACGCGGAGACCATTTTGGGACGCAAGCGCGCGATTCATGAAATTAACGCGGCTGCTTATATGGTCAGACAAGCGGGAGAACGTTTGGCGATGAATACACCGATCCAGGGAAGCGCCGCGGACATCATCAAGCTCGCGATGGGCAAGGTCTATCGGGAACTCAAAGCAAAGCATCCGCGCTCTAAGCTGATTCTGCAGGTACACGACGAATTGATAATTAACGCCGCAAAAGAAGAACTTGCGGAGATTGAGGAACTGTTGATCAGAAATATGGAATCGGCGATGCGGCTTTCGGTGAAGCTGGTCAGCGAACTGAATGAGGGCGAAAACTGGTACGACTTAAAATAGGAGATGACGGGATATGAAAATCATTGGTCTCACAGGCGGCATCGGCACCGGGAAATCTACGGTTTCCGCATATCTTGCTCAAAAAGGCTGTAAGATTATCGACGCGGATCTGATTTCTCATCAGATGACGGAAGCAGGCAGTCCCTGCCTCGCGGAAATCAGAGACGCCTTTGGCGAAGAAGTTTTTCTTCGTGACGGAAACCTCGATCGCAAAAAAGTCGGAAGACTTGTTTTTGCGGACGCAACAAAAAAGGAAACGCTGGAGCAGATCATCACGCGCCGGGTCATTGAAAAGACCCTGCGGATCCTGCAGGACTGCCGCGCGCAGCAGGAGGATTTGGTGGTGCTGGACGCGCCGCTGCTGTTTGAATGCGGGATGCAGCGCTATACCGATGAAACCTGGCTGGTTGTCTGCCGGACGGAAACGCGGTTGCGGCGCATTGCCGCGCGGGACGGCTTGGCGGAGGAGGATATCCAAAAACGCATCGCGAATCAGATGTCCACGGAACAAAAAGAAAAACTCGCGGATTACATCATCGACAATTCGCGGGATTTGGCATGGCTGTACGCGCAGATTGACACGCTGCTCGCAAAATCGGAACAGAGGGAGAAAAACGGATGAAGGATAATCGACTGCTGCAATTCTTTAAAAAGTACTGGCTCATCGGCGTTTTGGTGCTGCTTGCTTTGGGCGCTGTTTTTTCGAGCGTGGAAATCTACAAAGAAGAAGTGCTGAACATCGATCCGGATGTCAAATATGAGGAACAGAACACGCTGTATTTCGCCGCGGAGCGGTTTGATACGCTGAATCCTCTGATTTCGCAGAGCGCAGATGTGTACTATCTTTCCAAGCTGGTTTACAGCAGCCTCTTTGACTTTGACGAAAATCTCAGCGCGGTTCCGGAGCTGGTTGACAGCTATACCGTCAATACAGATCGCGCCTATATCGATCTGAAACTCAAAAAGAAGATCAGTTTTCAGAACGGAAAAAAATTAAAGGCGGAGGATGTCCGCTTTACGGTCAGCGCGATCAAGGCGGCAGGAAGCGCCTCCCCTTACTATGATAAAGCAGGAAAAATCGTGTCTGTCAACGTGACGGACACATATCAATGCCGCATTTATTTCAACAACAATTACAACTGCTCGCTGGATGATCTGACATTTCCGATCGTACCGAGCAATCAGTACGCGAGCGCGGCGCAATTCGCGCGGGCGAAAGAGGACTTTAAGCCGATCGGAACCGGAGCATATCAGTACAAATCCTACAATTACCTGAAGTATCTGCGACTGAATCCAAATCAGAACTATTTTGGAACGCGAGCCGAAAACAAGATTTATGTGAATATCGTTCCGGATTGTGATCTGTCCGAGAATTTGATGGAAATCGAAGCTGTTACCTGCTATTTGGACAGCTCTGCAAGCCGCAAATCCATCGTGTCAGACAAAGATTATCAAATGTATAATGTGGTTTCCAATCAACTGGAACTGTTGGTCTATAATACCCGCAGCGGAATTTGCAGGGATAAAACAATCAGACAGGCCTTCGCGAAGGGCATTGACCGTCAAAAAATTCTCGCAAACGCCTATATGGAGGACGGTGTATTGACCGATACCCTTTGGTATCCGAATTACCTGGGCGTTCTAGATGACGGAAGCGCTTATACCTATGATTATGAACAAGCGGCGGAGATCCTGCAGGCCGCGGGCTACATCGACAGCAATCACGACGGACAACTGGAAAAATACGGAATGCCGGATCTTGAAGTAAGAATTCTGGTCAACAAAAAGAACGCAACCAGAACCGCGGCGGCGCGCCTGATCGCGACAGCTCTCGAAAACCTGGGTTTCCAAGCGGAAATCCGGGCGCTCGGCGCGAAAGAATATCAGGCCGCGATCAAAAAAGGGGACTTTGATATTCTTTTGACCGGATACAGCATGGAAGAAAACTATGATCTACGAGAATTTTTTAACGGGAAAAATCCTTGGAAATACACAAATTATATGCTTTTAAAACAGGTCAACGAGCTGGAACGGCTGCATACCGAGGAGGAGTATCGGGAAATCTACCGGGAGATCAAAGCACAGCTCGCGGGGGAACTTCCTTATGAGCCGCTGTGCTATAAATACATCGGTTTGATAGGGCTTACTAATTTTGAGGCAGATCAGCTGCCGATGTTCCAAGATATTTATAAAAACTGTCAAACTTGGCGTTGGTACAAGGTGATTGAGCCGGAAAAAGACGCGGCGGCTGACAAAACTGAGAATAAAAATGAAAATAATGAAAATAATTAAAAAAAGTGTTTGTATTTTTGGATTATCTGTGATATGATTGTTCTGTTACCTAGAGAAACGGGATAACAGAATTTAGCCGGCGTGATGGAATTGGCAGACGTGCAGGACTCAAAATCCTGTGGTGGCGACACCGTATGGGTTCGACCCCCATCGCCGGCACCATTTTTATGGAAACGAAAGCATAGTATACGAGAGGAGCATTCAATCATGCCAGCAGCATTAGCAAATTTAATTCCTTTGATTCTTTTGATCGTCGTAATGTATTTCCTGATGATCAGACCGCAAAAGAAAAAAGATAAGCAGATTCAGGATATGAGAAAGGCTTTGACTGTAGGAGATGAAATCATAACCATCGGCGGTATCTGCGGTAAAATTGTTAAGACGAAAGAAGATTCCTTCATCATTCAGGTTGGCGCTGATAAGGTAAAATTTGAAATTCCGAATGTTAACTCATCTTATGAGGTGATCGCAGACAAACCGCTGGAGTCTGGGGCAGTCAGGGTTATCTATAATACAACTCGTTATATGAAGAAACTTCCTAAGGAAGCTAAGTTGACCCCTCAGGTTGAGAATAAGACAAGACATACAGATGATTATGAGAATGAAATAGAAGCTGGAAAACATAACGTTAAGTCACCATATCCTCTGGTTTATGATCATGAAGATAATGACAGCAAAGAGTTGGAACAGTATGAATTCGATCATTGGGATTACAGAAACAAAGACGGAAAGTGGCAGGAATGCGGTGCAGGGGATTCTATTTCTGATCTTATAAATAATAATGCAAGACAGCCAATCACCCTCTATGCAGCGTGGCGTAAGGTGAGTAACCAAAATCGAAAACAGGTACAGTTTTATATCTGTAAGTCAGCGATGCCGGAAGATGGTTCGGTAGCATTACCAACCACGAATGTAGACGATTATACAAGTGCGGTTGCCGTGGCAAACTGTAATGTGAAGGCAAGTATATTGCATGATGTTCCAGTTCTTGGAAATAAGAATCCATCTACGTGGGAACAGTATGCGGATGGAAATAAGAGAGTGCAAGAACTTTTGCAGGGAACTAAACCAGATGAGGGATATATTGGAAATGGAGACTATATCTACAAGATAGATAGAATTCCTTCCGATGAAGAGGTATTCCAGACAATTCGTGAAAGCGGACGTATGATTCGTATCGGAGACAGGGAGATTCCGCCATCGAAATTAGATACCGAATTCTTCACCATTTATTGGTATTCTTTCAAAAGTGAAATGTCCGATGGGTGGCATATTGACGGACGTATTGTAGCAAAAAATGGTTACCTGACAGTAAAGAAAGATTTTGTCGGAATGCCGGAAGCAATAGAGAAAGTCAAGAAAGATTATTATATCCAGGTAGATATGGATGAAAAGCTTTTAGATGGAAAACCTCAGCCACCTGCATTTCATGAGCATATGAAACTTGTGCTTCCTTCAGAAGATAGCCAGAAACCGGATGCAGAAGCTCCGCAAGCGGAGGATGCTCCAATAGAAGTTGTAGGTACATGGACAGATGATACACATACAAGCTGTACGTGGATCGTTAAGGCGGACTCATTCTGGAAATACACATTAAAAGAGTACAACTATAAGCCAAAAGATTCGAATGTGAAATTTTCAGGTTGGTACAATGTTCACAATTCTCATGAACAAGGAGATAATGTAAATTCATGGGAAGCATATCCAGAAAGTGGAATTCAATTCACAGGACGTGGAATTGGACGCGGTGGTGAGACTCTTACTATTGAATTGGAGAACCGTTATCAGAAAGAGGGAATACTCACACTGAACAAATTTGATGAGTCTACCGGACGGGGAATGGAGAAGATCAATTTTGCTGTCAGTAAGAACGGTGTTGAGGAGGAAACGGTAACAACTGATAAATACGGAATCGCACAACTTCACATTCCGTTACAAGATGAAAACAAACAGAACAGAACAGCAACTGAGACGTATTTGTTGCGAGAGACAAACTTACCGACGGGATATGTAGACACAGGAGATATACAGATCACAGTTGAGATTGCCAATGGAGCATTCAAAATCACTGATGCAAAACTGGTGGATAGGGAGGCTAACGAAAATCAGGAGGCTGTTAAGGCACCAGTTGATGGTAAGATAGACGGAAAATCTGTTCTGCTTCAGCGAGGAGATACCAGCCTTAATATCCGAAATTTTGCTAAAACAGGCACTCTGCATATCAAAAAGACATGGGAAAATCCAAATGATGCACTGACGGAAAAACAGGTGAAAATCAGATTGTATCAGAATGGAATTTCTACAGGACAGGAATTCTTGCTGAATGAAGAGAACGGATGGGAACACACAGTCGACAATGTTCCACTATTCCAGGACAGAAATCCGGTGGAATATAAGGTGGAAGAAATCGAGATAGGAAAGACACATTATTCTTCGGACTACGGGGATGGTTTCCTATATTATGAAGTTATTTATCCAGAGATTCAGTATTTCGATTCAAATGGACAACAAATATTCCCGAAGGATGAGAATGAGTTCAAGGATGTTTCCAAGATGGAACTGGAAGTGCAGAATCTGCATTTCAATCTTGCTGAACGAAGTTTCTTAAAGACGGATGATCTTCCAAGAAACCGACTTGCTGGTGCAGGTTTTCTGTTCTACAAAGTACCGTATGATGATGTTACGAAAGAATATGCGGATGATACAGGATATACAGTAGATTATGACAATACACAGAGCAAGGACGATATCGTTCTGAAAAAGGATGGAAAAACGTGTACGACGTATCGTTCCTTAGAAACAGATGAAAATGGAATGCTTCAATTACCGGAGGACTTTGAGAACGGACGATACTGGATGGTAGAATCTGTTACTCCAAACAAAAAGGACAAAGCAGATAAAACCAAAACACAGTATCAGGATAATTTTAATTTATATATGGTCGATGTAGAATCCGATATTTTATTCCTATATGAGAAATCACCGATGACAAATACCTGGAGAACTGTTTCGGACAGACATATCGTCAATCATCCGCAAAAAGGCGGGGTGACGGTTGAGATTACAAAGGAAGTCACTGGTCCACTTGGAAACCGCAAGAAGCCATTTGATATGGAAATTCTCTATTGGGAAGATGGTCAAAAGCTGCGTAGCAAGACAATTAGAACTTCTTTGAAACATGGAGATAAAGTTACATTAAAAAATGTAGATATATCTTCGGATATCATAATAACAGAAACTGTTGATACATCAAAATACGCTGTTTCGATTTCTAAAAAAGAAGAGAATGATAAGTATTCAAATCCAGTGCAGGCAACATCGAATGGAAATACAGCTGTCATGAAACAGCGGATTGAGGCTGCACGAGGAGACGTGATTGAGTTAAAAATCACAAACGAAAACACACAATTAATACCGGAAACAGGGGTTCGTCTGGAAACAAGCAGGCATGTATGGTTACTATTTGCCATAAGTATTATCATGATTCTGTTTTTCAGAAGAAGACGGAAAATAAGATAAACACTGCTATGGAACAAAACTTGCAAAAATACATCAGACATTTTACATGTTTGTTGCATTGGAATAAAAAAATAAACCACTATAATAAGGGATATAGACTAATGCCTTGGATGTCCGAGTTAAGCTAGAACAAATAAATCCCTTAGAAGGGTATGGGCATCCATTTTTATGGAAGGATAGGATGAAGAACGAAACTGAACGGTCAAATAAAAACAACAATATAGTACAGGAAACATCTGTAGCACAGGAAACATCTGTAGCACAGGATATTGTTCAGTTGTTATTGAAGATTGCATTTATTGTCTTAGCAGTATTTCTTATTTTTACATTTCTCTATGGAATTGTAAGAATAAACGATGTCTCCATGAAACCGGCAATCAAAGACGGTGATCTGGTTATGTATTACCGATTGGATAAAAGGTTTATTTCCGGTGACGTTGCAGTGTTTGAAGATGACGGCAGAACCACGACCGGACGTGTTGTGGCGGTAGCAGGAGACACCGTTGACATTACAAAAAACGGACTGAAGATAAATGGTGCAGACCAGGTATCACAGGATATCTATTTTGATACCACTCAATTTAAAGATGGAGTGGATTTCCCGGTCACAGTCGGGAATGGCCAGGTATTTATACTTGGAGATAACAGACCTCAGGCATCGGACAGCCGAATCTATGGCTGCATTGATATAAAAGATGTCAAAGGAAAAGTCATTGCGATTATTCGGAGCAGGGGAATTTGATTACCGGATCCGT
>ERZ825896.225-NODE-225-length-78769-cov-27.258607_pt1 | contig 78769 bp, 70 predicted proteins | sample MGYA00519858_ERZ825896 | MGnify/ENA primary metagenome ERZ825896 (study PRJEB31778, sample SAMEA3449214) | human gut metagenome | biome: human gut; feature: human-associated habitat; material: faeces | place: United Kingdom | collected 2010/2012 ... | reverse complement strand
TGTTCGGTAAACTCCGTTCTAATGGGTGAAAACCACCTTGACAAATCTCGTCTCAAAAGAAAATTTTACAGAAGTACGCTCTTGAACACGGGTACACCAACTTCCGCTTTTACATTGATGACGGCATTTCGGGAACAACCTTCAATCGGCCTGGTTTCCAGGAAATGATTGCCGATGTGGAGGCAGGGATCGTCAAACGGGTCATCATCAAAGATATGTCCCGTTTTGGCCGTGATTATCTGCAGGTGGGTATGTATACCGAGATCATGTTCCCGGAGCATGATGTTCACTTTATTGCCGTAAACGATGGGGTGGACAGCACCCAGGGCGACAATGAGTTTACTCCCTTCCGCAATATCATCAATGAGTGGTATGCGAAAGACACCAGCAAGAAAATCCGTGCTGTGATGAAGGTCAAAGGGAACGCCGGAGAACATTTGACGACTAATGCGCCCTACGGATACATGAAAGACCCGGATGACAACAAACATTGGATACCCGACCGTGAGGCTGCCGATGTGGTCTATGAAATCGGGCTGTATGTTATGGATGGGTTTGGACCGTCCCAGATAGCACGAAAGCTGCGGGAGCGGAAAATCCTCACTCCTGCCGCTTACTACGAAAGCAAAGGCATCCCTTGTAATGTAAAAAAGCAGGGTGATCCCTATGGCTGGGACAATACCACGATAGCAGGAATTATGGATCGCTGGCGTGAGTACCTGGGGCATACGGTGAACTTCAAGACCACAAAGAAGTCCTACAAGAGCAAAAAGAAAATTAAAAATCCCGAAAGTGAATGGGTCATCTTTGAGAATACCCATGAACCTATCTGGACAGATGCCATTGCCGAGGCTGTAAAGCAGGCGCGGCAGTCACGGCGCCGTCCGACAAAGATGGGAGAAATGGGAATGTTCTCTGGCATGATGTACTGTGCCGATTGTGGCTCGATCCTGTACCAGTGCAGAGCGACCGGCTTCCGAAAGGATCAGGAATACTACATCTGCTCTGGATATCGCAAAGGGAAGCAGGTGTGTGGCACACCACACTCCATCCGAACGGTTATCCTGGAGGAATTGATCCTTCAAAATCTGCGGGAGATCGTGTCCTTCGCCAGAAGCCATGAAAACCGTTTCGTTCAAATGGTCATGGATATGGATGTAAAGGAACGCAATAAAGGTCTTGCCAAAAAGCGCAAGCTGCTGTCAGAGGGTGAGAAGCGTATCACAGAACTGGATATGATCTTCAAGCGGCTGTATGAGGACAGCATCAGTGGCAAGCTGACAGACGAGCGTTTTCACAAGCTGTCCACCGATTATGAAGTGGAACAGGCTGGTTTGCAGGCACAGGCTGCAATACTCCGTGAGGAAATCGAAGAAGTAGAAGGCAAAAGTGCCGATGTTGACAGGTTTCTGTCCGTTGTCCGCCAATACACCGATATCCCGGAGTTGACACCCCGTATCCTGCATGAGTTCGTTGAGAAGATCGTCATTCACTCAGCGACCGATCCTCATAGCAAAATCAACCGCAGACAAGAGGTAGATATCTACTACAAAGGTATTGGGATTTTGGAAATGTCCAAAGTATTTGATAGCAGGCAAAAATGAAAGAAACGGCATAGCCGAAGCTATACCGTTTCTCTCTCGCCTTAGAATGTTTTCTTAACTGGACACACCTAAAGTGGGGTGCGTTTTTTTGCCTTTGCTTCGGCGAATGTTTGTTTTACTTGTCGGTATTTGGCTGTTTATTTGTGTTTTTTGCCTGCTTTCGGTTATTCTCACCTGTTTGGGGTTGGGGTTGGGTTTGGATTTGGGTTTAGGTTTGGGTTTGCTTATACTTATTTTTATTTGTTTATGTCAATTCTTCTACATTTAAAAGCTGACGCAGCATATTCTTTGTCATAAGATTATCGGCAAACGCCAAGGTTTCACGAAGCCGCTTTTGCGGACTCTCGTCCCAATCACATTCGGGAGCGGAAGAAACACCCATTTTTCTGAGCGCGTCGCAGTAAGACTTTGCCGCAAGACGAAATTCGCGGTAATTCTTTTCGTCTCTGCCGTTCCACGCGGTATCGGCTACGGCGAACCACCTCGGGAAGCACATATAGCAAAGCCGTTCAAAATCCGTGATGTACTCCGTCCATATCGGCGTTTCCACTCCGACTATTGATTTTTTGCCTGTTTCCGTTAAGCCCTTTATGCTCTTCGGGTCAAACATATATACATCTTTAAGAGGATACATACCGTACGGATAATCGGCATAATACGGCTTAAACTTTTCGATAATTACGGGGCAACCCTCATTTGCGCGCTTTACCGAGACGCCCGTTTTATCAAGCCAATATGCAAGCGTTATGTTTTTATCGAGAATACCGCCGTTTGCCGCTTCGTTCCAGCAAATGACACGCCTGCCCTTTTTTTCGAGATACTCTGCGGCTCTGTTCACAAGACTGCAGTGCAGCTCCTCTTCGTTTTTAAGCCCGAGCTCGCGTATTTTTGACTGACATTTGGGGCACTTTTTCCACTTATCCTTCGGGGCTTCATCGCCGCCGAGATGGAAGTACTTGCCGGGGAAAATATCGCAAAGCTCATCTAAAATGTCATAAATCAGCTTTAATGTCGCGGGATTTCCGGCGCAGAGCAAATCCTTGAATATACCCTGGCTTGTTTTTGCCTTAACCTGCTCTTTATTGCACGATAGCTCGGGATACGCCTGAAGTATGGCGCTTGCGTGGCCGGGAATATCTATTTCGGGAATAACCTCAATATATCGCTCTTTACAGTATTCGGCTATTTCTTTCAGCTGTGCCCGAGTATAAAAATGACTGTAAACGCTGTCGTCGTTTTCTTTTTTACCGAAATGTGAGCCCTCGCGGCTGCCGCCTACCAAGGAAAGCTCCGGGTGCTTTTTTATTTCGGCTCTGAAGCCCTGATCGTCGGAAAGATGGAAATGAAAATAATTGAATTTGAGCATTGCCGCCGCATCGATTATCTTTTTTATTTCCTCCACGGTAAAGAAATGACGACAGACGTCCACCATAAAGCCGCGATAAGAAAATACGGGCTTATCACTTATTTCACATTCGGGAAGCATATTCCCGTCCTCTCGCAGAATTTGCTTATACGTAATATCGGCATAGTGTAAGGCGCGCTCACTGCCGCCCTTTAAGAAAACGCCGTCACGGTTTATATTAAGCGAGTATTCCTCTTTTCCCATATCGGCGTCAACGCTCTCGGTTACGCTGCCATGCGGGACATATTTGCCGGAAAACGTAATTTTTTGCGGTTTCGGAATTATATTCATAAAATTCACCCGTTTCTCATTGAGTTTTGTTTTCAAAATAAGAATAGCTATAATATAACACACAAATTATAAAATTCAAATATTTTCGTTTTACGTATCGGCGGCAGTTTGTAAACACTTTCTAACTTTTTGTGCATTATACCGACTGAGCAATTATTTTAAGACAATATTATGTAAATTTTAACGTCAAAAAGGTCGAAAATTCTATTGACGTTGAAATAAAGTAAGACTATAATTAAATTGTTAAAGATTTAACCGATATGGTATTTTGGATAAAAAAATCCGTACCGAACTTTTAAAAGAGGGAGATCCTTTTTATGGAAAACAAGAATCAGCGCATCTGCATAATCGGCGGAGGGCCTGCCGGCACAAGCATGGCAATGTACCTTGAAAAAAACGGATATGATAACTATGTAATCTATGAAAAGTCCGACCGAGTCGGAGGTAAGGCTTTTTCCCCGAAAATGAAGGTTAAAAATGCCCAGGGCAAATGGGAGGACCGCACCATAGAGATGGGCGCGGTAATGGGCTGCGACACTTACTTTGCAGTTCATGAGTGTGAGGAATTCGGCGGTACAACACACGTCGGAGGCCCCCCTATGGGACGCAAATTTATGAAAGTTGACGGCACTCCTCAGAAAATGTCGCCCATAGCTATGCTCAAGAAGCTATCCAAGATGAAAAAACTATCAAAGCTTCTTGAGACAAAATACAAGGGCTATGATGTAAACGGTCACCGCGGAATTTCGGAGGGACGCTATGAAGGTCCCTGCCCCTCTCCCGAAATGAAGCTCGCTCATATTGAGGGCGTTAACCCCAACCTTAAAGACCTTTCAATGCCGTTCTCCGAATTTTTGAAGCTCAACCATTGCGAGGACGCCACCACGGTTTGGAAGGGTCCGTTCACTTCTTTCGGCTATGGTTATTTTGATGAAATTCCCGCCGCTTATGTCTTAAAATATCTTGACGCATTTACTGTTAAGCAATTCCTTTCGACAGGTAAACTGTGGACTTGGTACGACGGCACACAGAGCATTTGGGAGGGCGTTAACAATCACCTTAAGCATCCGGCGCTCTTAAATTCGGAAGTTACAGACATCAAGAGAGAAAACGATAAAGTATTTGTAACGGTAAACGGTAAGACCGAAGAATTTGACAAGCTCATAATCTGCACTCCGCTTGAGCTGTTCCTCGGCTACGGCGATCCGCGTGAAGAAGAAAAGGATCTCTTCTCAAAAATCGTACATAAGGAATACTTTACAATGGCCGTTCGCCCCGAAGAAGGCAACGCTCCCGAAATCTCATATTACTTCTTTGAAAATATGACTAACGAGACCCGCGGTCATCTTATGGTATTCTATCACCGTTGGTCCGACGGCGTAACAGATCAGCCGCTTGTTACCTTTACTCTTCGTAACCACGAGGGTATGGAGGATGTTCCCTTTGACAAAGCCAAGGAAACAACTCTTAAAGATATGGAACTGTGCGGTCTTAAGGTTGACAAGATTGAGCGCATAGACGACTGGTATTATTTCCCGCACGTAGGCAGCAAGGATTATGCCGACGGTTGGTATGAAAAGGTTGAAGCTATGCAGGGCAAGGATAACACCTTCTATGCCGGTGAAGTTATGGCATTCGGCGATATGGAGGAAACCGTTGAGTACAGCCGCGACTTAGTAAGAAGATTCTTTAAATAGGAGACATAAAAGTATGCCCGATCAGAATAAAAAAATCATCAGCAAATATCAGGGTGACAAAAACCCTGATAAGCGCTATTTGAAGCTCGGCAGAAAAATCACCGACGTTGTGGCTCACAAGATAGGCGGAGTGACATCGGACGATCCCGAATATTGGGGTCTGCGCGAGGTACTTACTCCCGAAATGTGCGACGTTGCTAACAAAATGAAGCTTCGTAAGCACTACACGTTTGAGCAGTTACTCGCTATGAACAAAGAGTATGAGGCTATCGATCTGCAAAAGCTTCTTGACGAGATGTCGTATATAGGCATTCTCGAATATGACTACGGTGATAATTACGACCACAATCACGAGCTTCAAGACCGTCCGAGAATCAGACGTTACCGCGTACCCTTTTACGTACCCGGTTCGGCCGAGCTTTTCAACTCTTCCGTTGACAGAATAGCCAAAAATCCGGCTGTTGCCTCATTCTTTGAGAGAATGACGTTTGTTCCGCTTGCAGGTATCACTCAGATGGTGCCTCCCGGAGGCGACGGCATAGGTATGCACGTTATTCCCGTTGAAAAAGCCATAGACGCCAAGAGCGAATCGGTGGATCTTGAGCATATTTCATACTGGCTTCAGAAATATGAGGGTCATATTTCTGCCGGCATTTGCTCCTGCCGCGCTTCACGCGCTGTTTTGGGCGACGGCTGCACAGACGATTTTGATGATTGGTGCATACAGCTCGGCGATATGGCGGATTACACCGTTGAAACCGGAAGAGCACACTACATAACAAAAGAACGTGCACTTGAAATACTCAAGCTTGCCGAAAAAAACGGCTATGTTCACCAGATAACCAACATTGACGGTGAAAATAAGATATTTGATATATGCAACTGCAATGTTAAGATATGCAACGCTCTTCGCACATCGCTTCTGTTTAACACACCTTATCTTTCGCGAAGCGCCTATACCGCCAAGGTTACAAAAGAGAACTGCGTAGCGTGCGGCAAGTGCGTTGAAACTTGCCCTGCAGGTGCCGTAAAGCTCGGTCAGAAGCTCTGCCACAAGGACGGCACGGATTTCAAATATAAGCACGCTCCCCTGCCGGACAACAACATTTGGGGTCCGTACGCATGGGATGAGAACTACCGCGATACGGCGCGTATGTCAAACACATATCCCACGGGTTCCGCTCCCTGTAAGGCTGCATGCCCGGCGCACGTTCCGGTACAGGCTTATCTTCGCCTTGCGAGAGACGGCAAATACCGTGAAGCACTCGCTATGATAAAGACCGAAAACCCGTTCCCGGCAGTATGCGGCAGAATTTGCAACAAGCGCTGCGAGAGCGAATGCACACGCGGAAAAATTGACGACCCGGTATCAATTGACGCAGTAAAGAAATTTGTAGCCGATCTCGACCTTAAAGCCGAGGACAGATATGTTCCAGAAAAAACGGTACAGTCGGTTCACGGTTCATTTGACGAAAAAATCGCCATCATCGGCGGCGGCCCCGCAGGACTCAGTGCCGCATATTATCTCGCCCAGATGGGTTATAAGCCGACGGTATTTGAAAAAAATCCCATTCCCGGCGGTATGATGACATACGGTATTCCGAGCTACAAGCTCGAAAAGGATGTTATCGCTGCCGAAATCGACATAATCAAGGCTCTCGGTGCAGAAATCAAGTGCGGCGTTGAAGTCGGCAAGGACGTCACCATAGATGAGCTCAAAAAACAGGGCTACAAGGCATTTTACATCGCCATAGGCTGTCAGGGCGGCAAACGTCCCGGCGTTAAAAACGATGACGCAAAGGGCACCGCTATTGCCGTAGAATATCTCCGCCACTGCTTTGAACACCGCGAGGATTCATTCTCCGGTAATGTTGTGGTAGTCGGCGGCGGTAACGTTGCGATAGACTGCGCGCGCAATGCTCACCGTCTCGGCGCAGCTGACGTTAAGATGTTCTGCCTTGAATCGCGCGACACCATGCCTGCGAGCAACGAGGAAATACTTGAGGCCGAAGAAGAAAACGTCGGCATAAATCCCTCTTGGGGTCCGAAGGAGGTCACCGTAAACGACAAAGGAGAGGTTACCGGCATCATCTTTAAAAAGTGCCTTCGCACAATAGACCCAGAAACTGGCAAATTCTCTCCCGTATATGACGAAAACGAGACTGTTGAAATAAAGGCAGACAAAATCGTTTTTGCCATAGGTCAGGCAATTGAATGGGGCAACCTGCTTGAGGGCTCAAAGGTTAAATTCTGGCACGGCAATTACCCGGTTGCAGACAAATTTACATACGAAACGGACGATCCCGACATATTCGTGGGCGGCGACGTATTTACCGGTCCGCGTTTTGTAATAGACGCCATTGCAGCCGGTCACGAGGCGGCTGAGAGCTTACATCGCCATGTACGCCCCGACGCTTCAATGACCATAGGTCGTGACCGTCGCAATTTCACACCGCTCAACAAGGACGACCTTACATATCCGTCTTATGATACGGCAGGACGTCAGGAAGCCGGTATGGATGAAAGCATCGACTACAAGATGTCCTATAAAGACGCACATCTCGATTTGACAGAGGAGCAGGTTAAAACCGAAACCGGCCGTTGTCTCGGATGCGGCGCATCGTATGTTGACCCGCACAAGTGTATAGGTTGCGGTCTTTGCACCACGAAGTGTGAATTTGACGCAATACATCTTGTACGCGATAATCCGAAATGCACCGATATGAGAGTTGCCGAAAAGAAGGTCGGCGGACTTATGGGCTACTCCGCAAAACGTGCGTTTAAAATACTCGGGCATCTTGGCTCGGATGAGGCGAAAGAGCTTAAAAAGAAGCGCATAGCCTACAAAAAAGCGCACAGCGACAAGGGCTAAGCCATGCACGAGCTCGGTATAGTTCTGAATGTCATAGACAGAGTAGAAGAGATTGCCAAGGAAAACAACGTAAAAAAGGTCACCAAGCTGACTCTTGAAATAGGCGAGGTTTCATCGATTGTTCCGTCATATTTTTCGGACTGCTTTGAGTGGGCAAAGAAAAAAACGGATTATATGAAAGACACCGAGCTTGAAATGATAATCCTTGAAGGTCTCTCCTACTGTCGCGACTGTAAAAAAACATATAAGACCACCGAATACGCAAAAAAATGTCCGCACTGCGGCAGTGACAATACATATCTTGTCACCGGCGACGAGATGCGGATAAAGGATATTGAAGTTATCGGGTAGAAAAACGGAGCTGTATTTTTTACAGCTCCGTTAATATTTATACATTCAAATAACCGCACAGTAGCTTCAGCGTATTATAAACGCCGTCTATATGGCTGCGTTCATAGCCGTGGCTCGCATAAACTCCGGCTCCTATCAGCCCGTGTCGTATATCTGCACCCGAACGCAATGTGGCTTCAACATCCGAGCCGTAATGCGGATATACATCAACGGCATAATCGGCACCTACTGCCTTTGCGGCTTCAATCAGTTTGCCTACGGTATCATAGCTGTAAGGTCCGCCGGAATCCTTAGCGCAGACGGACACCTGCTTTTCCGTACATTTCAATCCGTCGCCGACGCACCCCATATCGACCGATATTGCCTCGGTAACTCCGCCCGGCACAGTCGAGGAACCGCCGTGGCCGACCTCTTCATAAACGGTAACGTGCACATACACACGCCGCGGTAAAACTATACCGTTGTCTTTAAGATATTTTGCAAAACCGAGCAATATGCCCACAGAGAGCTTATCATCAAGGAATCTGCTTTTTAAATATCCGGATTCGGTACGGCGTGTACGCGGTTCAAAGCAAACTATATCGCCCGTTTCTATACCGAGATTTCTTGTATCCTCATCGGTTTTTACGTCCTCGTCGATGACGATTTCGACGCTGTCCCAAGTACGCGAAGCAGTCGAAAAATCGCCGTTAACGTGAATTGAAGCGTTACAAAGCTGAAGCGCGCCCTCATATATTTTGCCCGAACGGGTATATATTCTGACATTCTCCGTTTCGGCGTTGCAGGCATTCATACCGCCGAGGGGCGTTATTCTCAGTCTGCCGTTGCTCTTGACTTCGGCGACCATTCCGCCGAGGGTATCTGTGTGCGCCTCCAAAAGCAAAGCATTGTTATCGTCTTTTCCGCCGAGGTCGGCAAGAACGCCGCCCTTTACCGTGTATTCGGCGGGAAATCCGAGAGCCGAAAATTCCTTTTTAACAAATTCGGCGGCTTTTTTGGTAAACCCCGTCGGAGAATCAATATTTAACAGCGTGCTCGCCTTTTCCCATGAGTAATCTGCATATTTTTTATCTATCACAGCTTATCACCGCAGCTTTCCGAAAAATTATACTATTAGTTTACCATAACCGCGCCGAAAAAACAAATATGCGTTGATTTTCAGTGTAGTAAAGCGAAAAATGCTGCTCCCTTATCACATTAGCTATTTACCATTACTTGTTATTTGGTAATGATTAAAAAGTTATTCCTTACGCCAATCATATGTTTCGCCACTTGACATATCAAGCGTTTTTCCGTTGATTGAAACGGTTGTATTATCAACCCAATCTATTTTAGCCTCGGATTCGTGATATGCATTATAAATTATTTCTTTTTGATTTCCGTTTATCATATAGACTCTGACGGAATAATCTACGGTTGCTCCGGGCTCCGTTCTGTATGCCTCTAAATTAAATTTGCCGTCCGGTGACTCCGATGAACATAAAAACGTTTCTTGAACGTTTTTTTGAGAATTTGCTATCGTCAAAACAGGAACAATGTAGTTGCGAATAAGCATGGCAAGTGAAAATACCAAGGCAATACCCAATATTATGGATATAATTGTTATAACCGTCTTTTTCATGGTTAGAACTCCTTTAATACTCTTTGTTATAAAACTCAATGTCATACTTTATATGCATATATGCTTTTTAACTGTTCCTTACTTCTTTCAACACGCAGCGCCTCCCCATAAGCCTGCGCACCGTAAAATATTAACAAAGCAAGTTTGCACCACAATATTAACCGAAATTGCCCTGCTTGTCAATTTGTTTTTTGGCAGCTTTGTCGAATAAAACAGTATTTGACGAGCTTGCGGTGGCAAGCAAAAAAAGTGTTACGTATCAGCACAAGTATAGTTAATATATATCTAAAGTGTGTCGATACGTAACAAATACTGCCTGCAAAGCCGCACATGCCCGGGCATAGGCAAAGGTACAGGACAGACACAGGCATAGACATAGGCACAGACAAAAGTAAAAGTAAAAGTAAAAGCAGAAGTCAAAGTCAAAAGCCATATGTCAAAAGAGAAATTACATTTTATTTTTAAACCGCCTTTTGTGGTGGAGATGAAGATGATAAATCCGAAACGGTATTAAGTTCTGATAATGTCAAGCTTTTAGCGTTATCTTTGAAATTGAAATAAAATCTATTCTGTCATCATAAAGCACAACGGAATTATCAAATGTGTCTATAAGCATTTTTCGATTTTTAAGTTTGTTCACATCAAAGCTTTTGAATCCGTCAAACCATGAATATAAAAACTCTTTTGTCAATAACGGATGTGATATGTTTTCTTTTGCGATTTCCGTTTCTAAATTTTCTTTTGTGCCTTAAAGTTCATCAAGTCGCTTTTTTATTGATTTTGTTATTATGCCTTGCTCAATCGCATTAAGCATATTTTCAATGGCTGTGTCGGTCTGTGCAAGTTGCTTTTTAAGAGATTTCAACATTGGGCTTTCTTTACCTTGAATAGACAAAATCTTGTTTACTAACAATTCAACGAGCGAATCATCATCTATGAATTTCATAACTTGATAAATAACAATATCTTCTATCTAGTCTTTTTAACCGCCTTTTTATCACATGTTTTATTACGCTTGGTGCTGACACATTTATAATAACTGTATCTTTTGCCACGGGCATTTCCGCTTTCACCAACCATAAACGCTTTGCATTTGCCGCAGTATAATTTAGTTGTCAACAAGCAGTCATCAACAGCCTTATGTCTTGACGGTGCACGCTTGTTAACGACTATCATTTCCTGCACCTTATCAAAAACATCATTCGGAATAATGGCAGGAATTCCGTTTTCAATAAGAACATCCTTATAAATATAATTGTCAATATAACGACGGTTGGTCAATATTTTAGAAATATTGTTTATTGTAAATTCTCGACCGTTAGCATTTTTTAAGCCCTTGTTGTTCAGTTCATCTCGGATTTCTTTCTGCGTTTTACCGGAAAGATAATCATTAAAAATATTCAAAACAACAGGAGCAAGAGTCGGATTGATTTGAAAATGTTGCTCATCATCAATTACACAACCCAAAGCGACAGAGCCACCGTTATATTTACACTTCAAAGCATTTTCGGTTAAGCCACGGTTGATTTTTTCTGCAAACTCGGCAGAATAATACTCGGCATAGCCTTCAAGCATAGACTCAAGCAAAATACCTTCTGCACCGCTTGAAATCGCTTCGGTTGCAGAAATAACCTTAACGCCGTTCTTTTTCAAGATGTTTTTATAATGCGCCGAGTCATAACGGTTACGGGCAAAGCGGTCAAGTTTCCAAACGATTATAACATCAAACAGACCTTTGGAACTCTCCTTAATCATCTGCTGAAACGACGGACGATTGTCCGTTTTTGCCGATAATGCTCTGTCAATATATGTATCAATTATACGAATATCATTCTTCTCGGCAAACTCCTTGCATTCACGAATTTGCCCATCAATACTTTCTTCACGCTGATTATCACTTGAATATCGTGCATATATAATTCCTGTCATTTTATCAACCTCCTTTGCTGTGTGTTATAACTCTTTGCAACAAAGGAGTCAAGTAATTAAAATAGTAGTAGAAACATTGATTTATTTCATTTTAAATTATTATAATTCTTTTGCAGTTTTTATAATCAGTACCTCTGCTATATATTTCATTAATGGTATTTCCATTTCCAATGCACTTTTATCAGAAAACGGGTGATAAATCCCTTTTTCTTTTAATCTAAAATCATTTGATTTACTATGTACTAAAGCATTTCGTGTTTTATATATTCTAGCTGCTAGTTTTTTAAATATTTTTTGATTATTGACATCTGTTAAATCTATAGCGTCTCCAGATGAAAAAGGTACACCACAATTTTTATAATACTGTATATAACATGGTTCAATGCAATTTACCAAATCTAAACAATCAATATATTTTTCTAATGTTAATTCAAGAGCCTCAAGTTCGTTTCCTTGGAAACCAGGTTTATTTTGTCTATTTTTTTTATTAACTGTTTCAATGATTTTCGCGATATCTTTATTTTTTTTCAGAGAAAAGCTAGGATTTAATATTATCTCTTTTATTGACTTAAATAATTCTTCTTGGTAAATTTCTTCAAAGAAAAATTCAAAAATATGATAATAACATAAAAACTTAACATATATATCATTTGATGACAATGCCATATAGTATTGCTCTGTTAATTCTTTATTAAATGATAGTCTAGGTGCCATTAATTCATTCAGTTTATTCTTTTTAGATAACGGTTTATGATCACCTTTTTTCATAAACATTTCATCTATGTTACTAAGTTTTCTAAATACATGGTTTGTATTATATGCAAAACTAAACAAAATTGAATCACTAAATGTTTCATATTCATGAGGAAGCCATGATTCTTTCGATTCAATCTTTATACAAATAAATCTTCTAAACACAATAGATATTAGTGAAAAAATACAATCTTCATCTGTATAATCAAAATCATGTAAAAAAGGAGGAACTCTCATTATATAATTTTCAATATCATTGTTTTCCAAAAATTTATACATAAGATATGGACTAGGTTTAATCAACGAATATTTAATTTTGTGTTCATTGTCAATGATAGGTTCCATGTCCAACATTCTATCATATATTGGACGATTTGTTTCTTCAATCAGTATTTCAAATTCATTTGGTGTATATATTGAAACATTATCATACTGATATATTTTTGAATAGCCATCAAAATTATCAAATGTCTCCTTTGTGTAAGTGTATGTATTATTTTCGAATTTAAAGATAATTTCATTTTCATTTAATTCTAAATTAAAAGCTTCTCTAGCCATACTATTAAAAATGCTTCCTATTTTAGATTTGAATTTTTCAAAGTTCATCGTTATTCTCCTTTAATAAAATTATCATACATCATATTCTTCTCTATTCAATATACTCATGCCTTGTCGGAGTATAATTTTTTGACTTGTATTTTTCGTGCTTATCTGTCTTATCTTTGGATTCTATATTGTCATTAACATAATCAACAGACTCGATACAAATCATTCATAAACTCATCTATGATATTTTCTTATGTTTCGCTATAAGAGCAGCTTTCATATCTGCACCTGTAATTTCGCCTTTTGCCCATTTTGCAGAAAGCTCCTTTGCATATTTACTTTAACATATAGTATGGATAATTACAATAAATTTATTTTGATACCTAAGTTTAGCAAAAAACAATTTATAGTAAAAACCACAGCATACAAAAATCAGAATGCTGTGGTTTAATTTAATTGCCAGATTCATAACACAAAGCTGTTAGTCCAAATAGGCTCCTTTTGATTTGTTATGAATAACAGGAGACAATGTGTTTGGGTGTCTATGCCGCAAAACGCTTCATTAGGTACACACTAAGACCTGTTATCACCGGTAAATTGTTTTATAGTTTTGTCATATCATTATCAAATTCAACAGAGCGCTCATCTCTGTTAAAGAAATGGAACCCCCAGATTTTATATTTGTTGTCGTCTGCAAATTTTGTTACAGGGATTGCTTTAGATTCAAGTTGTAAAAGAAAATCCTCTTTCCAACGATCTTTGTCGATAAGATGTGCTCCTTTTGGTTCAATAAAAACTTGTAGTTGCTCATAACTATCATTTTTTTGTGTATGCAGGAAAAGAAGATAATCTGGCTCAAAGCGTTCACCGCCGTCAAATGAATAGATTGCAAGCTGACGTTCATTGCGAACAAGATATACCTTATCATACTTGTCTTTTAAATCATCAATATATGTTTTAAAGTATGCAACAAAAGCCTTTTCCTCACTTGTGCCATAATTGTCTTCAAAAGCAAACCAATCTTCTTTTGATAGATCCATTTTCCAAGCTATAGGAACACTGCTGTCGTTTTGCGATATTCCTATTCCGCCGTCGTGAGGGTCTATATAATTGCATCTTTTGTCTTTGAATACATCGTGAATATATCTTACTGTGAAATCCTTGCTTCCCTCATATGTTTCCTCGATACCCGATATGCTTTCAGCAATATTTCCAAGAACCTTCAAACAGGCATTGTATAGAACATAAGTATTAGGAATTTTATATTTTGATATAATATGAATTTTAATATCGCCCAAATAATTTTTTTCATAAATAAATTCTTTAGTTGATTTCAAATTTGGAAAATACGATTTTAATATATTGAATTTAAAAATACTGTATTTACATAAAGCCTTATAAACAATCGCATAATTTATGTCCGCAATTTTACCTATTGTAGTTTTGTATGTATAAGTATTCGGATTGCTGTCTTGCGACGAATTATCTTCCATAATAATATCCTCGCCTGAACGTCCCGTAGCGATAGAAATATTGAATATCTTATCACGGACGGACGGCAACAGGCCTACAACTTCGTTGCGGCTTTTCAAAAGGCGATCATTCGCAAAAACATATCCGTTTTTGTATAAATCATCTTGCTTAAATTCTTCCTTGAGTACATAATTTCTTGTTACAGTCTTGTCCAAGTCAATACCGATTTCACGCAAAGCAGTATGTAACTCGCTGATATAACGAGGTTCGTTCCAACAATGATAATATAGTGTTTCACAAATTCGAAGTGGATTATCTATATCATTGTCATATTTTCGCTGATATTTTTCCTGTTCTTCTGTAATTTTGAAAGGACAATAACGAGCACCACGACCGATAAGCTGGGCTTCTTTCATTGTCGTTTTGCCGGGAACACCATTTTTTCCGTCACGGGTTTCATAAAGGCGCACAATATCAAAAAGGTTAAGCACATCCCAACCCTCATTTAACTTATCAACCGCAAAAACTGCTCGATATGGGTTGGTTTTATCCTCTAATGAATTAAGCATTATCTGCTTGTTTTCCACATCTTGATTGTCGTTCGCAGAAATGCAGTGTTCTTCCGAAAAATCGTCTTTTAATTCAGTAGCCACTTCGTCATAGGAAATACCGTTTTCAAGAAAATATCTGTGTGCTTTGGCAATAATCTCACTTGTTGATTGCTCAAACAGATTTTTGATTTTTTCTCCCGAAAGCGTTTTTACCATATTTACTATGGTTTCCATATTTGCGGCATTTTCTTTCACCAATCTTGACTGAAAAAATACCACCGGCTTTATATTTTGGCGGTAATCCTGAAATACTTTATAGCGATACTGACTCAGTATTAAAGCCTGTAAAGCACGGTCTTCGACATCTAAGTCTGAACGCAAGGTCTTTATTTCTTTTGAATATCTGTCCGAACGGAATTTATAAAGCGGATAATCAAAAACTATTTTATTCTCGTATTCTGCCTTTATCAACGGATTTTTAATATCGCAGGTTGCAGTGAATTCAAGCAGTATATTATCTCGATGGACATTAAAAATATGATGAACTGTATATTCCCAGCTTTTGCAACTTGCTTCTTCATCTTTACTCATCTTTTTTGTATCGGCATTCAAATGGTGTGCTTCATCGGAAATAAGCACTATTTTTTGATTTACAAAATCATCAATCGAAAGTGCATTTTCTTTTACTCCCCACATGTCCGAATGAAGTCCCTGCGTGGTAGTGAAGCAAATATTTATAGCATTATTATCGCAGTACTGAAAATTTGTAACTTCCTTAATCGGCACTTTTTCACCGTCAATGATAATTTCTTCCGAAAAAAGATATTTACTTGAGCCGTTGTTCAAAAAATTTTCTTTTGTTTTTTGAACAATATTTGAGAGGTTGACAAAAAACAAAAAATTACGGTAGCCTTGCTTATAAAGATATAGCATAAGCCCTGCCATAATAAGTGTTTTGCCGGAACCTGTAGCCATATGAAAAAGCGTCTGCGTAGGCTTTTGGCACAGTTTGTCACTTTCAAAATATGTAATAAAATTTTCAAAAGCGTTTTTTTGATATGGGCGCAATTCAAAATTCGGATTTAGGTTTTCAGGTATATATTTCGGTAACTCTTTAGATACGCCCACTTCACGCAATGTATCTATTTTTTCATAAAGGAACGGCATTTTTATACCTCCTCGTAAAAGCTCTTTGTAAATGCTTTGTCTTCTTCTAAAATTTTGAATGTTTCATCGTCTATGTCACAGTAATTTACATAGAGCTGGTTTTTGTCAAGAATTTCCATAAGCAATCTTTTCTTGTCTTCAATCGATAATATAACAAAATCATCTGAATTTGCATCAATGTCCTTCGGATTAACTTTGTAACTGATAAAGCCCGTTTCAAGTATTTCGCCATAAAGCTTTGTCAATTCTTCATTCGTCGTTGCTTTCTCAATGGCGTCAACATAATTCTGATTTAATTTTGCAAGTTCGCAATATACGAAAGAACCCCCACCTTGCCAATTATTACGTTTTGATACGCCGCTTTGTTCACCGTCAATTACTTTGTCTAATCTTCTGAGCATAATGTCAATATGCTTATCTAACTGTTCGCATACAATATATTGTCTATGTAATTTATGTGCAACAGCCGCTGTAGTACCTGTTCCGCCAAAGAAATCTAATACAATATCTCCCTCATTGGTATGAGCCTTTATTATTCTTTCAATTAATTTTTCGGATTTTTGTCCCTTTACTTCATCTTCAGGATTTAACATTTTAGATACAGTTTCTCCAGAAAAAGAAACAATAGCAATGCTGTTCAAATCGTCATATTCGTTGCCATTCCAAACATCCTCAATTGGGTAACGCTCTGCATTTGAATTAGCAATAGTTTTAAAATCTGATTTTGGAATATAATATTTTTTGAAATCAAGGGTAGCATTATTTTTTGAGTAAAATAAAATTGTATCGTGATTACGAATCCAGTTGTTGTCTTTCGTTTTATAGCCTGAAATCCAACCAATACGCCAAATTATTTCTCTTTGGAAATTATCTTCGCCAAAAACTTCATCCATAAGTACCTTTGCATAATGAACTTGATGATAATCAAGTTGAACATAAATTGCACCATCATCTGATAGTAATTGTTTTGCAATCTCCAAACGGTTTTTCATAAAAGCAAGCCAAGAACTTCTATTAAATTTATCATTATACCCAAATGTGTCATTGTTTGTGTTGTATGGCGGATCAATATAAATTAACTTAATTTTTCCCTCGTATTTTGCAAGAAGTGAGGAAATTGCCAACAAATTATTACCCTTAATAATCAAGTTGTCATCATCTGAAAATTCATGAATATTTTGCACACCGTCGGCGGTATATCTTTTAGCGTTTGTAAATACTTTTGGATAAAGAAGCCTGTCCACTTCGTCAGGTGCAAGCGTTTCGTTATAGAAAATTTCACTGCGTTTTTGATCTTCTTTTGTCTGTCCGCCCTCTAACACACAATCTTTATATGGAAAAACAAGTTCTACATCGTTAGATGCGGAAATATACTCGCCTCTATTATTTACAAGCCCGATTTTGTTTTTATAACGGGTATAGGAGTCCGGCAAAAATTCATGGTTATTTATTACCCAACCGAATCCGATTTTATCAAAAACGGCAATACCGTCAATATCAGTAAAAAAGTGTTTTCTTGTTCCTTCATTATCATACAATGCTTTAATCAACCTTGCGTCCATCTGCATTGCCGCTTCATATACAGCATTACGAAGCAACTGCCCGTCATCTGTAAAAAAACACTCATCTTGTTTTAACACATCTAAAACCACATTGTAAAAGCTCATAATAAGACTCCCTCTTTTGCAACAAAATCGATATAATGTTGTATTTCAAGATTGATGCAGACAAAATAAAAAGCACCTACAATCAAATGTAGGTGCCGAAAACTAAAAACGAGTATGACGAACCAAGCCTTGTCAAGAAAAAACTTGAAAAGGCTTATTCGTGTTTGTTTTAGGTGACGATTTTGGTACTTTTCATATCGTACAATATATGTAGCATTGTAAATAAATATGAAATATGATATAATCAAAAATAAATTAAGTATGTTTTACAACATTATATCGATTATGTTATTCGCCGCCGATTTTGGCGGATTTTTTATTTTTATGCTAAATTATCAAGTGCATATTTTCCATTCTTTTGCGGTGTTCCGTGCCGGTGGAAATGATATAAATTCGAGTTGTGTTGATACTGCTGTGACCGAGAATATCCGCAAGTTTTGCAATATCTTTTTCAATACCGTAAAATGTGCGTGCAAACAGGTGGCGTAAATTATGCGGAAACACCTTTTGCGGATTGACATTTGCATCTTTGCACAAGGCTTTCATCTCTCGCCAAATGTTCGTGCGGTTTATGGGTTTGCCGCTTTTCGTTACAAAAATCATACCGCTTTTTATTCCTTGCTTTGCTGCATAGCGGAGCAATTTTTGTTTCAGTTCTTTCACGATAAAAACCGAGCGTGTTTTTGCCTTGCAGTTTACAATTGCCTCGCCACACTTTGCCGCCTCAACTGTAATATATTGCAGCTCGCTGACACGAATACCTGTAGCACAAATTGTTTGAATAATTAAATTCAATCGTTCATTTTTCTTTTGTTTCGCCGCTTGACACAGTCGCTTATATTCTGCTCTTGTCAGTTCTTTTTCTTCAGAGCAAAATACTTGCTGTTGAAGTTTTAGCGATTTCACTCTCAAATCAAACCAATTCAGAAATGCAAACAGGCTGTTAATACTTGCAAGCATTGAGTTCACACTGCGTACAGCATAGTTTTCCTGCAAATGATTTTTGTAGGCAATCACGGTTTCTTTTGTAATGACCTCGTTTTGTGCATAAACCGAAAACGCTTTCACATCACGAATATATTTTTCAATCGTTGCCGTGCTTTTCTCTTGCAGCTCTAAATTCTTTCTAAAATCATCAATAATTTCTGCCGTTAAAATTCGTCCTTCCATTGTATTTACCTCCGAGTAAGTGTTAACTATATTGTACCCGAAAAGTATGAAAACAAAATTGTCGCCCTAAAAGATTGTGGTATGTTACCTTGAACAGAGCGACATTGCAAGTACGATTTTCTATATTCACCTTTGCATTTTTGATAGATAAACAATATAAAAGATGAGGTTTGCCTTATAATTTGGGGCGAACCTCTTTTGCGTTAAAATAATTTATAAATTTTTTCTAAAAACACATCAACAAAACTTGAATTTTTCTCCGTATAGTAGAGGGAGTTTTTTCTAAGCACTTTTTCTTTTTGGTTTTTACTTTATAAAAATATTCTCTCTAATAATTTGAAAGGAGGTTTTCGTATGCACAATCTATACACGGTCAACAAGATTTAATGCACCGTGCTTTAGGGTTTATCGGCAAAGAATATGAAAGGCTTTGATTTTGAAAATTTATGATTTTTGAAACGAAAATCTGCGGCTTTTGAGTGGGTTTTGAAGCAGATTTCAAGCCGTCGATTTTAAAGCAGGATAAAGGGGTATGATTTTCGGGCTTTGAAATGCCCGAAAACGCCGTCCGGCAAAGCCTGTCGGCTTTTCGATTCGTAATACTTTTGCGTATGATTCCAAATTCGTATGCAGTTAGGGGTGTTTTTCGCAGAAAATCAAGGTTTTTGAGTATTCACGGAAAGGAGTGCGCATGATAAACAAAACGAAAGCGGAAATTGAGCAAATGGCGAGTTTCATTTGCCGTGAAAAAGGACAATATATGTTCAATAAAAAAGAAATCGGAATCATTACCGGGTTATGCAAAGACAAGGTTGCAGAGCTCTGCGAGAACATTCCTGCAGCCTGTGACAGCAGAGTTAAGTTATATTTCATCAAAGATGTTCTGAATTATCTCTACAATTCCTGACGAAATATATAATTCCAACTCGGCATACAGGTCAAAATCTCACAAAAAATGTGTCTCTTTTTTGTCAGGTATTGGTCTGGCTATTTGCAAAACCGTGTGGTAGTGTTGGTGTTGCCAAAAGGCAAAGAAATTACTATACGGAGGTAAATTATGTACGAATTATACGACAAAAACGGTAACCAAATCGGCTACCGAATGACAAAAAGAATTAAAAATGAAGATGGCAAATACGATGTGTTAACTGCTCGATCAAAGACGAGTGAAAAGGATTGCCGAAAGAAACTTGATGACATGGTCAAGGAGTATTATCAACTCCAAGAAAAGAAAAAGAGTGGCGGTGTCTTCTCCGAAATGAAATTAAAAGACTATGCAGACAACTGGTATCACCTTAATATCGAGAAAGCGAACTGCACGCAAAAGAACAAATACATGTACAAAAACATCGTCTACAACCACATCATTGAACACCTCGGTTCGATAAAGTTATGCAATTTAACTGAGGATGACTGCCAAAGGTTTATAAACGAATATGCAGGATGGAGTAAGACATTCGCATCAAAGGTGCGCATGGTATTAAGGCGTATACTTACAAAGGCTGAAAAGCAGGAACTCATCAAAACCAATGTGGCAAAGGATATTGTTCTGCCGACTGTGTACGAGAACAAGCACAGACCAATCACTGATGACGAACGCCGAATGATACTTGAAACCATACCAAAACACTATGCAGGAACAATGGTGCTTACGATGTTATGCTGCGGACTTAGACCGATAGAAATCCGAAGAATGAAGTGGGATTGGATAGATTTTGAAAACGCAATTCTAACAGTCGGTAAATCCAAAACGGAAGCAGGAACAGGACGAAAGATACCAATTCCGCCTGTACTTTTAGATGCATTAAAGGAACATAAAGCAAAAGGGTTCAACACCGAATATGTATTCGTAAAGTACGAAAAACACACACGCATGGATGACAATGCCTTTTATCAAAGCTGGAAAAACTTCGTAAAGGAAATGGACTTAGCAAACGGAGCTCACCTATATCGCAATCAAGTTAAGAATTCCATTATAGCTCCCGACTTTGAACCCTACCTACTGCGCCACACCTTCTGCACCGACTGTCAAGCAGCCGGAGTACCAATCAATGTGGCAAAAGAATGGATGGGACACTCTGACATATCGGTAACCGCAAAAATCTACACGCATATGGTAGACGAAGTATTCGAGCAGAACAGAGCAAGAATGGCACAGTATTCAGTAACAAAATCTCAACAAGTTGAAAACCCAACAACAACTAACTAATGTAAAAAGGAAAAAGGATAGTCGAGAAACGAACTCGACTATCCATCAATTTCTTCAACAACATTTATTAAATAAAGACCCTTTTGTTTTGCATAATCAACAGTATATGCCGTGCCGCCCTCGTGCTTTGTCAAAAAGCAAATGCAAGCAGAACTATATTGTCTTATGTATATCAACTAATTCAACATTTTACTTACTATAAAATAAGCAAAAAACCGATGCTTATAGCACGCTGTTATTATTCATATTGACCGACGGCTATTGCTTATGTTATTATTGGAGTATAATAAAGGATTTTTATACAAAAAAACACAAACAATGGGTATTATAATTCTTATTATGAATTAGAGGAAAACAAAAAGAAGAAGCCGAGTGATTCTGATTTAATAAAAACAAAAGAAAAAATATACAAGATAATTGAGGATTTTGAAGATAAATATCCTCGCTCTTCATTAGCATTTCAACACTATATTGATAATACCGGAACTATTTTGAACTTTGGAGAAGTTAAAAGCATATTTGATATAGAGAATCAAAGCAATCTACGAAATCTACAAATTCAAAGATGCATGGATGCTTCTGAAAACTATATTACTAATGATTTGACAAATGTTAAAATGGCATTTGAAAATTATTATGCTACCACAATAGGAACAGGTAGTTTGACAGATCTATCAAGTGACCAATGGGATTGGTATGCTGCAGCCAATTCTGTAAGTATAGGGGTTAAATCCACTACAACTAAGTTTGGGAACCAGTATACTATGTTAACAACTTTTAGTTTAAGAGATTATTACAACTGGGGAAATGATACATTTTACTTTCCAAGTCTTAAAGTTCCGTCAATAAAAGAACAAGATTTAAAAGATTTGCATTATTGTGGACGTGCAAAAAATTTTGAAAGTATTGGCGATAATTATATTGTAAAAACTGTTTGGAACGAAAATCAAAGTGTTGACCAGGCAACCATAACAGTTGTTTCTTACTAGATCGTGGAGGGCATTTATCAATGAAGAGAAAAATAATAATTGTAGTACTTGTTCTGCTTTGCTTTGTTAGTATTATTTTAGGCGTTTATTTCATAGTTCACAATAATTCATCGGATAAGTATACGCTTGAAAGTATTCGCTATGAGTATTTGAATTCAGACAGAAAAGTTGTTGCTGCCGTTAATGATGTTGATATTACAAACAAAGAACTGTGCTTAATTCAATATTCAAGCCATACAAATAAACCGCTTGAAAAGGCTATTGAGCAAAAGGCGATTGTTCAATTGGCAGAGGCTGATAGCTTTTCACTAAGCGAGTCGGAAGAAAATAAGGAAATCGAATATATAACTACACAATATGAAAAATTAAATTTGCCGGATAATGAAGAAAACAATGCCTTTTGCGATGCTCTGATTAAAGAGCATTTAGAAATGACTACCTCTGTCAAATACCAATACCATATACAAAAACAGATTATGCGTCAAAGTTTCAGTAGTGATAATAAAGCTATAAATGAAAAATATGAAAAATATAAGTCGATTTATAAAGAATGGGAGGATGGAGGCAAGGAAAATTCAAAGTTATATAAACAGATATGGAATTTGCGAGAAAAAATTGCTCAAGAATATATTCAAAAAAGGATTGAACAGCTTCAAATAAAAAAATATTAGTTGCATATTTGTTAAAAGAATTTGAAGATCCTATGGAATTCCCTCTATTTTTAGATACAACTTCTCTTTCTTGATACTGCTTTAAGTCTTGCAAATTGATGTTAACTATCGCAAGATTATTATCAGTACCTAATTCACATATAAGCATATCTCTATAATGGCACAGTATCCCAACAAGTTGAAAGCCCAACTGCAACGAATTGATGTGTAAAAAAAAAGGATAGTCGAGAAATAAACTCGGCTATCCTTCATCATTTGATATTACTGTATTAATATTTCAAAATCACAGTTTTGCAATTCTCACAAATTGAAGCGGCGATATTCGTTCTGTGACTCGGTTTAAGTTCGGTAATCTTAACAAATCCGTCAGCTTTTTCGCATCCGTAAACACACCCGGCACTTCGTTTGCAAAGCTGAAAGCACCGTCTTTACTGCAAAACAAATAACCGTTTCTCATTTCTTTGCCACACTCCGGACATTTCATAGTTTTCACCTCCGTTTTGTTATTCGGCAGAGCGTTGCGAACGCTCCAACATTTCTTGCATTTGCTTTTCAAAAATTTCTGCTTTGATTAAAGCGATACCCTGTGACTCGTCTCCAAGCACAACAAGACGGTCGCCCTCTTTCATATCAAATGTATCTCGTGCATTTTTTGGTATTACAATTTGTCCCTTGCTTCCGATAGTAACTGTTCCCCAAAGATGTTTACCGATAGGCGCAGGTGCTATCTTTGTTTTGCCTATTTTTTCATCAGCGTGAATCAGTGAGTCAATTGTAACGCCATAAAACTTTGCCAGCTTATCGCATTTATCAATATCGGGAAAAGTATCTCCTTGTTCCCATTTGGAATACGATTGACGAGAAATACCAACTGCTTCGGCAACTTGTTCCTGCGATAAGCCTTTAATGTTTCTTAAGTATAATAAATTATCCGAAAACATAAATACGCCCCCTTAACTATAAATTATTATAGCATTTAGGGAGCGTACTTTCCACCATATAAACTTGTCAGATAAGTAATAATTTTGTTAAGTTCAACTGCATCGGTCGACAACATTTATTATATCAAGACCATTTTGTTTTGCATAATCAACAGTGTATGCCGTGCCGCCTTTATGCCCTGTAAGAAAGCAAATACAAGCAGAACTACAATCAACAAGGTGTCTGTTTCTTTTTTGCATACAACCGTTATAGTAATGCGGAGCAAGGACCTTCACCTTATCGGCTCTCAATTTAATATCATTATACACATCAATATCTTGTTGCTTCCAATATTTTGTTTGATTTTCACATGGTAACACTAAGATGAGTTTAACTTCGGGATGAGTTTCTTTTACCGACAAAACAGCCTGTGCAGCAAGGGTATCAAAGCCCAAAGCACCGCCTGTGCCGAAGTATTTGAAACCTTTAGAAACGAGCATGGTAACGATAGCCTTCGTCTGTTCAAAGACCGTGTCGGGCGTATATGGGGCAATGTCACGATGCCCTGTAAAACAACATGTTTGGCTTTTATAATCCATTGAAATCACCGCAGAAAAGCAAAAAGAGCGTAGCCGAAGCTACGCTCAAAAAACACTTGCTTCAAACTTTCTGCGACGAAAATTTCATAGTCTGGAAAACCCAAGCGTATGACAAAGAAGCGTGTGTTTTTATCAAAAGATAAAAAGCCACGCTCGGGTTTTCAAAACTAAAAAGTACTATAAAATTTTCGTCGCAAGATGATTATACCATTAATGGTATCTGCAAGTCAAATGGATTGTTAACAAAACAAATTGCCCTCACTCTGTTATAGAGCGAGAGCGATTATACTTAATATACAAATAATTATCCCGCATTTTCAAGAATTTATTCAAATGAATAAACATCTATCTTTAAAGTTTTGTTACTTCAAACTCTACTCAGCAATAAGTGATAAAGTACTCTTTTTTATATAAAAAGTACCTATTATTTGGTGGTGAATATGGTAATATTGTATTAATAATATTTCTTTATAATATACAATTTTGTGAAATAATCATAATTTGAGGATAGTTATGAACGTTTATATAAACAAGGAAAAAACATTTCAGACCTTTGAGGGGTTTGGTGCAAGCGGTGCTTGGTGGGCACAGGAAGTCGGTGGCTGGGAGCATAAGGATGCCGAAAGCAACCTTGCTGTTCGTGACCGAATTTCTCAGCTTCTGTACAGCAAAACCGAGGGCATAGGTCTGCGTACATATCGCTACAATATCGGTGGTGGCTCAAAGCAATCCGACAACGGAAAAATCGACAATCCGTTGAGAAGAACAGACTCTTTTGAAACGGCTGACGGCAGATATGATTTTAATCGTGACAAAAATGCCGTTTATATGATGGAGCAGGCTGTGAGGGACGGTGCCGACGAGGTGGTGCTTTTTGTCAATTCTCCGATTGAAAGGCTCACAAAAAACGGCAAAACTCATTGCACTGCGTCAAGGATTTTTCAGGATAATATCAGTCCAAAGAATTACATTTCTTTTGCAAAATATTGCCTTGATGTCACAGAACATTTTGTCAAAAAAGGAATTCCCGTAAAATATCTTTCGCCGATTAACGAGCCTATATGGCTGTGGCTTGGCGGTCAAGAGGGTTGCCATTACAGTCCTTGCAGTGCGGGAAAAGTGTTCAAAGTTTTTGCTGACGAAATGAATAAAAGACCGTTGCTTGATGATGTCAAACTTTCAGGTTTGGAGAGTGCGGATGTCCGCTGGTTCAATAAATCCTACACAAGAAATCTGCTCAAATATGACAATGTCAGAAAACGAATTGATTCAATAGATGTTCATTCGTATTTTCTCAATCCCGTTTCAATTCCGTATTTCAGCAGAGAGGCATACATAAAAAGATATAGAAAATGGCTTGATAAAAATTATCCGAATGTTGATGTCAAAATGAGCGAATGGTGTCATATGCAAAGCGGCAGAGATTACGGTATGAACTCAGCACTTGTTATGGCAAATATTATGTACGAGGATATTTCCATCCTCAATGTCACTTCTTGGCAACATTGGGTGGCTGTCGCAGAGGGCGACTACTGTGACGGCTTGATTTACATAAATTTAGCCGACAAATCCTTTGAAACAACCAAAAGATATTATGCCACAGGCAATTTTTCAAAATATATTCCATACGGTGCAAAGCGAATTGAAGCAGTTGCCGACGACGAGGCTTTGAAACTTCTTGCCTTTGCAAAAGACAATAAAACCGTGCTGATTGTCATCAATGATACAGATGACGAAAAGACGGTTGCAGTCCCTTTGACCGACCACGAAATAACCGTTGCCGTTACCGATAAGGACAACAATTTGACAGAGCGTAAAACAAAAAATGCAGATATAAAAATACCTGCAAAATCTGTGAATACTATTATGCTTTAGCCTGCGATTTTAGGAATTCTTTTCTGTATCTGCTTGGAGTTACGGAGTATTCTTTTACAAACGCTTTCCTAAAATGGCTTCGGTCACAAAAGCCTACTGTTTCGCTTATCATATCAATGCTCAAATCCGTGCTTTCAAGAAAATACACCGATGATTGCAATTTGCATTGCATATGATATTTGTTTGGCGAAATTCCGTATTTTTCAATGAACATCTTGTTCATTATGTTTGGCGAAATTCCGAATTTGATTGCAACATCTTTCATCTTCAGTTGCTCGTTGCACTGCTTTTCGATGTATTTTTTAACATCCAAAATGACATTGTCGTTTGTTTTTATGTAATGGGCTTCGCTTTTTTGTTGCTTGTTTGTTTTCGGTGCGGTCATTCCCATTTCAAACAGCACATCGTGGGTCAACAGCATAAGCCTTTTTTCGTTTTGGAAATTCGGCTTGCCGAGACCTATTTGCTTGATTTGATTGTAATAGGGTGTTATATCAAGCTGGCGAACGAAAATCGGCGTGTCTATTTTGTAGAATTTTAGCCATTCGTCAACCATTTTTCCCGACACGGTGAACCAAATTTTTGTATATGGATTTTTATCGTCTGAATAATAGGTGTGAGCACCTCCCGGCTTTATGATGTAGCAATCGCCTTTTTCAAGCATTGTCACAATGCCGTTGTGCTCAAAATATCCTGTTCCGTCAAGCACACATTCAATGATTGTGTTGTTGTTTTCTTTTCTCGAAATGATATAGCTCGAATCGGGGAACAGCTTGCCGAATGAATGAAGATGAAACAGCTCGCTGTTGTTGTTTTGGTCGTAAAGATTGAAGTCTTCGTTAAAAACAGGCATATTTAACGCTCCATAAAATACACATTTTTAAAATTTATTTACTCATATTTTATCAAAACAATTCAAAATTTTCAATAACATAATATATTAAAACAGGGGGAATGAGCAAAATATGAAAGGAAAAGTCAAATCATTTATATCTGATTTTAAGCGATATTGGAAGATACCGCCTAAAGGCAGATATATGTCTTTCAAGGAAATCTGCTCCTTATCGGTCGGCGGAATCGGTATCAAGTTTGTTTATTATTGCATAAACAATATGATGCTCAGCGTTGGCAATTCGCTTATCGGCAACACAATAGGCATCGACCCTACACCGACGTATGTCATCTATCTTCTCGGCGTGCTTTCAAGCTTTCCGCTTACGGCGCTTCGTGCAAAGATGATAGACAACACAAAGAGTATGAAGGGCAAATACCGACCGTACATAGTCAGTATGGGCATACCGTCCGTGCTTCTCGGTATCGGTTTTATTTGGATGCCGTATGAGCATTTCAATTTGTTCTGGAAGTGTGCCATTGTTCTTTTGTTCAACATCGGTTTTCAATTTTTCTACAATTTTTATATTGATGTCAACGACAGTATTCTCAATGTTTTGTCGTCAAACAGCGTTGAGCGATCGGATGTAAATTCAATCAAGGCGGTTGTTGAAAATATCGCTCCGTCAATAGCAAATATTTTCTTGCCTCTTGTTGCAAAAATGATTACAGGCGAAAACACGCTTTACGATATAAAGATTTACAGAGTTATGTATCCTCCGATGCTTATTGTCGGCTTCTTTATCTCGATGTTAATTTACACAAACACCGAGGAAAAAATTGTTCAGGCAAAGACCCATGTTGTGCAAATCAAGTTTTCAGATGCGTTCCGTGCTATCGCAAGAAACAAGTATTTCTGGATTATTTCTCTTGCAGGCTGGCTCGGATTTTTGGAAGGCTCGTTCAACAACATTATCGGTTGGTTGTACAATTATCAAAATGCAGCCACTCCGGGACAGTATGTAATCATTACCGCCATAGCGGGAAATGCGGCATTTTGGCCTAATCTTGTAGCGCCGTTTTTAATTAGAAAATACGGAAAAAAGAAGATTTTGGTATACACCAACTTGCTCAACATAGTCTTTATTGCAACTATGTTGCCGATAATCAAAATGACAGGCTCTCCGATTATCATTTGGGCATTGTTGTTTATTACATTTATAAACACATTTATTTCGTCGCTCGGTCATTTGATGAATCCAAGTTTGCAGGCGGACATTCGTGATTATCAGCAGTACATCACAGGTGAGAGAATTGACGGAATGTTCGCAGCCGTGGCACTTATCGGAAATGTTATCACCCTTGCAACAAGCTCTGTTTTGCCTATGATTTACGAAAAAGCAGGCTTGAACAAGACTGTTGCAGTTTCGCTTGGATATGACGGTTCTAATGTTTATGATGTTCTTTATAATAAAGAACACTTTATCTCGATTTGCTCTGTGCTTGTTATTGCCTCTGTTGCAGGTGCAATTATGAATGTTATTCCGTTTTTATTCTACGATTTGACCGAAACAAGACAGCGTGCAATGGTCAGCGTTTTGAAAATCCGTGCATTGTTTGAGGATTACGGCAACAATGTTTTGTCGGACAATTCGCTTGTTGAGGCTGTTGATGTCATCAATGATGCCGAGGAATATTACGGCAAGGAAATAAAGGAACTTTCAAAGGACGAAATCAAGCAAGCCAAGAAAACAAGAAACAAGGCTTTAATCAAGGTAGCAAAGAAAAATTATCAGGCGCAGAGAGAAGAAAACGAAAAAATCGAGATTGCAGGCTATGTTATGCGTGAGCTTCATCGCTTTGAAACAGCGGAGGGTTTGGCAGAAATAGAAACCGCAAGACGCTTTGTTGATGCAGGTCTTAACGGCTTTTTGAATGTTCAAACAATCACCAAAGAGCAGGCAAAAGCAATGCCGAAGAATACGCAGGAGGAAAAAGACAGACGCAGAGATGCGCTCATTCAGATTTCAAAAATCAAAGCTTCCAAAAAGGCCATCAAAAAGTATTTTCCAAACGGTATTGTTGAGTTTGACAGCTCGGTGTTTGAGGAACTTTTCAAAGCCGATGACGAAAACGAACTTGAACTTCATAATTCATTAAAAGCTATGAAGCAGGCAAAGGAAAACAAAAACACGGCAGAGATTCAGCAACTCAAAGCAAAGGTTAAGCAGCTGCAATTCCAAAAGGCAAAAATCAAGGAAGAAATCAAGGACGCAACCGAAAAGAACTCGATTTACTACCGTGCCGCAAAGCCTTATCTTGATGCAAAAAGAACTCTCATTCAGGCTTCAAACTATTCGCATTTCGACGACATCAAGTTACTTTACGCTGATGCAAAAGCTCGCCTTGACGCGCTCGAAACCGAACAACTCGCAGTGAAATAATGTTCAAATCATTCCCCGAGTAATTCGATAAACTATATACTGATTGCAAGTAAAAAAATTGATGTCTGCCTTTGCATTTTTGATGGATAAACAATATAAAAAGGCAAATTTAAAAGAAAGGGTTTAAAGTTTTATTACTTTAAGCCCTCTTTATTTTTTGAAATGTCTCTCAAATTTTTTGCTCATTTCAATTCGTGTTACGATTTTGATTTAAGCGATGTCTCTCAAAAGTCTCAGTCATAAATGCCCTAAATCGCAATAAAATGACTTTGGGATTTTGAAATTTGATGTCTCTTAGAATCTCTCAAAAGCTCTCACAATATTTTGAAGCAAAGAAAAAATGCCCGGATACCGCCGTAAAAAGCAGTATTCGGGCATAAAAAAGCCTCGAAACACGAATGTTCCGAGGTATTGGCAGAGGTATAAGGATTCGAACCTTAAATGACGGAGTCAGAGTCCGGAGTGTTACCGTTACACTATACCTCTATATTATTCAAAGCGGTGGGTGACTAATACATCCATATCGCTTAGTGCTGAATAATATTATCACATTTATATAAAAAAGTCAATAGAAAAATTATTCTTTTTCTTTATTTTTGTATTTTTCAAGGAAGTTATGTTTTACTCCGTCTTTTTTAAAAGCAATTACGGTATCAAGATTTACATTTTCAACGCTTTTAAAAATATTGCTTTCAACCTGCGGATTGATTTTGCTCATTTGCTTAATCATATTTTTGATTTCCTGCCTTTTTGACGCATTATCGGGGTTGCAGGATGTGCAGGTATCCGTAAACTTGCAGGCGCATTGAATGAAATGCAAATCGTTATAATCTCTCCAGCGTTTAATCTCGTCTTCACGGATAAGATACATAGGGCGAATAAGCTCCATACCCTCAAAGTTTGTTGAATGAAGTTTAGGCATCATAGTTTGCACCTGACCGCCGTAGAGCATACCCATTAAAATTGTTTCTATAACATCGTCATAATGATGGCCGAGGGCGATTTTATTGCAACCAAGTTCCTTTGCTTTATTATAAAGATGACCTCTTCTCATTCTTGCGCAGAGATAGCAGGGAGATTTTTCAACGTGGAGTACGGATTCAAAAATATTTGACTCAAAAATTGTTATCGGAACATTTAAAAGCTTTGCATTTTTCTCAATGATTTCTCTGTTTTCGGGGCTGTAGCCGGGGTCCATAACAAGGTATACTACCTCAAACGGAAATTTGTTGTGCCTTTTAAGCTCTTGAAAAAGCTTTGCCATAAGCATAGAATCCTTGCCGCCTGAAATGCAAACGGCAATTTTATCACCTTCCTCAACAAGCTGATAATCGTTTATTGCGGCGGTGAATTTGCTCCAAATTCCTTTGTGGAATTTTTTGTTTATGCTTCTTTCAACATCCTTGGCTCTGTCGTTAACGCTCTTAAGATTTGCAAGCATATAGCCGTAGTAGCCCTCTTTTAAATTAGCTGCATTAAAGCCGTGCTCTCTTAAATTTTCTGCGACGGGGTCGCTGATAATTCCGCTTTTGCAGCAGATAATCAGAAGCTTATCTGTTGGGAGAGTATCAAGCCTTTCCTTAAGCTGATTTTGCGGAATGTTAATTGCCCCGTTGATTGTGCCGTAAGTAAATGCTATTTCGTCTCTTATATCAATAACAACATATTCGTCGCTTTTTAATTCAAGCATTTCACTTATGCTTATTTCTTCGTATTTTTTCATAATGCTTACCTGAACAATTTATTTTTTGATGAGGTCCTTAATAACCTCGCCTGCGATAATTAATCCGACTGTTGACGGAACAAATGCATTACTGCCGGGAACCTGCCTTCTTGCAGTGCATTTTCTCTCAGTTCCCGGAGGACAAACGCAATGGTGCTTGCAGCTGTTTTCCGTATCCTCCATCGGCTTAATCGGAATTTCTTTTGAATAAACTACCTTAAGCTTGCGAACCTTGCGCTTTTTAAGCTCATATCTCATAACTCTTGCAAGCGGGTCAACGCTTGTTTTGTAAATATCCGATACTTCAAAAGCGGTTGGGTCCATCTTATTTCCTGCACCCATTGAGCAGATGATAGGTGTGTTATGCTCCTTTGCCTGCATAACAAGTGCGATTTTGCCCGATACCGTATCAATTGCATCAACTACATAATCATATTTTGAAAAATCAAATTCGTCTGCCGTTTCGCTTGAATAAAATGTTTGGTGCTTATATACAATACAATCGGGATTGATTGATTTAATTCTTTCCTCTGCAACGTCAACTTTGAATTTTCCTATCGTGTCTGTTGTGGCAATAATCTGCCTGTTAATATTGGTTGGGCAAACCTTATCGTCATCAATAATATCAATAGTGCCGATGCCGCTTCTGACTAACGCTTCAACAGTGTATCCTCCGACACCTCCGATGCCGAAAACTGCCACACGTGAATTTTTAAGCTTTTCCATAGCTTCATTTCCTACCAATAATTCAGTTCTTGAAAAACGGTTTAACATAACTGCACCACCAATAATATTGTTTAATTTATTATTTTATAAGATTATATATTTCTTAACCTACCTTGTCAATAGGCTAAGTTATTAGTCGATTAATATATTAATAAATAATTGCGGATATTGACATTTGTCAGAAAAATGTGTATAACTAAGATGAATCGAGTAATAATATAACAAAAATCGGAGATATTATAATTTATGAGATATGATATAGGAATTGTCGGAACGGGGCCTGCGGGCGTTTCTGCCGCAATTACCGCCAAGATAAGGAATAAAAATATTATCCTTTTCGGCAATAAAGATTTAAGCGAAAAAATGGTAAAGGCTCATTCAATAAAAAACTATACCGGCTTGCCAAATGTAACGGGAAACGAACTTGCAAATGATATGAAAAAGCATCTTGAAAGTCTTGATATAGAAATCACGGATAAAAAGGTTAATGCTGTTTATTCTATGGGTAAGTATTTTGCTCTTCAAGTCGGCAAGGAAATGATTGAATGTTCTTCATTGATACTTGCAACAGGCGTTATTCAGTCAAAAACGCTTAAAAATGAGGATGGATTCGTCGGTAAGGGAGTAAGCTACTGTGCAACCTGCGACGCTCATTTTTGCAAGGGCAAAGATGTCGGAGTTATTGCTTACGGCAAGGAAGCCGAGGAGGATGCAAAATTTTTGAGCGAAACGTGCCGAAAGGTCAAATATTTTCCGCTTTATGATTTTGAGCCTAAGGTTTTTGACAAAATAGAAAATATTGAAATAATAAACAATAAGCCGATTGGCTTTGTCGGTGAAAATAAGGCTGAAAAAATAGCTTGCCAAAACGGTGAGTATGACGCTTTTTCGACTTTTGTAATTAGGGACAGCATTGCCGCCGATAAGCTTGTGCCAGGGCTTAAAACAGACGGGGCACACGTAATTGTTGACTTACAGATGAAAACGAATATTAACGGCCTTTTTGCCTGCGGCGATATTGCCGGCAAACCGTATCAATATATTAAAGCAGCAGGGCAGGGTAATGTTGCGGCGCTTTCAGCCGTTTCCTACCTTGCAAATCAAAATAAAGGAGAATAACAAATGATTGAAGAAATTAAAAACAGCGATTTTACAGACGTATTAAACAGCAAGCTTGCGGTTGTTGATTTTTCTGCCGTTTGGTGCGGTCCGTGCCAAATGCTTGCCCCTATTATGGAGGAACTTTCCGACGAAATGGACGGCGAGGTTGATTTCTTTTCGGCAGATGTTGACGAAAACAGAGATTTGGCATATCAATTTGATATTCAAAGCATTCCTGCTATTGTAGTTTTTGCAAACGGAGAAGAGGTTACAAGAACGGTAGGTTTTCAACCAAAGGAAGAACTTAAAGAATTAATTGACAGTTGTAAATAATTTCGGTTGTGAATAAGTAGCCATAGCGTCGAAAGAAATTCCGTGTTTGAATAAATTTCTGCGAAATTTATAATAAACACTTCATTCCTTTCTCCTTCTCCCCAAAAAGCTTACGCTTTCCGGGGACCCGCTATGAAAAAAGGATTAGATATTCGTAAATTAATACGCTTATCTAATCCTTAGTTTTTATTATTATGCTTTTTTCTTTCTGCCTGTAAATATTGAAATGCCGAATATTACTGCAAGGAGGAAGGCTGCAAAGATGAACCAACCGACAAGCATTGCCGTTCCCTTTGACTTGAACGTATCGTAATATCCTTTAAGATAAATTATAGTTACTATAACAGGTAAAATGTATTGCATATAAAGCCTTATCCAATGCGGGAATTTGATTCCGTCGCCGTGGTTAGCCTCTTTAATGAAATTCTCAAAGCCCCAGCCGTTCTTTCTTACACAGAACATAACAAATGCAAGGCTTCCGAGAGGCAAAAGGTTAGAGGAAACAAGGAAATCCTCAAGGTCCATAATTGAACTGCCTTCGCCGAGTGGCTGAATGTTTGAAAGAAGATTGAAACCTAAAATAGCCGGCATTGAAAGAGCAGTTATAAGTACAAAATTAACCGCAACAGATTTTTTTCTGCTCCAAGAGCACATATCCATAAACATTGCAATAATGTTTTCAAATACTGCAATGATAGTCGAAAGAGCCGCAAATGACATAAAGATGAAGAAAAGCGTTCCCCAAATTCTGCCGCCTTTCATACTGTTAAATAAATTCGGAAGAGTAATGAAAAGAAGCGAAGGACCTGAGTCTGGTTGAACACCGAATGCAAAGCAAGCCGGAATAATGATAAAGCCTGCCATGAGCGCAACAAATGTGTCAAGCAAAACGATATTAACTGCCTCTCCTGTAATCCTTTTCTTTTTATCAAGATAGCTGCCGAAAATTTCCATAGCGCCGATACCGAGACTTAATGTGAAGAATGCCTGGCTCATTGCGGCAAATACTGCGTTGCCGACACCTGCTTGCTTGACAGATTTGAAATCAGGCACAAGGTAAAATTTAATTCCCTCGCTTGCATTTGGCAGGAAAACGGAATTGACTGCAAGTGCAATCATAAGTACAAGAAGCAAAAGCATCATTACCTTTGTTACTTTTTCAACACCTTTTTGAACGCCGAAAGCACAAGCGCCGAAAGATATGACGATTGCGACTATTGCCCAAAGCGCCATGGTCTGCGGGGTGGAGAGCATATTGCTAAATGCGCCCGAAACAGCAGTGTTGTCAAGCCCGGCAAGTTTGCCTGTCGCTTCCATATATGCGTAGTAAAGCATCCAGCCGCCTACCATTGTGTAAAACATCATAAGAAGGTAGCTGCCCAAAATGCTTATCCATTTTAAATGATGCCATTTTGTTCCTTTAGGTTCAAGTTTTTCAAAAGCTTTGCCCATACCCATTTGGCTTCCACGACCTACGGTAAATTCGCATACCATAATCGGAAGACCGAGTATAACTAAAAATGCAAGATACATTAATATAAATGCCGCACCGCCATACATTCCCGTAATGTAAGGGAATTTCCAAACGTTGCCGATGCCTATTGCGCATCCTGCCGAAACCAATATAAATCCAAGTCGTGAGCCGAATTGTTCTCTTGTTGCCATATGTTTTTCCTTTCTTATAGCAAGTGTGTTTTTAAATTTTATCATATTAATTTATTAATATCAATACACCGCTTTTAAGCGTTAAAGTAAGGAAAAAATGCATATAGAAAATAATGCGAAATAATGTCTAATTATGAATTAATTATTAACATTAGCACTCTCCACTTGACAGTGCTAATTTGTAGTGTTATAGTGTAGACAGAACGAAAGGAAAGAAAGTTAAGAGAAGAAAAAAGGCGAAAGCCTTAAAAACTCCGCTTTGTTTTCTCATCCCCGAGTTCATAGAAAACAGGTAGTCACATATAGTTAAATGTATGGTGTTTTTTATGAAAGGAGCGATGACTTATGTTGATGCCTAGCGTATTTGGTAAAGATTTGTTCGATGACTTTTTTGATTTTCCGTTTTATGATAATAATGAAATGGATAAGCTTGAAAAGAAACTCTACGGTCATAGGAGTAAGAACCTTATGAAAACAGATGTTCAGGAATCCGACGACAGTTACATTATGGAAATGGATTTGCCGGGATTTTCTAAGGACGAGGTTAAGGTTTCTCTTAAAGACGGTTATTTGACTGTTAAGGCAGCCAAAGGACTTGATGAGGAGAGCGAAAAGAAAAATACAAAATACATTCGCAAGGAACGTTATGCCGGCGAGTGTGAGAGAAGCTTCTATGTTGGCGACGTTAAGGAAAGCGACATCAAGGGCGAGTTTAAGCACGGTATTTTGACCTTGACAATTCCTAAAGTTCAGCCTCAAAAAGAAGTTGATACTACAAAATATATTGAAATCGAGTAATATTTAATTACTCGTGTTCCCCTTTAAGTTACAAGGCGGTGGGTGCTTATGCGCCCGCCGCCAATTGCATTATTATACTTATTACAAAAGCACTAAGCCATTGATGACTTAGTGCTTTTGCTTTTACTGAACTGATTTTTTGAAAACTTTTTTATCTAATTTTCTGCCGACTATTACGTAATAGAGAATTGTTCCGAGAACAAGCATAACTCCAAGCTCACCCAAAGCAACTAAACCGCCCTGTGTTAAAAAGCTTGCAAAATGGAATTTGCCCTCAATGAAGAACACTTCAATTTCCCAGCCGATAACAATTCCGTTGAAAACAGCAGGCATAAGAAGAGATAAAAGCGGATAATTTCCGATTTTTACATTTCTTAAAAGGTACATTGCTGTTGTTGCGCCGAGTGTTGCAAGCGAACCGAATATCATATCAAGCGGTAAGCCTGAACCGATATTGTAAATATTTGAAAGCACACATCCAAGCGTAAGCCCCGGTATAGCCGCAGGGGTGAAAAGCGCTAAGACGTTGAGTGCCTCGCTTACTCGAAATTGCACGGCGGCAGATGTTGTGCCGGGCAATAAAAAGTTTTGCGCATAGGTGAGCGCTGCATAGAGCGCCGCAATGATTGCTGTTTGAACTACGAATAATACTTTCTTGTTCATATTCTTTTGTCTCCTTAGTTTTGTTTTTAGAAGCACCGCAATTGCGATACTGGTCAGGATTTTGCGAACTGACAGAAAGTATTATATTCTATTTGGATTTAAAAATCAAGAGAAAATTATATATGCTCCTTAATAAGCATTATATCGCCCTTAGGGGTGATGTCGATTACGCCGTAGTCGCCGTTCATACCGACAGAGCCGGGATTCATAATATACAAGCCGTCGAGGTATTCGGTATATTGATTATGAGTGTGACCGAAAAGGACGATATCGGCATTTCTTCTTTTCGCCTCGGCAATTATGTTTTCATATCCGAATTTAACATTATATGGGTGGCCGTGAGAAAAGAAAATTCTTTTGCCGGCAAATTCAATTTCCATTTTATCGGGATAATTTGAATACCAATCGCAGTTGCCGCAAACACGCTCGTATTTAATATGAGGATATGCGTCAATAACCGCATTAAAATCGTCCTCGCCGTCGCCGAGAAAAATATATAAATCCGCATTGTCAAGATGCCTTTCGACAGCCGCAAAAAGCCTGCCGACATTCCTGTGCGAGTCAGATAAAACAACAATTCTCATTCATAAATCACCGTGACCTTTCATAGATTATATTAAGTTAATTATATATCAAAGGGGATTTTATTTCAATGAAAAAGGAAAATATGAACGAGTTAAATAAAAAGGTTGGCTTTGACGTGAGCAAAATGAAGGAAGCGGCAGACAACGGCAAGCTTGACGAATTTGTAAACAAGAATCTTTCCGAAAAGGCGACGAAGCAGTTAAAAGACGTTTTATCAAATAAAGAGGCTTGCGAAAAACTGCTCAATTCACCGCAGGCTAAGGAGCTTATGAAAAAGCTGAAAGAGGGAAAATAATTTGGATAACACACCTAATATCAACGATATTATCTCGAATTTAACGCCTGATGATATCAATATGTTAAAGGGCGTGGCCTCGTCTATTTTAGGCGAGGGTGCGCCTGAAAATACGCAAAGTACCACGCAAAATTTTAATAACAATAAAAATAACAATCAAAATGCACTTCAATCGCTTAATTCTCTCGGACTTGACAGTCTTGATTTTAATATGATTATGAAAGCAAAATCGATATTTGATAAAATGAACAATACGCCTAATAAAAACGTTGATTTGATTATGGCGCTAAAGCCGCACCTGCGCCCGGAAACGCAAAACAAAGCAGACCAGGCGCTGAAAATAATTAAGCTTTTTGAGGTGTTGCCGCTTTTAAGGGAGCTGTTTTAATTGGCTTATTTCAGCGAAAATGATATAAATGAGGCTAAAAAGCGTGTGAACGATATGCAAAAAAGAGCAAAAAGCCTGACAAACGACAATGATAAAGAACATAAAAAAACTGATGATGAAAAAAGTGAGGCGCTAAATGAAGAAAACAAAGAGGAAAAGGACGATTCTTCTTTGATAATTTTGGCTCTTATTATGCTTCTTTCCCACGAGGGTGCGGATAATATGCTGATTTTGGCACTTCTTTATCTTCTTTTTTAATAATTATTAACTAATAATATATGGAAATTATGGCAATAATATGTTATATTATAATTTAGTGAAAAATATTATCGTATTTTTTCGGAGGATAAATAAGTGGAATTTATTAAAAAAGATATATCCGACGGGATTGAAGTTGTAGGCGTTCCCGTCAATAGATTTAAAACAAATTTGATTACCGTCAGCATTGCACTTAAGCTTGAAAAGGATAAGGTGAGCGCTAATTCGGTGATGCTCGGTCTTTTGGCAAGGAGAGGCAAAAAATATCCCAATATGCTCTCTTTAAACAGAAAACTTGCTTCTCTTTACGGCGCAACGCTTAACGATACCGTTTCAAAAATCGGTGAATGTCAGGTTTTGTCGCTCAGCGCAACCTGCCTTAACGATAAGTTTTCTCTTGACGGGGAAAGCATTGCTTTTGAATGTGTTAAGCTTCTTTCGTCCCTTATTTTTGAACCTAAACTTGATGAAAACGGCAACTTTTTTGACGAGGATATTGAAGCTGAAAAGAGAATTCTTATTGAAAAAATTAATTCTGAGGAAAATGAAAAACGAATTTATGTTTTGAGGAAAACCGAGGAAAAAATGTTTTCAGACGAGCCTTATTCTATTAACAAATACGGATATGTTAAAGATGTTGAAACGCTTTCAAGCAACGATATCAAAACTGCTTGGGTTAATGCTCTTTCAAAGGCAAAAATTCTCGTAACCGTAGTCGGCAACACGGATATTGATAAGGTGTATAATCATCTTTTGGGCGAATTTAAAAATATTAAAAGAAATTATATTCATTTGCCAAATCCCGTATTTGTCGGCAAGAGCGAAAAGGTGAATAATTATATTGAAAGAATCGACGTTAAGCAAGGTAAACTTGTTTTGGGCTTTAGGGCAGACGTTAAGCCAAAGGACGACCTTGCAAAGGCAATGCGAAGCTTTACCGATATTTTCGGCGGCGGTCCTTATTCTAAACTTTTTGCAAATGTCAGGGAAAAAATGAGCCTTTGCTATTATTGTTCTGCTCGCTACACAAGGCTTAAAAGCTGTATTTTAGTTCAATGCGGTTGCCTTGAAGAAAATATGGACAAGGCTGTTAATGAAATATTGCACCAGCTTGACGTTATCAAAAGCGGCGACTATGAGGAGGAATTTAATTCCTCAAGAATGGCGCTTGTTGACGCAGTCGGCGCTGTTTGCGATATGCCGGAAACTATTGAAAGCTGGTATATTCAGCAAATTTGTGACGAAAGATATAAAACGCCGCAGGAGGTTTGCGACGATATTAACAATGTGAAATATGGCGAGATTAAAGAGTGCGCAAATCTTGTTTCGCTTGATACTGTATATAAGCTTGTTGGTCAGGAGGAAGAGTAATGGTAGAAAAAGTATCTAAATCGCTTGATGAAAAATATTACGAAATTGACCACAAATCAGGCTTGAAAATATATGTAATGCCAAAGGAAAATTACAATTCCGCCTATGCGATTTTCGGCACTGATTACGGCTCAATTGATACTAAATTTAAGCGTTCCGATAAGGACGAATGGACTGTTGTGCCGGAGGGTATTGCTCATTTTCTTGAGCATAAGCTGTTTGAAAGTGAGGACCTTGATGCTTTTGCACGCTATGCAAAAACAGGCGCTTCGGCTAATGCGTATACTTCGTTTGACAAAACGTGCTACCTTTTCCAGTGCAGTGATAATTTTGAAGCGTCACTTGAAATCTTGCTTGATTTTGTCACTCACCCTTATTTTACAAAAGAAACCGTTGAAAAAGAACAGGGTATAATAGGGCAAGAAATTACTATGTATTATGATGTTGCCTCTTGGATGAGCACGTTTAATCTTCTTCGCTTGCTTTATCATAAGCACCCGGTAAGAATTGATATTGCCGGAACGGTTGATTCTATAGCGCAGATTACGGACAAGCTTCTTTATGACTGCTATGACACTTTCTATAATCTTCATAATATGACGCTTGCAGTTGTCGGCAACGTTACGCCTGAGCAGGTGTTGTCCGTTTGCGACAAGATGTTAAAGCCGGCACCTGAGCTTTCTATTGAGCGTTCTTTTGAAAAAGAAGAAAGGGACGTCGTCGGCGATTATACAGAATATAATCTTGCAATGAGTATTCCTGTTTTTTCATTCGGATATAAAGAAGCGTGCGAAAAGCCTAAGCAGGATTTGAAAACCATCGTTGAAACTACTGTTTTGCTCGAAATTCTTGCCGGTAATACCTCGAATTTGTATAATTCGTTGTTTGAACAAAGTCTTATTAATGAAAGCTTTTCTAAGGAATATTTTATCGGCTACGGCTACGAGTCAATCATTTTCGACGGCGAAAGCGAAAATCCCAAAGAGGTTGCAAGGCAGATAAAAAAAGAGGTTGAAAGGCTTAAAAATGACGGCATAACAGACGATGAATTTGAATCGGCAAGGCGTTCGCTTTACGGCAAGGAAATTATGGCATATAATGATATTGATACCCTTGCAAACGGTCTTGTTGCGGCTCATTTCGGCGAATATGATATGCTTGATATTGTTGAAATTTACAAAAATATAACTAAAGCCGATGTTTTATCTCGCTTGGCACAGGTTATGGACGAAAAATACAGCGCATTAAGTGTTGTTAAGCAATGTGAGGAATAAATATGAGCGATTATACAAGAGTTTATTTTGAAGGGCTTGGAATTGATTTTGATGTTCCGAGTGTAGCATTTACAATCGGCAGCTACAGTATTCATTGGTACGGCATAATCATTGCTTTCGGTTTTGCACTTGCCGTTCTTTACGGCGGCAGAATGGCTTATAAATGGAAAATGAGCCTTGACGGAATGACCGACGTTTTGATGTGGGGCACTATTTTGGGTATCATTTTCGCAAGAGCGTATTATGTCATTTTTGAATGGTCTTATTATAAAGAGCATCTTTCCGAAATTCCTCAAATTTGGAACGGAGGCATAGCAATATACGGCGGTATTATAGGCGCATTTATAGGCGCAATTATCGGTTGCAAAATGGGTAAGATTGATTTTAGAAATTTGCTTGATTTGGGCGGTCTTGGGCTTCTTATAGGTCAGGGTATCGGCAGATGGGGCAATTTCTTTAATCAAGAGGCATTCGGCACAAATACTACTACTGCCCCTTTTAGAATGTGGAGCTTAAAAATTCACGATACTCTTGCCGCAAGCGCAGATACTTTGGCGGCAAAGGGAATGGATGTTGACCCAAATGTGCCTGTTCACCCAACCTTTCTTTATGAAAGTGTTTGGTGCATTTTAGGATTTTTTATACTTAACTATATTGTGCATAAAAGAAGAAAATACAAGGGCGAGGTTTTTCTTCTTTACGGCATTTGGTACGGGCTTGAAAGAATGGTAGTTGAAGGCCTTAGGACCGATTCACTTTATGTCGCAAATACCACTATTCGTGTAAGTCAGCTTTTGTCGGCAATTATAGTCGTAGCATTTCTTGTTATGCATATAATCAATATGGTTAAGCTTAAAAAGGGCACGTTGCCGCAAAGATTAAGTCTTGCTACTGCTCCTGCCACTTCAAACGGCGCAAACGCAGAGAGCGTTGAAAAAATAAAAGATAATAATGATGAAAGAGAGAATGAAGATGTCACAAATAATTGACGGTAAGCTTGTTTCAAAGCAGGTTAGGCAAAGAGTTAAAGAGGAAACCGAAAAGCTTAAGGCAAAGGGCATTACTCCCGGTCTTGCGGTTATCATTGTAGGCGACGACCCGGCTTCACAGGTTTATGTAAAAAATAAGGAAAAGGCTTGCGATGAAGTCGGATTTTACAGTGAAAAATATGCACTGTCTGAAAATACAACTCAAGAAGAATTAAATAATCTTGTAAAAGAACTTAACAATAAAAAGGAAATCAGCGGCATTTTGTGCCAACTTCCGCTTCCGAAGCATCTTGATGATAAAGAGGTTATCAATCTTATTGACCCTATTAAGGATGTTGACGCATTTCATCCCGTAAACGTCGGTGCAATTATGATAGGGGATTATAATTTTCTTCCTTGTACTCCGGCAGGCGTTATGGAACTTATTCATTCAACAGGCGTTGATGTAACGGGCAAAAAAGCTGTTGTCATCGGCAGAAGCAATATTGTGGGCAAGCCTATGGCAATGCTCCTTCTTCACGAAAATGCAACTGTTGAAATTACTCATTCAAAAACTGTTGACCTTAAAGAAGTTACCAAAAGTGCAGATATCCTTGTTGCCGCTATCGGTAAACCGAAATTTGTAACTGCCGATATGGTTAAAGACGGCGCAGTTGTAATTGACGTCGGAATGAATAGGGACGAAAACGGCAAGCTTTGCGGCGATGTCGATTTTGAAAGTGTTAAGGACAAATGCTCGTTTATCACCCCGGTACCGGGCGGTGTAGGCCCTATGACAATTTCAATGCTTATGCAAAATACATTAACTGCCGCTAAAATTCAAAACGGCTTGGAAAAATAATAAAAGAGGTTTAACCTATGGCACTTGAGGAACAGGTAGTAAAAAAACTTATTGAAAAAAATTTTCATATTTCTTTCGCAGAGTCTTGCACTGGGGGTATGTGTTGTGGTACAATAGTAAACGTCGCAAATGCATCAAAGGTGCTTGACGTTTCGTTTGTGACTTATGCAAACGAGGCTAAGATTGAGTTCCTCGGTGTCAAGGCTGATACCATTCTTTCTAATGGAGTGGTCAGCGAAGAGGTCGCTTATGAAATGGCACAGGGCGTTGCCAATGTTGCTAAAAGCGAGGTCGGCGTAGGTGTAACGGGTGTTGCAGGCCCCGGCGGCGGTACTGCCAAAAAGCCTGTCGGTATGGTTTGCTTCGGCTTTTATGTAAACGGCAAAACGGCGACTTATACTTGCCGGTTTGGCGAAATCGGGCGCAATCAAGTCCGCAAATCAAGCGTGGAGTTTGTTATGGCAAAGCTTCTTGAATTGCTTGATGATTAATTTAATACTTTGCTGATATGGCTCAGTTGGTAGAGCAGATCATTCGTAAACGGAAGGTTGTTTGCCGATTTAGGCTCAAAGCAAGTGAAAAATTGAATAAATGCTGATATGGCTCAGTTGGTAGAGCAGCGCATTCGTAATGCGCAGGCCGTCGGTTCGAGTCCGACTATCAGCTCCAAAACCTGCGTAAACACGGCGTTTTCGCAGGTTTTTTCTTTTTAAGAAAAGAATTTCAAAATTCAATTCGCAACAAAAAATCTCACTCTTTTTTACAAAGTGAGATTTTTTCGTTTATTCGATTTTCAGCCCACTCTTCGAGAGTCGGTTCGGGATTTGTAAGGAAATCGCAACGGTTTATTATCCGCTGTTGTTTTTCGTTTTCAGCTATCGCTTTGTCGAGCTTTTCTTGACATTCGGATTTGGTTTTTGCGGTAACACTATTTAGACTTGTTTATGATTAATAATATATTGTCTTGAAAATAGTTCGATTTAGGAGTATAATTATTTTGCGTAATGTACATTTGTTTGGAGGGGTATTGTGGTAAGTTTTAGGGAAACTTTGCGTGAATATATAAAGAAAAACGGATATTCAATTAATGAATTTGCAAATAAATGCAATATAGACAGAGCATGGTTGAGTAACGTTCTTTCGGGCAGAAAGGAACTTAGCGAGGCAAAGTTTAAAAATATTATTGAATCTAATATTTTGAGCGAAACTCAAAATGAGAATTTGACTTCGCTTTATAGGCTCAGGGATTATACGCCTGAGCAAATTGAGAGAATTGAATATATGCTTGAGCGCCTTTCAAGAAAGGTCAGAAGAACTGAATGTTTTATTCCTATTGATTTTGATGATGACAGACAAATATATATCGGAAAAGAAAATTTGCTCTCTGCTCTTTTTAAAATTCTTGCAAAAAGAGAGGAAATATCGTTTATTTATACCAATATTACGGCGGAAAGTGAACAAGCAGTTGACGTTCTTTATCATTTTATGAAAGAGGACAAGTATAAAAATATAGATTATAAGCATATTTTTATGACCGACGGCGGTACATCAAATCATAATCTTAATACATATTTTACCGTTTGCGATTTTGCCGAGCTTGGGTATACAGGTTTTTCGGTTATTAAAAATGTTGAAATTAAATCAATAGAAGATAATGATTTTCTTCCTTATTTCATTTTGACCGACAAAGCAATGATGATGTTTGACCCCGAATTTAATAACGGAGTGTTCATTGATGACGAAAATATTATTAAGGTTTATACAGGAAAGTTTATGAGCCTTTATGAAAAGGGCGAGAAAGTAATTGTTTCTTTTTCAAATGCCGTTGAGCTTATGAGAACGCTTACGACTATGCACGACAGCACCTCGGAACTTTCGTTTACACCCGATTTTTGTGTTACGCCATGCCTTGATTATGATGTTCTTTCCGATAATGCTGCCCAAAATTTGCCTAATAGGGAACTTTTAATTCAGGCTGTTTTGAACCACTATAATCTTGATTATTCCAAGTTTTCAAATTTCTTGACTGTTGAGTCACTTAACAGATTTGTTAAGGATGGAATTATTTATGAAATTCCGAGAACATATCTTAAGCCGATTGATATCAATAGCAGAGTTAAGCTTCTTAAATGTATTAAAGAAAATATCGAAAAGCACGGCAAATATAACACATATATTTTAAACCCTACTAAATTTGAATATAATTCCTATGACGTTCAGGTTGAAAAAATCGGTGTTGTTACTATCTGCGGCATCAGGCAGGGTAATAAGGAAAACGAGGAAAGCTTTATGGGCGAATGGCTTTGCTCAATCAACGATGAAAACATATTTAAGGATTTTATTAATTTGAAACGTTTTCTTGTTGAAGGCTTGTATGTTTATTCCGATGAATTTTCAAGCAGTTATGTTTCAAATCTTATTTTGGAGCTTACTGCCGAGCTTGGCGGGGAGAAAAACTGATGACGCTTCATACCATTGCTCCGGTTTTCGACGAAAATTCAAAAATTCTTGTTTTAGGCTCTTTTCCGAGTGTTAAGTCAAGAGAGGAGGGCCTTTTCTACGGCCACCCTCAAAACAGATTTTGGAAAGTGATAGCAAATGCCTTTGATACTCCTATTGCGCAAAGTATAGAAGAAAAGAAAGCGCTTCTTCTTTCAAACGGCATTGCCCTTTGGGATGTTATACATTCGTGTGATATCGTCGGTTCGTCCGATTCGTCAATAAAAAAAGTTGTGCCTAACGATATTTCAAAAATTCTCAAAACGGCAAATATTGAAAAAATTATCACTAACGGCAAAAAGGCGGATTCGCTTTATAAAAAATATATTGAGCCTAAATTTAATATTAAAGCCACCTGCCTGCCGTCAACAAGCCCTGCCAATGCACAATGGTCACTTGACAGGCTTTGTGATGTGTGGAAAAACGAATTAAGATAAAAAATGGCTGTTCATTTGAACAGCCATTTTTTGTTATTTTGTATAGCTATGACATTCGATGAACACCGTTAAGAAATATTTTGTCCTTAAACTTGCCGTTGGTTTCGTTTTTCTTAGAACGCATTTCTTCAAATTCTTTGCCGTTAATGTTCCTATAATCTAAAATAGCGCTTATTACCTCAACAAGGTCGCATAATTCCAAGATATCATCGGATTCGTTAAATTCAGTTAATTCTTCCGAAAGCTTCTTCTTTAATTCATTATAGTAATCAAAGGAATCAAGAATTACAAAATCCGGTTTATCTCCTTTTTGCTCTATTATGTTGGGTATATTATCTCTTACAAGCTTATTCATTTTTTCGTACATAAAATGACATCCTCCATCACTCGCCTTACTGTAAAAAAATTATTTAATCAGCGCTGCGAGGCCTACGCCGAGTCCGCTTACAGCCATAAGAGCCGCTAAAATTACTGCGGTTACCTTAACCCATTTTTGTTGCATTGTTTATATCTCCTTATTTCATAAGCTCGTTTGCATCGTCAAGAAGCCTTTGAGCAATTTCTTTTGCATTTTCCTCACTCTGGCCGATAGCGGTAATGTATGCCTTAATTTTAGGCTCTGTGCCTGACGGACGAACGATTACCTTGTTACCGTTTGTAAGCGTGTATGCAAGAACGTTTGATTTAGGAAGAGTGATTTCACTTTCCTCTCCTGTTTTGACAATTGTTGATTTCGAGGTTTTGTAATCGTCAATTTTAGTGACCTCATATCCTGCAAATGATGAAGGCTTGTTATCTCTTAAGCCGTCCATAATAGCCGCCATTTTTTCCATTCCTGCCGCACCCTCAAAGGTGTAGCTTTGAACGGTATTGCAATAGTAGCCAAACTCGTCATAAAGACCGTTCATAACGTCAATAAGAGTTTTGCCCTGAGATTTATAGTATGCTGCCATTTCGCAGATGAGCATAGAAGCAACTACAGCGTCCTTATCCCTTGCGTGAGTGCCTGCAAGATAGCCGTAGGACTCCTCAAAGCCCATTACAAAATCGCTTGCCTTGCCCTGCTTTTCAAGCTCGGTAATAAGCTCGCCGATATATTTAAAGCCTGTGAGAAGATTTTTAAATGTGCAGTTATATTTTTTTGCAATAACTTCTGCAAGGTCAGTTGATACAAAGGACTTAACTGCAATTGAACTTTCTGAAAGAGTACCTTGTGCCTTTTTCTGCGATAAAAGATAATTGAGAAGCATAGCGCCGACTTCGTTACCCGTCATAAGCTGAAAATCGCCCTTGCCGTTGTTGACTGCAATGCCTACTCTGTCGCAATCGGGATCTGTTGCAAGGAGTAAATCAGGCTTAACGCTTTCTGCAAGCTTGAGCGCACATTCAAACGCTTGCTTAATTTCCGGATTAGGGAATGGGCAGGTCGGGAAGTTGCCGTCGGGATTTTCCTGCTCAGAAACAACAGTAACCTTTTTAACTCCTATTCTGTCAAGAATTTTTCTTACCGGCTTGTTGCCCGTGCCGTTTAACGGTGTGTAAATAACATTGAGGTCGGCTTTTTCACAAATTCCGAAATTAACGCATTGCTTGATTACCTCGTCAAGGAATAAATCAATAACATCCTGACCCATATATTCAATAAGACCCTTTTGCTTAGCCTCATCAAAGTCCATAGTTTTAATGCCTGTGAAGTAGTCAACCTTTTGGATAAAATCATAGGTTTCGCTTGCTTCCTCATCGGTCATTTGATATCCGTTTTCATTGTAGCATTTGTAGCCGTTATATTTTGCCGGGTTGTGAGAAGCAGTTAGAATAATACCGCTTGAGGTTTTAAAATGCCTGATTGCAAATGAAAGGCAAGGCGTAGGTTCAAGTTCCTCGTAAAGATAAACCTTAATGCCGTTTGCGGCAAGAGTTTTTGCCGCTTCAATCGAAAAATAGTCCGACTTGATACGTGAATCGTAGCCGATAGCGATTGACGGATTTTCAAAATGCTTGTTAAGAAAATCCGCAAGTCCCTGCGTCGCTCTGCCGACGGTGTAATAATTCATTCTGTTAGTACCTGCGCCGATAACGCCTCGTAGTCCTGCAGTTCCAAATTCAAGACTGCGATAAAATCTGTCTAAAATTTCTTCGTCCTTGCCCTTAATTGAAAGCAATTCTTTTTTTAAATCAGGGTCAGCAGTTGCCTTTTCAAGCCAAAGGTCATAAATCCTATTTATATTTTTGTTTTCCATTAAAAACACGCCCTTATATAATTTATATTTATATTTTAACCTTTATAAAATATATTGTCAATATTCTTATTAAATGTTATAATTACAAATGGTGATGAAAAATGTATTCAAAAGTCAAAAGCTTAGGCATATCGGGTATCGAAGCGTTCAATGTTACTGTTGAATGTGATATCAGCGGTGGGCTTCCACGCTTTGACGTTGTCGGTTTGCCCGATACAACCGTTAAGGAAAGCAGGGAAAGAGTAAGGTCGTCAATTAAAAATTGCAAACTTAATTTTCCCGTTTCAAGAATAACCGTTAATATTGCGCCTGCCGATATTAAAAAAGAGGGTGCGATTTTCGATTTGCCCGTGTTTATCGCTATACTGAAATCAAGCGAGCAAATTAAAGAAAATATTGACGATTATGCATTTTTGGGAGAACTTTCTCTTGACGGTGAAATTCGCAAAGCAAGCGGTATTTTGCCTATGATTATGGCTGCAAAGGAATATAATATTAAAAAAGTTTTTGTGCCTTTTCAAAATGCGTATGAGGGAAGCGTTGTTGACGGGGTAGACGTTTTGCCTGCTAAAAATGTTATGGACGTTCTCGCTCATATTAAAGGTGAAAAGGTTATTGAAAGCGTTAAATATGATTTTGACGCCGAAGAAGAAACTAAATACAATGTTGATTTCAGCGACGTTAAGGGTCAGGACCAAGCCAAAAGAGCGCTTGAGATTGCGGCGGCAGGCGGTCATAATTGCCTGCTTATCGGTCCTCCCGGTTCAGGCAAGTCTATGCTTGCAAAAAGGCTTCCCACCATTTTGCCGGATATGACTTTTGAGGAAAGGCTTGAAACGTCAAAGGTTTATTCAATTGCGGGCAAAATTCCGTCGGGCAAGTCGCTTGTAACAAAAAGACCTTTTCGTTCTCCGCATCATACCGTGTCTGCCCAAGCGCTTACGGGCGGCGGTGCAAACCCAAAACCGGGGGAAATAAGTCTTGCTCATAACGGCGTTATGTTTATGGACGAATTTCCGGAGTTTGACAGAAGGGCGAAAGAGTCGCTTCGTCAACCTCTTGAGGACGGAGTGGTTACTATTTCAAGGGCAGCAGGCACTTTTACTTATCCGTCAAGTATAATGCTTGTTGCAGCAATGAATCCGTGTCCGTGCGGCTATTTCGGTCACCCCACAAGGCAGTGTACTTGCTCTCCTGCCGCTAAAAAGAGATATCAGGACAAGGTTTCCGGTCCGCTTCTTGACAGGATTGATATCCATGTTGAAGTTGCGCCGGTTGAATATAATGAACTTTCGGATAACAACGAGGGCGAAAAGAGCAGTGATATCAAAAAGCGTGTTGATAAAGCGAGGGCTATTCAGCAAAAGCGATTTGCGGGAATGGGAATTACCTGCAATGCAAAAATGACTCCTAAAATGACTAAGGAATGTTGCGTGTTAAGTGAGGAAGCTGACGAACTTTTGCATGAAAGCTTTGATAATTTTTCAATGAGCGCACGTGCTTACGATAAGGTTTTGCGCCTTGCAAGGACTATTGCTGATTTGGCAGACAGCGAGGAAATCAAGCTTGAGCATATCGCCGAGGCACTTCAGTTTCGTGCTCTTGATCGAAAATATTGGGAAGTATGACAAATGAAAAAATCTGTTAAAATAATCATTCTGATTTTGGCAATTGTTTTGATAGGTGCAATTGTGTTTGATGTGACGCTTGTTAACAATGCGAAAACGGGAAATGAAAAAACCGCTTCAACTGCTCAAACTGTCAGCGAGAGTACAACAAAAGCGGAAAAAACATATTCCGACCCTGTCGAGGCGCAGGCGAGGGAAATGATTAAAAATATGACTCTTTATGAAAAGGTAGGTCAAATGCTTCTCTACTATATTCCTAAAGAGGAGGACCCCACAAGAATGATGGCAAGGTGGCAGTTCGGAGGATATATCCTTTTCTCCCGCAATTTTGAAAATTCCACTCCTGCCAAAACAAGAAGCGATATAAACGATTATCAGTCTGCGGCTAAAATTCCGGCATTTATGGCAGTTGACGAGGAGGGCGGCGGAGTTAATCGTGTTTCGCAGTATAGCCAATATCGAAGTGAGCCGTTTTATTCGGGAATTACAAATTATCAAAAAGGCGGCTGGCAGGCGGTTGTTGATGACGCTGAGGATAAAAGCGAGTTTATGCTTGACCTTGGTATCAACACTGTTTTAGCCCCTGTTGCCGATGTGCCTTATTCAAGGAGCGACTATATTTATTCCCGTGCTTTTTCAACTGATGCTGACAGCGTGAGCGAATATGTATCAAAAACAGTCAGCACTATGAATGAAAATAACTTTTTAAGCTGTGTTAAGCATTTTCCGGGCTATGGTAATAATACAAATACCCATACGGGTATGAGTGTTGATGATAGAAGCTGGGAAAGCTTTGAAGAAAGGGACTTAAAGCCTTTTAAGGCGGGTATTGATGCAGGCGTGCCGTTTTTAATGGTGAGCCATAACGTGATTGACGATTATGACAAGGGTGTTCCTGCCTCTCTTTCCAAAAAGCTACATAATTATATTCGTAAGGATATGGGCTATGACGGCATAATTCTTTGCGACGGCCTTGGTATGAGCGGCGTTCGTGATTATGTCGGCGGCGATAAAGGCGAGGTCGCTGTAAGGGCGGTTATGGCAGGTAACGATATGCTCTGCGCAACCGATGTAGGTGTTCAGCTTCGTGCAATTGTTAAAGCTGTCAAAGACGGCAGAATTAAGCTTTCTCAAATTGAAGATTCAGTCACAAGAATACTTATGGCTAAGATAAATTACGGCTTAATTGAAAAGGAGTAATGAATTATGGATATTCAAAAAACTATGCAAAATCTTGAGAAAAACGGAATAAAGCCTTATTTCGTCGAAAATAAAGATGAGGTTGTCCCTCTTGTAAAAACGTTAATTAATAACGGCGAAAGTGTTTCGTGCGGCGGCTCTGTCACTCTTGATGAAACGGGAGTTAAGGCACTTATGCAAAACGGCGATTATGATTTTATCGACCGCACGGGCTTGCAGGGTGAGGAGCTTAGGCAGTCATATATTAAGACGTTCGGCTGCGACACGTTTTTTACTTCATCTAATGCAGTTACGGAAAACGGCGAGCTTTATAATGTTGACGGTAATTCAAACCGTGTTGCCTGCATTGTTTACGGTCCACGTCAGGTTATTATGATTGTCGGTGTAAATAAAATTGTTAAGGATATTGACGAGGCAATTTATAGGGTTAAAACCGTTTGCGCTCCTATGAACACTCAGCGCCTTGACGTTAAAACCCCTTGTAATAAAACAGGCAAATGTATCTCTCTTTCTAAGGAAAATCCGTACCTTTGCGACGGCTGCGGCGGCGATAACAGGATTTGCTGTAATTATGTCGTTTCCGCAAAACAGCGCCATAAAAACAGAATCAAGGTCGTTATCGTTAATGAAAATTTAGGATATTGATATTAAATAAGGATATCATGCGGTTTGCCCCAAATGATATCCTTATTTTTAAATTATTCACTTTTTGCGTATACAAAACAGATAGTGCAAAACCTTTTATGGTTATGTTGATAATACATATAGAAAAGGCGGAGGCTCTGCAAGCGGACAAAGCTCCGGCAATCCTGAGCATGAGTTTGACGAAAACCTTGATATGCCGAAATTTCCGGGATATGAAAACAAAGCACCGGGTAAAGACTATGAATGGAGAGGCGGTAGTATTGATGAAAATAAAGGTGGTTGGTTTAATCCTAAAACCAAGGAAACATTGCATTGGGATATGAGACACCCTGAGCCTCATGGTCCGCATTGGGATTATATAAATAAAAATGGCGGTTGGGAAAATGGTTACCGTATTTTTCCAAATGGTTCTTGGGAACGAAAAATATATGATGATATGGGAGGCATTATAAATGGATAACAGCGACAGATGGGTTGAAAAATACGGCGAAAGCTTTATGGATTTTCCGCTAAAGGGCTTGAAATTCAAAAAGACGGCTTGGACGAAAAAGAACAATCATACCCATTGCCTTTTTTGCGGAGATGAAATAACCAATGAGGAATATAACTATCATACCGAGAAGCAGGGATATGCGTCCACAACAAAATTTTGGTGGTCGTGCCCCGAATGCTTTGAGGTTTTCACGCAAAAATATAATTTGCCTGTTGTTAAAAATACCGTTAAAGATATAGAAGCGGCTCTTTCACAATTTAAAACCGTTGTGATTTCTCTTGAAAATAAGCAATATTTCATTAAAAATACGGACGGCAAAATAACCGTCGAGCATAACGGTGTGAGAAAAAGTTACGACAGTATTCTTTCAATGGAGAGAGAACAGCTTTTTTATGGCAAGGTGCTCAGAGAAATTATTGACGATATTTTTGTGGGTTTTGTTGATTAAAATTTGATTTTCATATTCAAAAAAGGGGCGTAAAAAAACAGCCTCTTTTTAAATTATTCACTTTTTGCGTATACAAAACAGATAGTACAAAACCTTTTACGGTTATGTTGATAATACATATAGAAAAGGCGGCGGCTCCGCCAGCGGACAAAGCTCCGGCAATCCTGAACCGGAACAGACTTGGGCTCCGAAAGACAAAGAATCAGAAAGATTTTTAGGCAAACCGGGAGAAATCAAAAGAACTTTTATTTCAACTAAAAAGGGTGGTTATTGGGTTGAAACAAAAATAGGACGTGATGGTAGGGCTACAAAAGAACGCCAATATACCGATCATGGCAATTCAAAAACCCATTCTAATCCGCATGATAATATTATCGGTTGGCAGGAGAATGGAAAGCCTAAGTGGGGTGATGAAATTAATTACTTTGGTGAAGAGGCCCCCGAATTTAAATATTTTAAAATTACAGGAGTGAGCAAAATGAATAATGATTATGTGAATAATGATTATGACGGAGATTACAAAAGCAAGGAAGAATTTTACGATTCCGTAGAGCGCCATTCAGAAATTGTTTTTGAATGGAAAGACAAATCGTACGAAATATGTTCTATGGACGGAAAACGCTGGTGGTTTTTCAATGTGACAGATGACACGGAAGTTATAGTAAATACAATAGAAGAACTTATGAACTGTGAAATTGACGGTGAAAGGCTTGTTGATATCTGCACAAAATTCACGGTTATTGAAAGAACATTTTAAAATTATATATTTATTTTTATTAAGCACGTTGAGTTTTTCTCAATGTGCTTAATTTTTTTGAAAAATTCTATTGACAAGCAGTGAAAACTGTGATATAGTGCAACTGTGATATCCAAGATATCACAGTTGCGTGACGTAGCTATTTTGAAAAAAGGAGGGGCAAACGTGCTTTTTATAGATTATCATTCCCGTGTGCCGATATATGAGCAGATAAAAGAGCAGGTAATAATGCTGATTAATACAGGTGTTTATAAGCCGGGCGATAAGTTGCCGTCGATAAGGAATTTATCAAATGAGCTTAATATTAATGTTAATACGATTAAGCGTGCGTTCGGTGAGCTTGAGCATGACGGAATTACATATTCGGCTCAGGGCAGGGGAATGTTTGTAAGTGAAAACCCGATAGGAAATGCAAAAATCAAAGCTTCCGCACTTGAGGATGCAAAGCTTGTTTTGTCCTCCTGCAAAGCTAAAGGCGTCAGCAAGAATGAGGTTGTCTCTCTAATCGATGAAATATACTCGGAGGATAACGGCAATGATTGAAATTAAAAATGTGACTAAAAAATACGGTGATTATGTTGCCGTTGAGGATATAAGCTTCAAAGTTGAGGAGTCGTCGATTTACGGTCTTGTCGGCTATAACGGCGCAGGCAAAACCACACTTTTAAAAACGGCGGCAGGAATACTTAAGCCGGAAAGCGGCGAGGTGCTTTTTGACTCGCAAAATGTTTATGATAACGGCAAAGTGCGTTCCTCTCTTCTTTATGTGCCCGATGAAGTTTACTTTGTAAAGGGTGCAAGCCTTCAAAAAATGGGAAAAATTTATAAAGGCTATTTTCCTAATTTTAATTCAAAAGTGTTTAAAAATATGACAGAGGCTATGGGTCTTGACCCTAAAAAGAATATAGGCTCTTTTTCTAAGGGTATGCAAAGGCAGGCTGAAGTGGTTTTGGCTATGTCTACAATGCCTAAATATATGCTTCTTGACGAGGTTTTTGACGGAATTGACCCGCTTAAAAGAAATCTTTGCAAGAAAATTTTTATTGAATATATGGCTGAAACAGGCTGTTCTATGATTATGAGCAGTCATAATTTGCAGGAAATTGCCGATTTGTGCGACCATGTTGCGCTCATCAATGGCAAAAAACTTGCAATGAATGTTTCCGTTGATGATGCAAGCTCGGCTTATGTTAAATATCGCCTTATTTTTGATAGGGATATTGATAAATCAATTTTTGACGGGATTGAAAATAAGGGTATTACTATTGATAATAAACTTGCAACAATTATTGTGCCGTCAAGCTTTGACAACGGAGCGCTTGCTTGCCTTTGTCCTGTTCATATGGACAGCGTTACTCTTTCTCTTGAAGAGGTATTTTTGAATGAAATGGAGGACAAGAATTATGACATCTCCAAAATCTTCTGTTAATAAGCATTCGGCAAGATATGATTTTAAGCGTTCGTTTGTTAGATTGATTGCTCCGGGTATTGTTTCGCTTTTATTCTCGGTTATATATTTTATTGCTATTCCCGTATCAACAATTTCATCTGCCGGAACTTATTCGCTTAGCTTAAGAGCGGAAAATATAGCTTCAATAAGAAAGCAGCTTGCCTGCGCTCTTTTCGGCAACACAACAAGCAATTTTGTGTTTTATGGAGTTTATGCGGTAATAATCGGTGTGCTTTTTGCATTTTGCATATTCTTTCCGATTATGAGGAAAAGCAATGTTAATTTCTTTTTCTCGTGCGGAATTGACAGAAAGACATATTTTAAAAACAGAGCGCTCTCGTCGATTATTATAATGATTTTAACGTCGGCTGTGCCGCTAATGATTGATATTATAATTAATATAAGATATTTAGGCCATGCAGATTTTATTATTCATCAAGGATTTTTCCTGTTTTTAGAGCATTTTACGTATATGCTTGCAGGATTTTCGCTTATGAGTATTGCGATGATGGCTTGTTATACTGTGACCGAAAGCCTTTTCTTCGGCGCCGGTCTTATTTGGTCACCAATGCTTTACATTGTTTCGATAGAATGGCTTTTCCAAAATTTCCTTAGGGGATATTCACAAACCGCCACGGTTGACTATATGCCGCTTGGAAGTTCGTCTTTGACGGTGACGGTAGATACGCTTTGGTCTAAGCTTTCGGTGATTAATCCGCTTATTTTCGGTACGGCGCTCGGTTCAAATAATGTTCGCAATAATATGTATTTCAATTGTTTGAGAAGCACTGCAAGCAATGGCGGAGTAGTTAACGATTTTTATTATGATAATGCAAGCGGAAATGTCGGATTTGAAAAAGCGGGAATGAATTATATTTTACCTATTCTTATCTGGCTTGTATTATCGGTATTGTTTATATTTATTTCTAATAAGCTTCTTAATAAACGTAAGCTTGAAAATACAGCACTTCATTCTTCGAACCTTTTTGTAACGGTATTTGTAAGCCTTGAATTTTCGGTGCTTGTTGCAACGTTCTTTATGCCGTTATTGTCTGATTTTGATGTTATTCAGTCAAGTGTGCTTGATATTTTTGCCGGCTTAATTTGCGGCATTATTGCTTATTTCGTATTTATGTCGATTTCACGCAGAAAAATCAAGCATGGAATTAAGCTTGTAATTCCGGTAGGCGTGTCATCAATTGCCGTTTTGGTTATAAGTGTTATTTGTATTTCAGGCGGCTTCGGCTATTCAACATATTGCCCCGATATTAAGGATATTGACTATGCAACAATAAACAGTGAATATATAGACGCTTCGGGTGTTATGTCAACCAATCATTTTAATGACGGTTCACTTTCGGCAGGTACTGACCAGCTTTATTACGGCACGTATGAGCCTTCGGGCGCATATCTCGGTAAATTCAATACAAAAGACTCAATAGATAAAATTGAGAAAATACAGAAATATTCTTTTAAAAACAGAATTGCTAAAAGAAATGAGCCGTATGTTACCGTTAAAATAAAGTATTTACTCAAAAACGGAAAGGCTGTAAATCGTGAATACACTTGCACAAACAGTGACGTTTCACTTGATATTATCGAATTAACTCAAAGCAGCGAATATCAAAAAGAACTTGAATTCTTAATGTCATCAAAGAAAGCCGATGAAAAATCAAGCGGCACCTTTAATTCTGAAGATGAATCCCAATCTTACTTCGCTTATTTTGCAAATGAGAATAATGTGAAAAATGCACTTAATTTCGGTGTTACATATGTAGTTTCGAATGATGCCGTCACCAAAACTAAGATTGAAAATACGCCGGCACTTCGTGATGCAATACTGAAAGATATTGAAAAAGTAGGTTACAAAAAGCTTTTAACAAGCGGCAAGGCTCCTTTGGGCGCAATCAATTTTTCGTATGATGACAGCGTTCAAAATTATGATAATATAGATTATATGAATGACGCCACATATTATATTTGGGACGATATGGTTAACACCGTTAATTATCTTAAATCTATTAATAAGTTTACGGCGTTTACCGATTTGTCAAAGTCCGGTGAGATAGAGTATGTAACCGTTACCGCTCTTGAAACAAGGCTTTCAAGCGAGTTGTCGCTTACTGCGCTTTCCACCTTTGAAAGCGATACGGCAACACCTGAAAGCTATTATGAATATCAAGGCAGCGAGCTTAAAGAGGCAGATGTGCTTAAAACTTATAACGGTAAGAAAATTACCGACAGTCAAAAAGCACAGGAAATATTTAACCAATCGTCAATTTACTCGCTTTGCAAAAAGGACGGCTATGTTGTCCTTGTGAAATTTAAAAACAATACTTATGTAACTAAGTATCTTTCAAAAGAAAAAGCACAATCGCTTTTGAAATAATTTAATAGGTTTTACCTGTCTGTTTAATTATGTTTTACCCAATTTAAACCCAAAACCCTTGAGCAATAATATGCTTATCTTAAACTCCTTTTATAATTCAAACAGACGGTGAACATAAAAAAAGGACTGCCGAGTAGCTACGGCAGTCCTTTTTAGTATTCAATAAAGCGGATAAACCGTTTCGTGTATAAAACGAAATTTATCTCACTTTCTCGAAGTCTAAGCAATATTAAAAATTAAAATTATCGTATCCCCATTTGTCTATCTCGTTATATTTAACATAGGTTCTCTCACTTTTAACCGACAAATATTTTTCGCTGAGTGAACAGATACGCTTTGTCAAATCCTCATAAGCTGACTTTTCTGCCGAGCCGAAAATTGCAATTTCAAACATAGCGCATGGCTCGTCACTGCCCTTGAAATACATATCCGCCTTATCCTCAAGCTTAACCATGAGCCAAGCCTCGCTTTTGCCGGGGATAGCCGTTATGGCATTTCCAAGTTCACTCTTGAGTGCATTTTTGTCTTTAATTTCACTGTTGGTCATTACATTGATAAAAGGCATATCTTTTCTCCTTTAACCTTTTTACTTTGAAATAGTTATTCCTTTTGCTTCTCTTTGCTGTGCAAGTTCGCTTTCGATTTTGTCTTTAAAATCGCCTGTAAGGTTGTAGAAAAACATAGGAATGATGCAAACGAGAAGAGAGATAGCAGGAATAAGCGATACTATGCTGAACATTCCCTGCCTTACCGAATGTGCCATTTCAATCGGATTGGCAGTTACATTTGAATTGATAGCTGAAATATCGAAGTCTACTATTATATACATTAATATAATAAATGATGTGCTTATTGCATTGCCGAATTTGTTTACAAAGCTGGAAACTGCCGAGCCCATTCCCGTAAGCCTTCTGCCTGTTTTCCATTCCATATAATCAAGGCAGTCACCAATCATAGCGGAAACACAAACGTTGATTGCACCGCAGGGAATAGTAGAAAGAATTAGGCAAGGCACGCAAGCCCAGAAATGATTATATCCTATAAACCACATTGCAAAGCTGCCTGCCGCACCGATAAGTGATGAGCCGATAATTATTTGCTTATAATCAAATTTTTTAAGAAGCGGAGTGACGGCGAGCATTGTGCCCATCATTCCTACTGCCGAGGCAACGCTGAATACGGTTGAGACCGTAGAAATATTTGATTGAAGCGCACTTTCAACCTCAGCCGTGCTTAAACCTGTTAAGTCTTTTCCGATATAAAATGAATATCTTGCAACGTGAACTGCGCCTGCCTGATACATATATCTTGCCGCTGCTAAGATGCCCATAAGTGCGGTAAGCATTAACGGCTTGCAGGTGAGTATAAGCTTGAGCGCCGACGGCTCGTTTTTATCCCTTTTAGGCGGGTTTGGAATAACAACTCTTTCCTTAGTTTTAAAATATACACTGACGAAAAGAAGATTGCCTATAATTGAACTTACAAGCGCCATAACTGTATATTTTGTTTTTTCAAGCTCCGTTCCCGATAAATTGAAGTTGGGAAGGACGAAGCCCAAAATCATAAATATAGCCATAGGTACCGCCGAGCCGACTCCGTTAGCCGTTCTTGCTTTGGAAATTATTGAGCCACGCTCGTCTGCATTAGGCGTTAATGCGTTTGGCAGACTCCAAAACGGAACGTCGGACGCCGTATAAATCATACCCCAAGCAATATATGTAATTGCGGCATAAATCATTTTTTTACTGTCGCTTAAATTAGGCGCATAGAAAAGCAAAAGCGTTAATATTGCAACAGGAATAGGCGTATAAAGAATATACGGCTTCATCTTACCCTTTTTCGGATTTGCTCTGTCCATTATGTAGCCCATAATCGGGTCATTGATAGCATCCCAAATTCTCGCTAAAAGCATAAGAAGTAATACGAAAATCGGAGTTACCTTAAGTACATTTAAGTAAAAGTCAGAAATGTATGAGCTCATGATGGCATAAATCATACCTTGACCGAGAGCGCCTATGCAGTAGGTCATCCATTCCTTTTTCGGTACATAAAAATTCTTGTCCATAAATTTACCCCTTTTAAATTTACGTGGCAGTAGTTAATGTGCTTATATAATTATTCAATTTTGCCTGGATTTGGAAAATATCTGAATTTGACTTTTCCTATGATTTTTTCTTTTTTAACTGTTTTGTTATCCCAATACCTTGAATCCCAACTGTCATTTCTGTTATCTCCCATAACAAAATAACTGCCGAGCGGTACTGTATACGGGCCGAAATTGCCGGTTGGAATACAGTTAGTGATGAAATCCGTTCTTGCTGTGCTTTTGTTGCCGTTTTTGTCGGTTATATAGACAATTCCGTTCTTTACCTCGATAGTTTCACCCGGAAGAGCGATAATCCGCTTTGCAAAAAGCTGTGTTTCATCATCAGGATATTTGAAAATAATAATATCATACCTTTGCGGTTCGTCATTGATATATGCCAAACGGCTTGCAATTATCCTGTCGCCCTCTTGAATAGTGTTGAGCATTGAGCCTGTCGGGATAACAATATTTGCAAAAATGCAGGTTTTTAAGAATATGGCAATGATAAGCGCAACAACAATAGGAGTCATAAAAGAAATTGCTTCCCTCAGTTTTGACCTCTTTTGTTTTTCTTCGTTATTTTTTGCGGTATTATTCTTTTTGCTTTTTTTATTTTTATTCTTTTCCTTTTTAGGCTTTTTGCTGTCTGCAACGCTTTTAGCATCGTCATTTTTCTTGAAAATGATGTTTATAGCGTCCGGTTGTTGCGATTGCTCCTTGATTGTCACGTTTTCTTCGTCAAGCATTTGAAGCATTTTTGTAGGACTTTTCTCTCCTATAAAATCGCTAACATCAAACATCATGGCGCCGCATTTGGGACACTCATACCATTCGCCGTTTTTAATCAGTGCATCACAGCCGCATTTTTTGCATTTTGTAATCATTTAAATAACTTCCTCTTGCCGACGCCTGCGAGAATATTTTTGAGAGTGATAATCTCGTCGTAAGGCGTAGCTTTTTCAATCACGTTGAAATCTTCTGCGTCGCTGTCTATCACTGTGTTGATTTTAGCCTTGGCTCTTGAATCATAGCCCGAAGCATCAAGCTTTCTGTCAATATAAAGCTTAAGCGCCTTGCTTTTTTCTCTTACAACTGTAATTTTGTGAGCGCCGCCGCTTACGATTGAGTTTGAGCGAAGATGGCATCTTCCGCATTTTATGTTTACATATCCCTTAACGATTGAAATGTCAATGTCGTCATTATGGGCAATTTCAATATTTTCCTCACCCTTGTAGTTAAACGAAACAGTGAAATCCGTAACAGCCTCACGATTAGGATAACGTTTATCCTCACTGCCGAATTGGAAAATCTTAATTTCAAACGGCTGAAGAGCCAAGTCAATTTTGTCGCCGTAGGAAAAACTGTCAAAACTTTCCTTATTTGATTGATTATAAACATTGTATCGCTTGACATCTTTTAAGCTTTCAGGACAACCCATAAGCTTGTTGAGTGTAAGGGTAAGCGATGTTTTCTCGTCTGTCGGATTTCTCAACGCAATTATTCCGTCGCCGTTATCATTCCAGCTAAAGTAACCGTAAATATTGTTTTCCTCAGGGTTTCCGCCGATGAACATTGCGTTTTGCAAAATGTCATAGTTATTCTTTTGCCATTCAATTGCCTTGGCAAGCGTGCGCCACTTTGATTTGTTCATCATATTGTAGCTTAAATGAAGTTCATTGAGCGCCTGACCTCTTGCAACGTCAAAATAAATATACTTTTCAAATTCCTCGTCGGTGTAGCTTACCTTGGCGTAAGAACCGTATATAGGCTCGTGATTATAGATATGCTTTAGCGGCATTTGAATTGCACGTGTGTTGAGAAGATTAAAATACCTTGCGTCACGGAATGTAATTTCCTTATCCACCTGTGCCTGCTGCTCAATATTATCGGCGAAACCGATATCTGCACTGTTTTGAAGCCAAATGCTGTTTACATATTGAAGCCACCAAGGTGATGGGTTCACGTAGCAGGTCATATTAATCCAAAGGCCTTTACCGTGTTTTTTTCTAAGCTCTCTTATCTTTTTGAAAACCTCAATCCAGCAGTGCCACATTTCGCTCACAAAATACATATCATATTCCCCGCCGACAGGATGGCTGTGGTTGGGATTTTTGCAAGGAGAAAGGCAAAAACCGTCAAATTTCCAATAATCAATATCAAATTCCTGAGTCGATTTTAAAATGAAATCGGTTACGTTTTTGATATATGTTTTGTCTGCTACACAAATGTCCTTAGCCTCTGCATTATATGCTCCGAGACCACGCTTTTCCATTTTCTTTGCAAATAAATCAGGCCTGCCGTAACCGCCACGTGGACCGAGCCACAAGCCGAATTTAGTGCCGAGATTAGCGGTAAGTTGAGTGATATCGTAAAGTTGGTTAGGAAACTTTTTGTTAAAACTCCAAAAGCCTGATTTATAATCAACCCAGCCGTCGTCAACAACATAAGCGTCAAGCGGAGCAACGCCGTTTGAAGAAAGTCCTTTTTCAATTTCATAAAATGACTTTTCAATATTGTCTGCCGTTATGTCTTTCATAAAGTCATACCAGCTGTTATATTGGAGCCTTAAGGTTGTTGGTGCTGCAATGCTTTCAATATAGTCGTAAAATGCTTTTTGAACGTCAACGAGTAAGTCGCTTTTTGCACCGCCGACTACTGTAACCGGGCATTTGTATTCTCCGTTAATCTTCTTTCCGATATAATATTTAACTTGACCTATGCCGTAAAGTATAATGTTTTGCGTGCCTGGAAATTCACAGCCGAAGAAAAGAGTGTCAATATAAAACGGTTGACCGAGAGCGGAAAGATATCCGTTAAGTTCAGGACCTTTAATGTCGGTCGGAACGCTGAAATGAGCCTTTGAATTTGTAATTCCAATATGCTCAAGAAGAATATAATCAATCGTTTTATCTCCGGTTTGGACAAAGCTTATCTGCTTTTTTAGCGTGCTTCCGTCATCGCCCGGCCAAAATGTCATAGTTACGGTAATGCCTTGCGTTTCCTCGAATTTGAATGAAAGCTTTCCGTTTTCCTGCTTACTGTCGGCAACCTTAAGCCCTTTTGAAGAAAATTCACTTCCATCTGTAAAATGGAATAAAAATTCAACGCTGTTTCCGTCAGGAACGAAATCCTGACCTGATAAAACGTTTCTTATTTGCGAGGCGTAAAGCGTTCCCTCATGAACAACAAATTCACGTTGTAAAATTTTACTTTCAAGCCTAAACATAAATTTTTCTCCTAATTATAATTGTTCCTCAACCTCTTCAAGCGCTCTTGCAAGCTGGTCAGGGCAGGATGTGCCTTTGAAATTGCAATCAATTCCTTTTAAAGCAGAGATGATTTCCTCAGGTTTTTTGCCTTTAACAAGCGCAGCTATGCCTTGCAGATTACCGTTGCAGCCGCCTGTAAAGCTGACTGAATTAATAGTGTTTGTATTTTCGTCAATGTCAATAACGATTTGCCTTGAGCAAACGCCGTGTGGTGTGTATGTAAACGTCATTATTTATATTACTCCTTTATACTGTTGCACATAAAACTATTATACATATTTCTGTCTTTCTTTGCAACAGTTTGGCAAACTTTTTAACATTTGTATAGATTGAACATATTTAATAAAAAAATAAGCTTATGTTGAATAATAAGTGTTGAAATATACAAAATTATATGATATATTTAATGTTGCAGAGTGAAAACTCTTAAAAAATTTTTAGTTTTACGAGGTAAATTTATGGAAAAACTTAAGGTTGGTATCATCGGTGCGGGACGTATCGGTCAGGTACACGCAAAATCAATTACATACCATATTCCGCAGGCTGAAATTGTTGCCATTTCGGATATTTATGTTGACGGCGCAAAGAAAGTAGCACAGGAACTTGGTATTCCTAATTATTATGAGGATTATCACGAGATTTTAAACAATCCTGAGATTAATGCGGTACTTATTTGCTCATCAACGGATACGCACGCAGATATCGCTGTTGAAGCGGCTAAGGCAGGTAAAAATATTTTCTGCGAAAAGCCTGTTGATTTAACAGTTGCTAAAATCAAAAAGGTTATTGAAGCTGTTGACGAGGCAGGAGTTAAGCTCCAAATCGGCTTTAACCGCCGCTATGACCATAACTTTGCAGAGATTAAAAATCTTGAAAACAAGGGCAAAATAGGCGAACTTCAGACTATCAAAATCACTTCACGTGACCCAGAGCCGCCTCCAATCTCTTACGTTAAAGTATCAGGCGGTATTTTCCTTGATATGACCGTTCATGATTTCGATATGGCACGCTTTATCGGCGGTGAGGTCGAAGAGGTTTATGCCAATGCCGCAGTTACCGTTGATCCGGCAATCGGTGAAGCCGGCGACGTTGATACTGCTCTTGTTGCTCTTAAGTTTAAGAGCGGCGCAATCGGCGTTATTGATAACTGCCGTAAAGCTGCTTACGGATATGACCAAAGGCTTGAAGTGTTCGGCAGTAAGGGTCAGGCAAGTGCCGCAAATGACACTCCTACCAACGTTTCATTTATTGATGAAACGGGTAATATGACCGATAAGCCGTTATATTTCTTCCTCGAAAGATATATGCAGTCGTTTACTGACGAGATGACAGAGTTTATTGACTGCGTGATTAACGATAAGCCGACTAAGACTACTGTTTATGACGGTCTTGAGGCTCTTCGTTTGGGTCTTGCTGCTAAGCTTTCGGTTGCTGAGCACAGACCTATTAAACTTTCTGAAATTGAGGCATAATCTATGAAAAGAGTAAGACTTACTATGTCGCAGGCGCTTGTTAAGTTCCTCGACAATCAGTATATCGAATGTGACGGTGTTGAAACAAAGTTTGTCAGCGGTATGTTTGGCATTTTCGGCCACGGCTGTGTTGTCGGCGTTGGTCAGGCTTTGGAGCAGGGCGGTCATAATCTTAAATTTTATCAGGGTAAAAATGAGCAGAATATGGCTCTCGCCGCTGTTGCTTATGCAAAGCAGATGGACAGAAAGGCAATTATTCCCTGCGTATCTTCTATCGGTCCGGGCGCTACCAATATGGTAACTGCCTGTGGCTGTGCAACTGCTAACAGAATACCGCTTCTCGTTTTGCCGGGCGACACTTTTGCATGCCGTCAGCCGGACCCTGTTTTGCAGCAGGCAGAATTTTTTGATAACTACGGCAGAACGGTAACAGATGCTTTCAAGGGCGTTTGCCATTATTTTGACAGAATACTTCGCCCTGAGCAGCTTATGACAGCGTGCATTAACGCTATGCGTGTGCTTACAGACCCTGCCGATACAGGCGCTGTTTGCCTTGCTATGCCGCAGGATGTTGAGGGTGAGGCTTATGATTATCCTGAGCATTTCCTTCAAAAGAGAGTATGGCATCTTGACAGGCGTCCTATATCTGCCGCTCAGCTTGAACGTGCAACAAGGCTTATTAAAGAGGCTAAAAAGCCTATTATTGTTTGCGGCGGCGGTGTAAGATACAGCGGTGCTGAAAATGAACTTCTTGAATTTGCAACGAAATATAATATCCCTATTGCCGAAACTCAGGCAGGCAAGGGATTGATTAAATGGGATAATCCACTTAATGTCGGCGGTATCGGCGTAACAGGCGGAAAAGCGGCTAACGTTATCGGTCGTGATGCTGACCTTGTTATTGGCGTCGGCACTCGTTTTACCGATTTCACAACCTCATCAAAGTGGCTTTTTAATGAGGAAAGAAAGGTTTTGGGTATCAACGTTTGCCCGTTTGACGCTTATAAAATGGATGCCGAGGCTATTGTTGCCGACGCTAAAGAGGCAATCACCGCTCTTATTTCCTCTTGCGAGGGATATAAGAGTGAATATACTAACGAAATTGAAAATGCTAAGGCAGAGTGGGATAAAATCGTTGATGAATATTATTCTACAGAGCTTGAGGGCGGGCTTAACCAAACTCTTGCACTCGGCATAATCAATGAATTTATGGACAATGATGCTATTGCACTTGGCTCGGCAGGCTCGCTTCCGGGCGATATGCAACGTCTTTTCAGACCTAAGGACCGTGGCACTTATCATATGGAATACGGTTATTCAAATATGGGCTATGAGGTGAACGGTGCTCTCGGTGCTAAGCTTGCTAAGCCTGAAAGTGAGGTTTACACTTTCTGCGGCGACGGTTCATTCATTATGGGTCACAGTGAACTTTATACTGCTTTGCAGGAAAATCTTAAAATCAACGTTTGCCTTTTTGATAATATGGGCTGGGGATGTATTGAAAATCTCCAAAACAACCAAGGTACTGACACCTTTGGTACTGTTTTCAGAGCGAGAAATCCTGTAACCGGTATGCTCGACGGTGACGAAATTGACGTTGATTTTGCCAAAATTGCAGAGGGCTACGGCGCTAAGGCTTATACTGTTCGTACGTCTGACGAATTGCGTGAGGCATTAAAGGACGCTAAAAAGCAGACTAAGAGTTGTCTTTTTGATATCAAGGTTTTGCCTAAAACTATGACTCCGGGATTTGAGTCTTGGTGGAGAGTTGGCGTTGCCGAGGTTTCAAAGAGCGAAAGAGTTGCTAAAGCGTACGATGATATGCAAAAGCACATTAAAGAAACATTTGACTATTAATTTTGAAAGGTAATATAAATATGCTTAATCCTGATAAAGTAAAGCTTGCCATTGCTCCAATCGGTTGGACTAATGACGATATGCCTGATTTGGGCGCTGAAAATACGTTTGAACAGTGCATAAGTGAAATGGCACTTGCAGGCTTCAAGGGTTCAGAAATAGGTAACAAATATCCTAAAGACCCTGATGTTTTAAAAAAATATCTTGATATTCGTGGCTTGCAAATTTGCAACGCTTGGTTTTCATCGTATCTTACTTCTAAGCCTTATGAGGAAACAATTGAGGCTTTCAAAGCTCATTGCGATATGCTTTATAAACTTGGCGCTAAGGTAATAGGCGCTTCTGAGCAGGGCAACTCTATTCAAGGTTGTCTTGATAAGTCAATTCTTGATGAAAAGCCTTATTATACTGACGAGCAATGGGAGATTGTTACTAAAGGCTTTAACGAAATGGGCGCTTATGCAAAATCCAAGGGTATGTTCTTTACTGTTCATCACCATATGGGTACAGGCGTTCAAACAGTTGAGGAAATTGATAAATTAATGGATATGACGGACCCTGATTTGGTTTATCTCCTTTTTGACTCAGGTCATCTTACCTTTGCGGGTATCGACCCTGTTCCTGTTTTGAAAAAATATATAAATCGTGTTAAGCACGTTCACCTTAAGGATGTAAGAATGGACGTTTATAATAATCAGGTTGTTCCTAATCATATGTCATTCCTTGATGCGGTAAGAGCAGGCGTGTTCACCGTTCCGGGTGACGGCGATGTTGATTTCAAGCCTATTTTCGATATCCTTGCCGATAATGATTACGAGGGCTGGGTTGTTGTTGAGGCTGAGCAGGATCCTGCAAAGGCTAATCCGTTTGAGTATGCAGTTAAGGCAAGAAAATATATTGCAGAAAATACAGGTCTTTAATAAATTAAATATTTCAAATCTACAATTGAATTGATATAAATAAAAAAGAGAAGCAAATTTTATTTGCTTCTCTTTTTTTCAATTATTAGGTTTATTATTATAAAAATTAATGCGCCAAGTACACCGCCGAGCGTGTTATAAACAATGTCAGAAAACTGAAACGTACCTTTTGAAAAAATAAGTTGAGTTATTTCAATAAAAGCAGAAAAACATAAAGATGAAAGTAGGGTTTTCAAAATAATTTTAACAAAACTTCCTTCTTCCCGCATCAAAATGCAAAGTAGAAATGACGAAGGAATGAACATTAATATATTGCCTATTACTTGATAATCAATGGCGTGATTGTCATTATAAATACTCCATCCTCGAAATACGTTTGCAAGCGGAGTATATGTGCATTCTCTTTGAATAACAGTTATAAAAAAGACTGCAAAAGTAAAATAAATAAACAAAAACAAACACAGCATATCTTTATTTTTAAATAATTTTTTCAGCATTCCTTTTCTGTTGCCTCTACCCAGCACATTAAATGATATGATTTGCATTATTAAATATGAAAAGAACAATGAAAAAAACAATGTTGAAAATAATGAACTTAAAATATATCTTAAAAACGGTGACATACTGATACCTTTAATGCTTCTTTTTGAATTTTTTAAATATTATTTTGAAAAAAGGTTTAATCATTTCTTTTTCATCCTTATTCATACCGACAAAGTAAACACTGATTGCAAATATTGAAGCATAAACTAAGATGAAAAATACTAACGAAAGTAAATTGTTGATTTTACAAAATTTTGTAATTAAAATGCCGCAAATAACAGGTGGTATGATTGATGGGATTAATTTGAAAATGCTTTTCCAAAAATAGATTATATCAAGTTTGACTTTCTTTTGATAATAAATGTTGATGAAAAACCATTCACCGACAATTACTGATACAGCAGTACCTATAGCAGCACCTTTTACACCGAGTTTTTGAATGAAAATAATACTTAATATAACGTTAAAAACGGTTGTAACAATATAGATGACGCTTCTTGCCTTGTGCATGTTTTTAGCACGTTGAATTTCAATGCCCAAATATTGAATAAGTTCAACAGTAATCGGAATCATAAGAAGAAGTGCAACGCTGAACGAATCGTCATATCCGTTACCGGCCCATATTTTAATAAATTGCTTTCCAAAAAAAATAAAGCCCGACAGAATAAGCGACGCCATCATAAATTGAATTCTTCCTACTCTTGTAAATATATCTGTAAGTTGATTTGAGACGTCTTTTGCCTTTGCTACAATCATATTTATCTTAGGCACAAAAACAGAAGATATTGACGATAAGAGGTTTTTATACATTAAATTAAGATTAGATGCAACCCCATATATTGCAACTGCCGTGGTGCCGCTGAATCTTCCAAGCAAAACCTTGTCCAAACTCCAATTTATTTGGTCAATAATTTGGTTTAAAAATATAAATGAGGTGAATATACCAATTTCCTTAAATAGTTTTGAATCAATGTTCTTAAATAAAAATTTAATATGTAATTTTTTAAAGCAGAATGAAGTGTTTACAATGAATTTTGCAAACACAAGCGAGGTTGAAACAATTACCATTGCTACAGAGCCTTTACCCATAATGAGCAGAGGTAATGAAATAAACGGATTTAAAAGATTTTGCAATATTTCAAGTGACCTTTGAAATACAAATTTTTCGTGAACTGTCGCATAGCACGTAAAAACAGTGCTGAAAAGTGTTGTTGCTAAGCCTAAAACCATTAAGAGCATTAGTATTTTAGCCTTAGGATATTCCGCTTCGGTTAAACCCGTCGAAAAAATAAGCTTGATATTTTGCATCATAACAAGTCCGCATAAAATGCAAACTAATGCTATTACCGAAAAAATAATCATAAATAAGCCGTTTAGCTTAGCAATGTTGTTTTCGTCATTATCTTTTTTGTACCGTGAGTAAAACCTCGTATATGCTCCTGAAAAGCCAAAACTTAAAAGACCGAGATATGATACAACCGAGTTTACAAGCTGATAAAGACCATATTCACTTTGACCAAGCAAACGGAGCATTATTGGCGTGTATAAAAATGCTGAAAGCATATACACACCATAGCTTATATAAGACAAGATAACTCCTGATTTTTTTTGACTTATTTTAGCCATTGTTTATTTCTCACTTACAGTTTTTTATTATATAGTTGCAAACTTGTTGACAAGCATTTCCGTTTTCAAAGGAACCGAGATTTTTGTGATGTTCTTTTATATTTTCGTTATATTTTTGTTCATCAAAATTCAAAATGTTATTTTTGAGTTCATCAATATTTTTTGCAACAGGGAACGGCCATTTTTCAATCGGGGTATAAAAATTTCTTGAATTGACATATTCGTCAATATCGTTTGCATAAATAAAGCAGGGTATATCGGTGAATGATACATCCCACATAATTGATGAATAGTCAGTAATAACAGCATCGCTGGCACAAATTACTTCCTGCAAATCATCGTAGGAGTCGGTGTTAATGAGCTTGCTGTTTGATGTGATATTGTATTTCATATGAGAATATTTATGGTCTCGAATGGCAAATACATATTCACCGCCGAATCTTTGCTGAAATGCTTTAATAATTTTATCAGTTTCAAGGGTATATGTTTTAGAATTATTTTCGTTTTCTTTATATGTAGGTGCATATAAAATGATTTTTGTATTATCATCAACACCTAAATACTTTTTTACTTTTTTCTTAGCATTTTGAATTTCGGCTTTATTAAAGAAAATATCGTTTCTCGGTGAGCCAGTTTCAAAAATAATGCTTTTGTCAATATTGTCATAGCAATTTATAAGATTGTTTACAGAAAAACTGCGACAACTTGAAAGGTATTTGGTATAAATTTTTATAGGCTCTTTTTTTACAACATCATTTTCACGTTTTTTATATGAGCCGCCGCCATGCCAAGTGTTGATTATTATTTGGTCATTCTTATATGAAATGTATTTGGGAGCACCGTTATTGTCAACAATAAATTTTGAAGATAAATAATAATACGTTGTTTTTAATGATTTTGATGGGGTTATTTTAATATTGTCATTTTTTAAAAATGAATATTTTTCTTTATCGTTAAGCACCCAAATTATGTCGAATTTGCCATTGTAATGATTTGAAAGATATTCACTTATATATTTAGGATTACAATTGTATCTTGTAGAATTCATACTCCTAAATATTATTCTATTGCTTTTTGTATTAATTAAATGACCTAATATTTTTGTTATAACTAATAATATCTTATGTGTCATAATATTCCTTGATTAGATTTGTTTATTTTTTAAAGGGGATACATCTTGATTTGAATATCCTGTAACAATTGCAAGAACAGTTAAAACGAACATACCTGTGCCGGATCTGATAATGGCAGAGCCAATGCAGCTTATTAAAAGGCCTAAGATAATAGCCATTGAAAGCGCTTTTACTTTTTTGTCAGTTTTGATTTTATAAATCATTGATGTAATGATTCCGATACAAACAACAAATAATACTGTGCCGAAATACCCAAGCTCACCAAAAAGCATATTTATATATCCGTCATTTAGGAAACTTCCGTGGGCTTGAGAAAGACCCCATACCTTTTCAAAACCGTATTTAACATAAAGCGGAGAATAATATCTTGCAGCCATATCCGAGCCGTAAGCAGCAAATCCCGCACCGAACGGAAAGTAGGTATTAGCCGTCTTGATACCGTATTTAATCAGTATCATTCGTGGCGAATTTGAGTTTATAATATATTCGCTGATTTGGAACTGTGAGGTTACAACACCGGCGACTAAAAGCACAATGACATTCAGCGGTGTGAATTTATCGTTTCTTCTCCACATAATTAAGAGAATTATAAATATTACGAGAACGATATAGTCAATTCCTTTTGTTGTATAAATAATATCGAGTGCAAACATTATTTCATAAGCGATAATTTTGTACCTGTTTTTTTCAATTGATATTATTGCAAGCAAGCAACCTGCGGCAAAATAACCGAGATAGTGAGGTATAACAAAAATAAAGGCAAATGCAGGAATACCATATCTTTTTTCGCCGCTCATCCCTATATTGAAAAACAGACTTATTGTGCCGCATAAAGCCGATGAAATTAAAAACAGCTTTGAAAACGGAACAAGCATTTTAAGCATTTTCTTTTTAGTGTCTTTTGTTGCAATTTTTCTGATTGCAATGAAAGGTATAAATACTTTTGAAAGTGCCAAAATATCAAGCAAAATAGGGAGCTTGTTTGTTACAACATGCGAAAAGACGTTGCCGAGTAATGTTAAAAAGCACATAATAACAAATGTTATTAAAAGTGCAAGGTCAATACCTCTGATTTTCTTTTTAAAAGAAGTGTAAACAATATATATTGCACTTAAAATTGTTAATACTTCGTCTGTATATGTAAGCAGTGTTGTCTGGTAATTGGTTTCAACAAAAAGACTTATTGGAAGTAATACGGTAAATATTACAATTAAAAGATATAATGGATTAAATTTGATTTTTAATTCGTTCATTGGATTCTCCAAGTTCCATATTTTTAATAACTAAAATTATTTGCAGCCTTTAAAAACTGCTCTGCCTTATATTCTGTCGGCAGGTATTTTCTGTAATTCATACAGTTATTTATATATTCATCACTTGTTGCAATCCGCCTTAAATCGTCCTCATTCCAATTATCGTCGACTATACCGAGATTTTCACTTTCTATATATGATGAACAGTAAGGAACGGATGTTGTTATTACAGGTGTTGCAAGTGAAAGTGATTCCACAATCGACACCATATTTAAATCACTTTGAGTATAAACAAGCATAGCAATTGATTTTTTTAATATTTTTATAAGTTCATCGTGAGTGAGTTTGCCTGTAAAAATAATATTTTTATCAGCGTCGAGGTCTTTTGCAAGTTTGTGCAAATTTTCCTTTTCATCGCCGTCGCCCATTATATAAAGCTTTGCGCTGTCGTCATATTTATTTAAGTATTTTGAAAAGGCTTCAATCGATTTTTCAATATGCTTTCTTGAAATTAATTGAGAACTTATAGCAAATTGATTGTTCTTTTCTCTGCAAGGGGTGAATTTTTCAATATTAACGCCGTGGTCGATAATCGTATCTGATACATTTTTGCAGTATTTTGAAATAAATTCCCTTGCCTGAACACTTCTTGCAACAATAAGTGCTTTTTTAAAGCAAGTTTTTGCAACAATGCCGTACCAAAATTTGGAAGCAAGCCCATGAAAAATACGATTATGCTTACCAAGTTCTTGCCAAACAATTAGATTTTTCGGGGTGCAAAGCGCTAATTTAAGAGAATTGAGTGAAAATACTTCACTCGTGATTATTAAATCAAAATTGCCTGATTTTGCGATTTTCTTAACCTCCGGGCAGTAAGGGAGAGTGTGCGGCGGAAAAAGTTTCGTGCACCTCGTCCTCATCCAAATAATATTAAAAGGATAGCTCTCATTTTCGCTCGGCTTATATAAATCAGATGCGGCAAGTGTAACATCGCACCCTTTTTTCTTAAAAGCTAAGCACAAATCGTAAATCATCGTGTCCTTAATTGTATTAACTTTTTTAATGTTTCTGTTCTCATTGGTATAAAGAATAGGGTTTACAATTAATACTTTCATATATCCTCTTATTTGATTAACTTTCCATAAACGGTGTCGAATTTGTAGTCCATTGTAAGATAAGTGTTAGCATAATCATATCCGTTTTGACCGAGCTTAACTCTTAAATCATAATTTTCAATAAGTTCTTTGAGCTTTTGGGCAAATTCGTTGATTATTTTTTCCTTTGATTGCTCGGTGTTAACAAAAAGACCGCACTCGTGCTCACTTAAATCGTGGGCAAAACTTTGGTCAAGAGCAACGATAGGAAGTTTATTTGCTATCGCTTCAATAAATACAGTTCCAGCACTGTCTCTTAATGTTGGATGAACAAAAATATCTGCATTTTGATAAACACCTATTACTTGTGAATAGTCAATATTGCCTTTAACGGCAACTGTATTTTCAAGTTTGTATTTTTTAATATATTGCTTAATCTCGTTTTCAAGTTCACCTTTACCGTAAAGACTGACGTGAAAAGGGATATCTGTTTTAATGTTTTTAATTACATCCATCAAAAGCATAATGCCTTTTAACTCAATCAATCTTCCGAGATAGACAATTTCAACAGGCTGCTTTTTTATATGTGTAACATTTAAAGCTTTGAAATTTTCGCCGATGGATATTTCGCAAATTTTTTTACAAGGTTTATTTGCTACTTGTTGCATAATATTTTTCGTTTCGTCATTAACAGCGTAAAGTTCATTAAAAGAACTTAATTGCTTTTTGTAAAAGTTAAATTTTGAAAATGCTTTACTTACAATGTCTCTGAATTTTTCATAATTTTTATTTTTATTATAATATGAGCGAAGCGAGGCAGGTGTTGTTTGCCCTCCGCCGACAGGACCGAAAATAGTATGCGCATCTTTAAATTTGTACATATCTCCGCATATTCTGTAGTTGCCCATAGAAACGTGATGAATAATGTCAAATTTAATGCCGCTTTTCTTAGCCCAATTGTAAGCAACTTTTTGCCATAAAATATAGTATGCGTGGTGAAAAGCCGAATGTTTTTCCCTGAACCAATCAAGTGCTTTAGGAACTTCAACGATAACGAGTTTGACGTTTTGCAAGCCGTATTCTTTAATTCCTTTTTTTGTCGCAATTTCGTTATATGTACGTGTAAGAATATAAATTGTGCTGTCGGGAAGTTTGCGACTGAGCGTTAACGCCCAATTCCAGCCAACAGCGTCCTCAGAGCCTTTATAAGGATTAATACTGTATGCAGATAAAAGAATATTCATCTTGTTACTCCAAAATTAACTGAGTTGTTTTGCAATATCTGCGTCAACAATCTCTTCTCCGGTTTTGCTTTTGAGCTGCTCCCTCGATTTTTCCGAAAGGCCGTCATTAATTTGAGCGTTCATATCGCAGGTTGAAAGTTTGTCAAGCTCAGCCTTTGTAACCTTGCCGTCACGGTAGTCACGGCAGATTTTGTTTTCATACATTGAATATTTATTTTCTTTAAAAAATCTAAGGAATTTGTGCTTAATAACCCAAGCGGCAGGAACCCAAATATACTTGTGCATGGCAGGGGAAACCGAGCCTATCATCCAGCACTGCCTGTCGCAATGGCGCACTTTTTCTCTAACTCTGTCCGCCTGCTCGCTGTTCCAAAGAGTGTCCCAATCCGTTTCGTTAAGATTGCCCATAACCTCTTTTTCCTTAGTTCCGTTGCAGGGCATAACATCGCCGTAAGGGTCAATGAAAAAGGTATCAAATGCCATATCGCACGGCAAAAGCCTTTTTTGACCGTATATGTAATTGATTAAGCCGTGGTTGAAATATGCTCTAAACCATTTTTTAGGCGAATTTGATTTCAAAAGCTCGTTAATAAGCCCCTCAAATTCCTTTGCAACCATCGGTCTGTCTTTAATAATGTTTTTAGCCTCAACAAAATAAAATGAATTGTGAAGTGATGCTGTTGCAAATTCCATATTCATCTTGTCGCTTAATTTATAAAGTTCAACAAGGTCCTTTGCATTTTCGTCCTGAACAGTCATACCGAATCCGACGTCCGGGTGATTCATTTCAACAAGCTTTTTAAGCGTTGTGTAGCCCTTGTTAAAGCCGTCTTCAAGACCACGGATTTTATTGTTCGTTTCCTCCAAACCCTCAATCGAAATACGAATACCTACGTTTGGAAATTCCTCGCAAAGTTTGATAATCCTGTCGGTAAAAAAGCCGTTTGTTGATATAACGATACGGTCGCTCTTTTTGTAAAGCTCACGAACTATATCGCCTAAATCTTCCCTTATAAACGGCTCTCCGCCCGTAATATTGGTAAAATACATTTGCGGCAGCTTCTTTATTGTCTCAACCGTCAGTTCCTCCTCAGGCTTTGACGGCTTTTTATATCTGTTACACATATTGCACCTTGCGTTGCAACGATATGTAACTATTACTGTTCCGTTAAGTTTTTTCATTTTTCCACCTACATTACGAGTTGTATATTTCAATAAGTTTTTTTGCGTATGTTTCAACCGTGTCAAATTCTTTTTCGGCGCAGTTTTTAACCATATATTCAAGCGTGGCATCGTCTAATTTATCAATCGCTTCTTCAAGCGCTTCGCTGTTACTCGGCGGGATAAGATAACCCGTTTTGCCGTCGTCAATAAGTTCGGGAATACCGCCGATATTTGACGCAATAACAGGCGTTTGATACATAATGCTTTCCATTATTGAAAACGGGCAATTTTCATACCAAATGCTCGGATAAACCGTGCACTTCGCTTTTCTTATAAGCTCTTCAAGCTCCTTACCTGATTTAAAGCCGATATTTTTCAAATTAGGAGCGCTGTTTACCTTATCCTCAATCGGACCTGAGCCGGCACAAATAAAGTCTTTGCTTTTTGCGCCTATAAGAGTTTCAATGCCCTTCTCCTGTGCAAATCTGCCGAAATAAAGAACATAGTTTTCTTTCTCACTTTTCTTCGGCTCGATTTTGTCAATAAAATTGTGAAGAGTGACTGTTTTATTTTTGAAAACGGGATTGGTGTCGAGCATATTTTTCATAAATTCGCTGCAACAAATAATGTTATCAATCCTCGAGTATATTCCGTTTTTATTATAAATCTCCGCTTCGAGCGTGCCTAAAAGAGATTTTAATGTTGAATTATGTATGCACTTGTTTGCAGTACAGTTTTTAAAATTGCCGCCTATGCATTTTTCACAAGGCGTATTTGTGTGAATATCCATCATCATATGATTCGGACAGACAAGTTGAAAATCGTGCGCCGTGTAAATAAGCTTGATTTTCTTATTGTGATTTTTGTCATAATCCTTAACTGCATAAATAATGCTCGGAGTAAGCTGAAAATTGAAGTTATTAAGATGAACAACGTCAGGCTCAAATTTGTCAAGAAGCTTTTTCATCTTGTTCCTTGCTTCCCTTGAATAAACGGTTTTAAGGGAAAGCTTCAGCTTCTTTAATGCCGAACTGTTATGAAAATCCATAGCCTCGGTATAAAGGTCAAGGCTGTTTGAAACAATCCTGCCCTCGTGCTCCATACCGAAATATTCAACCTCGTGGCCTATTGATTTAAGGTAAGCGCCGAGCTTGAACGTATATGTTTCCGAACCGCCGTTAGGGTAGAGAAACTTATTTACCATCAAAATTTTCATATCTGCCTCTCCGAGTTACTTTTTGTATAGTGATAATGTCTTTTCGGTTATATCGTCCCAATTATATTTTTTGCAAATATAATCCTGAGCATTTTCTTTGTATTCGTTTACAATATTTTCATTTTCAAGAAGAAAACGTAATTTATTTTCCAAATCTTCTTTATCGCTTTTTTTGAAATAAACTGCATTTTCCTCGCAAACTTCGGTACATTCCGCAATGTCGGAAGTAAGGCAACAATTTGAATAGCTCATTGCCTCTAAAAGGCTTAGCGGCATACCCTCAAGGTCGCTTGGTAAAACGTAAATATAGGCATTTGAATAAAGCTCTTCAAGCACTTCACCTTGAACAAAATCGGTAAAGATAATATCATCTCTGCCGTTTGCACATTCCTTGACCTCGTTAAAATAATCGCTTGTGTGGCTGGCACCGCCTGCAATGACAAGCTTTTTATCCGTTTCAAGACTTTTATATGCTTCAATCAAAAGTTTAACCTGCTTTTCCGGCACTATCCTGCCGAGGAATAATATGTAGTCGTCCTTTTTTAATCCGTATTTTTTATTTATTTCGTTATCATTTTTGATTACAGGTCTTTCAACTCCGTTTGGAATAAAAACCGTATCTCTGCCGTACTTTTCTTTAAAATAGTTTTGAACATTCTTTGAAAGAACTATAATTTCATCTGCATATTTTACGGCGTTTCTTTCTCCGTATTTTAAAAATCTTGTTGCGAAACCGCCCCATTTAGCTCTTTGCCAATCAAGCCCGTGAATTGTAACAACAACTCTTTTGCCGAAAAGCTTTGGCAAAAACGACATCGAGGCAGGACCTTCTGCATGGATATGAACAACGTCACATCTTGAAAAGCTTACCCTTATCGCAGAGAGCAAACTATAAACTATTGCATTTAGCTTGCCGTTTTGAAATGTAAAAACAGTTTTAATCTTGACATTTTTTAAGTGACTGCTGTTGTTATCAACATCAAATTTGCTGCCCGATACGTGGTGACCTTTTCTGTTATAAACAATAATGTCATTGCCGAGTGCCGCTTCTCTTTTTGCAAGTTCTTCTACAACTATTTCAACACCGCCCTCTCTTGACGGTATTCTTTTGTGACCGAACATAGCAATTTTCATAATAAAACCTTACTCTTGTTAATTTATAATCTATTCTGCGCCCTTGTGGGTGAGCACAACGCCGACTGTTTTAAACAGGATTTGAATATCAAGAAACGGCGACCACTCGTCGATATATTCACAGTCGAGTTTAACAACCTCTTCAAAATCCTGAATGTCGCTTCTGCCTGATACCTGCCATTTGCCTGTGATGCCGGGCTTCATTGAAAGCCTGCGCTTGTGGTGGCTCTCATATTTTTCAAACTCGTCAACCGTAGGCGGTCTTGTTCCCACAAGGCTCATATCACCTTTTAATACATTCCAAAACTGCGGCAATTCATCCAAGCTTGTCTTACGAATAAACTTCCCTATCTTTGTAATTCTTGGATCATCTGTCATCTTAAACATCAGACCATCCATCTCATTTTGTTCCATCAGCTCTTTTTTTCGTTCCTCTGCATCTGCATACATAGACCGAAATTTATAAATTTTAAAAATACGTCCATTTCGCCCAACTCTCTTCTGTGAAAAGAATAGTGGCCCCGGCGATTCTAATTTAATCATTGGTCCTAGGACAATCGTTACAACTGCTGTAATCAGTAATCCAACGATTCCCCCCAGAATATCCATCAAACGTTTCAGTACAATCATATGTAATGGAATCTCTCTTTGTGCAAATGTGATTGTTGGATATTTACCGATTCGATTAAGATACTTACTTCCACTTTCTACATCTAATTCATATAAATTGATATTTAAATCAACTGTAATTCCCATCTCCTCAAATTGTTGCACTAATTTCTGAATCTGTTCATCCGGCTCTTCTGGAATCAGAATAAACACTTCGTCTACTACCTCTCTGATTGCATATTGAAGCATTGTATTCCTATTTGCGACAATTGGAATATCCATAACTTGCTGTCCTGTCAAATCTTTGTCTGTAATGATAATCCCTGTCACCCATAGATTCCATGTCTTTTCCTTGATAATACTTCTTACCACTTCATCCATTCGATCTGATGTCGTAACGATCAACATCTTTCTTGTGATTGAATTATATGGTCGATACTTTAAAATATACCATCGATAAATCATATGTGATATCTGCATCCACCAAAAACTAAATATCATCGTTGTAAGATAAATAAATCTTGAATAATCTCTTGCATCATCAATCAAATATGCAACTGTCGCCATCAATGCAGCCGTGATCAAGTTAGTTTTGAAATTTGCCCAAAATTCTTTCCAAAATTTCCTTTTAAAAAAATTCTGATTTGGATCAATTACCAAATACACGATCGTTAATACAAAAATAGCAACTAACCAACGATAAATCACTCGATTATCTTGCGCCCATACCCCATAGATATCCGGATAAAACCTAATATGTGACATTAAAAAATATCCAATTGTAATTCCAAACACATCACCTATATATATAATCAGATTTTGTATCTGTGAACGTTTTACTCCCATACTCTTTGTTCCTTTGTTTTATTAATCCTAATTTCTTTTTGCTTTCTTTGTTAAATCTACAAGATAGAGCACAAAAAATACTCCTACTACAACTACAAATCCACCAACTGCACCTACAGCTAAAAATTTCTTTGTGCTAACTGTCTGTTCTGCCTTTATCTTAGATGGCTGGTCTGCGATCACTAGTTTATTTCTTCCCAAATCTTTCTGTACTACTTTCTGAAATACTGGTAAAACTTCTTTTGAAATCTTCTTCACATCATCTTTATCATCTGATTTTACCTTAATCTCAAGCAATCTTGTTCCATCCACAACTTCTGCTGAAATTGCGTCTTTCACATCATCTTTCTCAATTTTCGTTTTCTTGGCAATCTCATTCACAATCAAATCAGTTTTAATTAATTTCTGATAATCATACGCCAGATCCCCAGCATTATCCCTGATCAACACCTTATCGGATGTCTTAGGCAC